>Ga0315548_1001231_pt1 | contig 21982 bp, 16 predicted proteins | sample SalMarSW160110MG_2_FD_202540 | JGI IMG/M metagenome (GOLD analysis project Ga0315548, IMG submission 202540) | Salt marsh sediment microbial communities from the Plum Island Ecosystem LTER, Massachusetts, United States - Salt Marsh Sediment SW1601-110 ...
CTGTAACATCGGACTGGTCATCGAACCAAGAGATGATATTCTCATTCTTGTACCATATCCGATAGCGATGGTCCAAGTAATCTCCCTGACCCCTAATTGATAGGTCTCCGATAGTGAACCCTTCATCGATCTTCCAGCCTGCTTGCACTACCTTTCCCTTGAACAGGAGATAGCCCCTTTGCGCAGTAACGACTGCTTCTACTGGGTCTGTGCCAGAGGAGCGAGCCTGCCGGACCACGGCGCCGATTGCCATGGCGTTGGATAGGGTCCTGGGGACGACCGACTCCCTGAGGATTCCCCCTCTAACTGGATGGTCCGCTACTCCTGCTCGGTTGGCGCTGGCCACGGCGATAGCACGGACGATCACCTCGGCCCGGAGATCGTCAGCCACTTCCTTCAGAATGATAATATCGCCCTTGGCGCTAGCTACGGCTAAGGGAGCTATCGGTACGTTTTTGACATAAAACGTAGTATGTTGCAGCTCAGGGACGGAGCGACCGGCGGGATCGGCATTGACCACCGGTATTTCCATCTTAGCGGCAACAGAGAGGGCTATGGCTGTGTTTTCACCGCCTATCTCCGTAGGAATCGCGGCAAAGAATCTCTTGCCCAGATATTTCTCCAAAGCCTTAAAGGCTTCTAAGCATTCTAGGGATTCCTTCTGTGTGCCAGCGGCATCTTCGGGGGAGATGCTCCCACACATATATGGTGAGGCTACCATCGCCTCATCAGGAATCTCCTCCAAGTTTGCGAGCTTAAACTCCCGACCCTCTCTCAGGTCAGCCCGGATCATAGCAAGTCCTTTCTGAGGGCTCCCCCCACCTCCGGTTCCCAGGATCGTACAGCCCAAGATCAGATCCTCTAATTCTTCTCCCGTCAAGACCTGCATAGTATCTACCTCCTCTAATCTGGATACTTCTTGGGATCTAGAGACTCATTATTCTCTCTTTTCCTCGATGTTCCCACCCTCTCTGTCGCATATCCGAAATGCCCAGGTCGAAGAGAAACTCTAACCCCTTCTACTTCATGGGGCCCGTTACTTGCAAAATTCAATGATAGACCCCGGGCATTCTACACTCGACCTCCCATGGTGAGTGTAAGGATCGCCTTCTGAGTATGCAAGCGATTCTCCGCCTGATCGTAGATCCAGGAGAGATCGTTGTCACAAACCTCTGGATCGGCTTCGTAGCCACGGTCGACAGGCATGCACTGCAGCAGGTATCCAGGATCACAGAGCTTCTTCTGCCGTTCGGCAGTGTAGCACCAATCCATGTACTTCTGTGCGAGCTTGAGCTCCTCTTCCTTGCCGATGTCATAGCGATTGCCGGTGAACCAGTTGCGCGGGAAGACAACCGTTGCTCCGTCGAGTGCCTTGTCCATGTCGTGGACGATCTCAAAGGTTCCACCACACTTGCTGGCAAGATCTTTGCACGTCTGGGTAACCTTTGGATCAAGGTCAAACCCTGGTGGGTTAGCAACAACAACGTCCATACCATACATCGCCGAGATGAGCGCCGTCCCCTGCACCGAGCAACGGCCACGAACCCATGGGGAATAGGCCCAGGTGATAACGATCTTCTTTCCCTTTACGCCACCAAGCTTCTCGTGCATGGTATAGATGTCAGTCAGCGATTGACAGGGATGGTTGATGTCCGATGCCATGTTGATGATTGGGACATCGCCGTGCTCGACGAACTTGCGCATAACCTCGTCGCCGTGGCCGTAGTACTTGATCTCGTCATCGAGGAGGCGAATACCGATCCCATCACAGAAACGGGACATCGCCTTGGCTGTGTCCTTCACCGTTTCGCCAGCACCTGGCTTGTCCTCGAGCGACAGGCGCATCGTCTTGGGGTTTATGAACTGCGAGTGCCCTCCGAGCTGCGTCATCGCGGTCTCAAATGACATGCGCGTCCGCGTCGACCCGGCGAAGAAGAGCATGGCAAATGTCTTGTACTCCAGGTATGGATGCGGGCTGCGGCTGTAGTAGAGGCCTTTCATCTGATCGGTGAACTTCATCGCGATGTCGTACTCCTCGCGTGTCCAGTCAAGCTCGCTGATCAGGCTGCGCCCTTTCAACTCAAACCAACTCATGTAATCCTCCTTCGTCGAAGAACGACTAGCCCATGATCAGGGCCATCATCCCCTTCTGTCCGTGCAGGCGGTTCGCCGCTTGTTCGATGATGATCGAGTTCGGTCCGTCGATGACATCATCCGTGACCTCCATGTCACGGTCAGCGGGGAGACAGTGCATATAGTAGGCATCGTTCGTCAGATTCATCTTCTCCTGCGTTGTGATCCAGTCCTTGTTCGCCTCGAAGACCGCCTTCGCCTTCTCCGGATCCATCACTCCGGAATCGTCGGTCGGCTGAACGGTCCACGCCTTCGGATAGACAATATCCGCGCCCTTGAACGCCTCGTCCATGTCCTTGACGATTTTGAACGCACCGCCGTTCTTCTTGGCCAGGTGGTTGGTCGCATTGAGCACGTTCGGATCGAGGTCGAATCCCTTGGGGTGAGCGAGCGTGACGTCCATCCCCATCATCGCCGCGGAGATGATCGCGCTCTGGGGGACAGCAAGCGGTTTCTCCACCGATCCAGAGTAGGCCCAGCTCATGACGAACTTCTTCCCTTGGAGGTTGTGGCCGAGCTTCTCCTGCATGACCATCACGTCGGCGAGCGCCTGACAGGGGTGGTACATGTCATCCTCCATGTTGATTACGGGAACGCGCGACCACTTGGCAAACTCCTGTACGATCAGGTGACCCTTGCCGTACTGCCATCCGGTGGGTTTCCCGTAGATGCGGATGGCAATGGCATCCCCCATCTCGGCGAGGACACGGGCGACATCCGAGATCCTCTCGGTGGAGTACGCCTTCTCTTCCCCCTTGAGTGCGGGAGTGTATACCGCACCTGGCTGCAGGAAGTGGGCATGGCCGCCGAGCTGGGTCATCCCCGCCTCGAACGAATTGCGCGTGCGCAAGCTTGAGTTGTAGAACAGCATGTGGAGCGTGTAATCCGGCAGGACATGGTGCTGCTCCCGACGAATCTGCTTGCGCTTGAGCTCGTGTGCGGTGTCAAGCATCATTTCGATCTCATCTCGTGAAAAGTCTAGCCAGGTAAGGAAATCTCTTCCTCGTAAACTCGTGTTGGACATATGAATCTCCTAGTACTACTGGTGTTTTGGGTTCATGGGGTTCATGGGGTTCATGGGGTTCGTTGAGTTCGTTGGGTTCATGGGGTTCGTTGGGTTCGTTGGGTTCGTTGGGAGCAGGATATGAATTTGACTGTTGTCAAGCATTTTATCTGATCACCAATTCATTGAAAAATCGTGCGAACACGTCAAGTGCCTCATATAGGGACGATAACTCCAGGAATTCATCAGGCTGGTGTGCTTGGGCAATATCACCTGGGCCATAGACTACCATAGGAATCGTAAGTTTCGGAATTATGGAAACACCATCAGTAGAGTAAGGAGCTATCTCCATTTCCGCTTGAGAATGATTCCCAGCAACAGCCCTTAGAAAGCTTTGCACATAAGGGCTGCTTGTGTCGCTGACGATCGGTGGCCTATAAGTAATAGTCTTAGCCTTGAACCCTGCGCCGGTGCTAGCTATAGACTCTTGTCCCAGTCTTTCTACAAGGTCAACTACCATACGTTCTTCCTCATCAGAGACGACACGCGAATCAATGCGTACCTTGGTGGTATCAGGAACAATATTGACCTGCCAACCACCATTGAATTGACCGATGTTCACTGTGCTATGTCCGCGGCCTTTATGTTCCCGAAACTTGTTGGCTGCCTCTGCAAGGTTAAGGCAGAACCGTGCCGCTGGAAGGACCGTATTAACCCCCAGTTCTGGAAGTGAGCCATGAGCCGCCTTTCCAGAGAACACTACCTCTAGCCATAGCTCGCCCTTTTGTCCGCAATATACCTTACCTGCAGTTGGTTCAGCAATAATAAGGAACTTAGCATCGTCAATTAATCCTGATTCGGTAACTGATGCTGCTCCTTGATATCCATCTTCTTCATCTGCTGTCAGGGCAAGAACAAGGTCCTTCTTCAGAGTAAGGTTGTCTTGTACAATCAGTTTGGCGATCTCTAGGATTACCACAACCCCACTTTTCATATCTGCTGAGCCAAGACCCCACATGCGTCCTTGGTTGATGCGCGGCTCAAACGGTGGGACACTCCACTTTTCCTCGTCAGCATTCACTGTGTCCAGATGTCCGCATAGGACGACCGAGCCCGAACTGGCTCCCCGAATACGTGCAACAACCGAACTTCGTTCCTTTCCCAAAGGAACAAGGGTGGCATCGATTCCATTTGTCACCAGGAATTCCTTGACAACTGTTGCGATCTCATTTTCATTGCCCGGTGGGTTTACGCTCTTGATCCCGACCAGGGTCTTGAGGAGTTCTACAGTCTCCTGGCGTACTTCCTCATCAATTCTTAACAACGGTATCGCTCCTTTTACATGATTGTTCTCGGTTTCGCGTCCAATCGATCCCGCAACGCATGAGCACTTGTTCTTAACAAGCGCGGAGAGCCAATTGGTTATCCCTGACACATACTTTCCCTTCTCATGCTTCCCAGATTTCTCGCATGCGACGCCAATGTTCACACATCCTTTCATATGCTATGTCTGGCTTTTCTCGAATGATTGCGTGCAGAATTTCTCCGTGCAGGTTAACTACGCGTTCTAGGTCCGTTGAGTTTTTTAGATAGTAGTGGTGTGTGAACTCGCGGTAGATCTTCTGATCGATGGTATTTATCAATGGAACAAGCGCGCAGATGATTAACTTGTTCTCAACCGCATCGACAAGGGCAAGATGGAATTTCTTGTCGGCTTCGATGTAGGAACTAAAATCACCGCTCCGTGCTCGAATCCGCATTTCCTTTATCGCTCCCTTGAGGTTGATGATCTTTTCTGGCGTGACCTTCTGAGCAACAAGAGCGGCAACTGGCGGCTCTAGCGCTTCACGTGCCTCCATAACCTCGAGACAACCTGCTTCGGATTCGATAAGATGTGGTGCATTTTCTTCCTCGTTAGACGATGGTGATTTGAGTACATAGTTTCCGCTGCCTGGCCTTGACTCGATCAAACCGACCGCTTGCAGCGCTGATAGTGCCTCCCGAATGGATGGGCGACTAAGCCCCATCCTGTCAGCTAGGTCAAACTCTGATGGCAGCTTGGCACCAATAGAAAAACTGCCGTCTCTTATTGCTTCCATGATCTGTTCAGCAGCGATCGCAGAGACCTTTTTAGGGTGCACTTTCTTGAAGATCATTTGGCAACTCCTTCTTATTGGCCTGTCATCTGGCCAAGTTGCATGATAGCATTACCGATGGGTTTTGACAAGTACGAGTTGATATATCGTTTGCGAAATTGTAGTCCTCAAGCAATAAACCTTCCCCAACCTTGTTCTCCTTCGAAATTTCCGTTTGCATAGACAATCCTGCCTCGGGAGATCGTCATCTCTACCGCTCCACAAACGCCCACTCCCTCGTACGGGGAGAAGTCGGTCGCCATGTGCAGATCCTCGGCGTGGATTGTCCACTCCTTGTTCGGATCGAAGATGACCAGGTCCGCATCCGAACCGATCGAGAGGGTCCCTTTCCTCGGGTAGAGGCCGTTTATCCGCGCCGGCCCCTCGCAGAGTAGGCGGGGGATCGCCGTGATGGGGATCCTGCCCTTTACGACCCCCTCGGAATACAGAAGTGGCAACAAGGTTTCCACGCCGGGAAGTCCGTAAGGTAGATCCAAGAAAGATCCTTGCCACATCTTCTGCTTCCGTGTAAACGGACAGTGATCGGTGGCAACAAGATCGAGGGCGCCACTCACTAATCCCTCCCATAGCTGTACCTGATCCTCTTTTGTCCGCAGGGGCGGACTGGCGGAGAAAAGATGCCCGTCCTTCCGATTGTAGACATTCGAATCCAGCAGGAGGTATTGTGGACAGGTCTCCGCGGTGAGTTTCGCTCCCTGTTTTCGGGCTTGCATTATCGCCGCAAGACCAAGCCCTGAACTGACGTGAACGATATGTGCCCGTACCCCGGACTGTTGTACCAAGTGGGCCACCTGGTCAATTGCCGATCCCTCACAGATCGGCGGGCGCGCAAGTGCAAGGCTTGACATCTGCGCTTTCTCTTTGTTTCCCATGTGCTGGACAATTGAGTTGATGATTTCTTCATCTTCGCAATGAACAAGTGCAATGCCATCAAGCTTGGTAAGGGCTTGAAAGGCGTGATACAGATCGCTTGCGTTTGAGCGTCTGCCCGAGGCCGCATAGGCTGTGTAGAATTTGAAGGTCTTCACACCAAGTGTTATTGCCTCCCTAATTTCTCCCTCGCGACTCGGGTTCCACCCTATAACTTCTGCATGGAAAGAATAGTCAACTCCTGCAGGTTGCGCGGCTTCTCTACGAGACTCGATGTCCGCAGGGATCGTAGTCTCCCTAGTTCCGACTGTGAAATCAACGATCGTTGTCACCCCACCGCAGGCAGCAGCACGTGTGCCGGTGAAGAAATCGTCGCTCGATCGGGTTCCTGAGACTGGGAGTGCCATATGGGTGTGAGCATCAATAATGCCTGGGAAGATGAGTTTCTTCGAGGCATCTACTTCTTCCTTACTACTAATTTCCCTTCCAAATGCCGCAATTTTTTCCCTATCGATTGCCAGGTCTGTTTGCATCGTCCCGTGAGGAGTGACGAGCGTTCCGCTTCTGATTACAAGGTCATACATCGGCGTCTCCCGTTGTTATTTGTCAAGCTGTATGATAACATTACCAATATCGATTAGCAAGTGGAGCAGATGATCAATCATGAATATCGACATGAAGAATTAGTTTTAGGGAGGATACGATGATCGATCTAACGGTTAACAAGGAGCAATTGAACCGAACGGCGAAACGAGCATATGATCGGGGGATTATTGCTCCTACGTTCGCGCAAATGAAGAATCCTGAGAAGATTCCAGAAAAGATCAAGGAGCGACTGAGGAGCATAGGCTTGTGGGATCTGCATGCGCTTAACCTGTTTCGTATTACCTGGAAGAACGAGCCGATCAAGCACGGCGGTGGCTACGGTGGGGTGAACTATATGGAGATCCCTTCCGAGCTTAGTGGCGTTCCGGCAAGGATTATCTCCCTTGTGGGAAAATGGTTTCCCACTGGATCTCACAAGGTAGGAGCTACGTACGGATGTCTTGCCCCTCGTTTGGTAACCGGTCAGTTTGACCCAACCTATCATCAAGCAGTTTGGCCGTCTACAGGCAATTACTGCCGTGGTGGGGCTTACGACGCTCATCTGCTGTCATGCAAATCGGTTGCCATTCTCCCCGAACAGATGTCTCACGAGCGATTTGAGTGGCTGTCCAAGGTTGCTGGTGAAGTAATTGCTACTCCCGGCTGCGAGTCAAACGTGTGGGAAGTCTTCCAGAAATGCAAGGAACTTCAAGTTACTCGAGAGAATATCATGACTTTTAACCAATTCGATGAGTTTGGAAACCACCTGTGGCATTATGATGTGACCGGACATGCTATGGAAGAGGTTCTGCGAAAGGAACTGGATAAGAACGGCCGCTACGCAGGGATTGTGTTGACCAGTGGATCATCTGGCACACTTGGGTGTGGAGATTACCTAAAGGAGATCTATCCAGCGAGCAAGATCGCTGTAGGAGAGGCGCTTCAGTGTCCTACCCTACTACTTAACGGATTTGGCGGACACAGAATTGAAGGGATTGGTGACAAACACGTTCCTTGGATTCATAACGTACGCAATACAGACATGGTCATTGCTATTGATGATCAACCTTGCATGAACCTGATCCGCCTGTTCAATGAGCCAGTGGGAAAGAGCTATCTAAGCCAGCAAGGGGTAAAGGATGGCATAATTGAGCAGTTACCACTACTTGGAATCTCCAGTGTGGGAAATCTCCTTGGCGCAATCAAGTTTGCCAAGTACTACGAACTCACCGATAGAGATGTGGTATTGACTACATTCACTGATTCAATGGAGCTCTACCAAACCCGCTTGCAGGAAGAGGAAGAAAAACATGGTCCTTACAGCGAACTCCAAGCCGCAATAGATTATCATCGCAATTTGATGGCGGTTGCCACTGATACCATGGCTGAGCTTAGCTATCGGGATCAACAACGAGTACACAACCTGAAGTACTACACCTGGATAGAGCAGATGGGGAAATCGGTCGAGGAATTGGATGCCCAATGGTACGACTGGCCCAAGTACTGGGATGACATCCACAATCAAGTTGAACAGATCGACGAATTGATCGAGGCATTCAACGACGAGGTAGGATTGCTAGAAGAGCTGTAAAGAAACAGGCATTTGTTGAGATAACAAATAGCCCCGCTTGGCTAGCAAATCGGCTCAAAGCGGTGGGCTTTTGCTTATCCCAAGCTTGCATCTTGGCTATCTAGCGACTATGCTAAACAAAACATCAAAACCTATTGAGGTGATACCTGATGACAACCCAGGATAAGTTAACGACAACCTTACACAATGGCACCATTAATACTCTTCTTATTGTTCTTTTATTTGGGTCTCTGTGGGGTGCAGTAGAAGCACTGTTTGGTGGGCTGCTTCACGTTATTCTTCCTCCGACCTATCAAGGGAAGATTATGATTGCGCTTGCGATAGCACTGATGGCAATTGCCGTGCGTCAAACACGAAAGCCCTGGATCCCTTTCGGGATGGCCTTGATCGCTGCGCCACTCAAGCTGTTTTCCGCAGTTGTTTTCAGTCTTCCTATTTCTGCTCCCGCAATACTCAACCCGGTTTTCTCCATCCTTGCACAGGGAGCTGCATTTGCGCTTTTTGCTGCGGCTGTTGAGGGCAGGCGTTGGCCGGTTCCACTTCGTTTAGCTCTAGCTGGAGCAGGAGCAGGAGCATTGCAGTCGCTTCTATTTGCTGGACTGGTGCGTGGACCTGGTCACTTACTTTATCTTCCTTTGACTGCGATTAAAGAACTAGGCACCAAATTTCCCTATTGGTCCTTGTCCCTTAGTGGGATTGGACATTTCCTCAGTACTTCTGTTCCCTATTCTGCACTGGCCGCTGGCGCAGCAGCAATTGTCATTGGGCTGATTCCAGTTCGTGCACATACAGGCTTTAGACCCGCGTTCGTGCTTGCTGGGAGCGCTTTATGTCTGGGGATCTTCTTCCTCGCCTCCTGGTTTATCTGAGACATAGGAAGGAGCGTTCCTGCATTATTATTAGCGGTGAGGTCGGCGCTGGTAAAACACGTGCTGCCGAGCAGCTTGTTGTAGCTCTCAAGAAGGAGAAGATCACAGTTGGTGGAGTTCTCTCTCCGCGGATCGTCCAAGATGGCGTGACAATCGGTTACACGGTGTTCGATTTAACCAGTGGTGAGGAACGACTATTTGCTGCATTGAACCCTCCTGGCATTGTCGTAGGCAGGTTCTTTGTTGACCAGGAGGCTCTGGATCTTGCCCGTCGAGCAATAGGAGGCGCGGCCCAAAATGCGCAGGTTGTGTTCGTAGATGAGGTGGGACGCCTCGAATTGGAAGGGGCTGGATTGGCCTTAGCCGTGGACACACTTCTCAACTCGTCAGCCCTTCCTGTTCTTCTTATCCGCGACTCATTTGTTCCAGCCGTCGTGAAAACCTTCTCCATTAATCAATATATTCCTTACCCCATCTGTTGAGGATTCACGTCGTGGTTCCAGTGGAACAATGCCTTATCGAAGCGGTGTTCCTCACTACACGCGATCTCACCCTCACCCCTGATCAGGTCAAGGGCAGGCTCTAACCTCTCCCTTTATAGAGGGAGAGGAAAAAAGGAATGGCACAAATCTACCGCCGGTGATAGAGAGAGGGTGTGTCCTTGGCGGTGTAATGGTCCATCCGATCTGTTACGCTTACACCCTTTCTGCACCATGCACCCCGGCGCGCGCCAAATTGCATCCATCGTTCAGTATGCCAACAATTGGCTAGAATTCCATCGAAACAGTGAGGGGGAAGAAGTACTTGACATCCACATCACGCAAATGCTAAGTTTAGGTGGAAGTAGAAGCAAAACATAAAGGAACATTGAAGTTGGAAAACAAGGGAAAAAGCAGGGAACGGTTATCTCAAGAGTTGACAAGACTTCGCCAACGGGTTGTTGAATTGGAGGCCTCAGAAATAGAACGCAAGCGCACGGAGGAGAAGCTGGATCACTTAAACGCTGTGCTGCGGGCCATCCGCAACGTCAACCAGTTCATTGCCCAAGAACAGGACCGGGGCCGGCTGCTTCAGGGCATCTGTGACAGCCTGGTGGAGACACGAAGCTACCACAGCGCCTGGATCGCCCTGTTGGAGGGATCCGGAAAGCTTGCGGCATCCGCCGAAACCGGTTTGGGTGAGGCTTTTCTGCCCATGACCGAGTGGCTAAAGCGCAGCGAGTTGCCCGAGTGTGTGCGGAGGGCACTTGGGAGATCGGAGGTTGTGGTAGTAAAGGGTCCGGCTGTTACCTGTAGTGACTGTCCCCTGGTGGATAGCTGCGGCGACGAAGGGGTAATGACGATCCGGTTGGAACACGGGGGGATAATCTACGGGGTGCTTTCCGCCTCCATCTCCAGGGAACTCGTCGCGGGCGAGGAAGGGTGGGCTCTGTTCAGAGAGGTTGCTGGGGATATCGCCTTCGCCCTTCACGATATAGAACTGGAGGAGGAGCGCGTGCGGGTGCAGGAGGAAGTCCGACAGTTAAGCCAATTTCGGGAAAGCATCATCAATAATGCCCACATGTGGCTCAATGTGCTTGACAGGAAGGGCAACGTCGTGATTTGGAACAAGGTGGCAGAGGATCTAAGCGGCTACTCCAGCAAGGAGGTCGTAGGCCACGGTAAGATATGGGGGTGGCTTTATCCAGACGAGGTTTACCGTAGGAAGATCGAGGCCAAACTCGAGGGCATCCTCGAACGAGGCGAAGTGCTTGAGGGGTTTGAGACGACCATCCGATGTAAAGACGGCCGAAGCAGGATCATCTCATGGAACGAGAGAAACCTGTCGGATAGGGATGGTAAGGTCAGTGGCTCCATCGCCCTCGGTCAGGATGTCACCGAACACAGGCGGTTGGAACGCAAAATAAAAGAGCGTCAGCTGTACCTGGAGGAGGTATTGGCTGCCGTCCCGGATGCCCTCATTACCCTGGATTCCAGCTGTCGGATCGTGGAATGGAGCTCGGGTGCAGAGAGGTTGTTCGGGTATTCCCGCGACGATGTGATCGGGGGAAACATTGATGATCTTATAGCTGCTCCCGATGTATCCGAGGAGGCGGTGGGAATCACGAGGCTACCGATGAGCGGAAAGGAGGTGCCCCCTACAGAGGCCGTCCGTTATCGTAAAGACGGCCGTCCGGTGAATGTTATCTTGGCTGGGTCCCCTGTTTGGCTGGGGGACAAGGTCATCGGGTCAGTCGCTGCCTACACCGACATCACCGAGCGGGTGCACGCGGAGAGGGAGCTGCAGGGCTCGGCACAGAAGATTGAGAGGCTTCATGAAGTGGCCCGCCAGCTGGAGACCTGCATGGGCGAGGACGAAGTCTATCGACTGACCATTGAAGCGGCAGAGCGAACCCTTTCCTTTTCTGTGTGTACGCTAGACATTGTAGAAGAAGATAAACTGGTGGTTAAAGCGACGTCATCGGCAGTACCTCCAGAAGCAAGGGGTGAAACTACGCTCGAAAAGGGTGGACTGGCAGCGAAGACCTACCGTACTAAAGAGACAATCGTGTTTGGCTCTATTGATGAGGTCCCTGAAGCCACTCCGGTACGAACAGACATCCGCTCAGGCATCAGCGCCCCGATAGGTGACATCGGTGTGTTTCAAGTGATTTCTACTGAGCCTGATGCGTTTACAAAGAATGACGCACGCATGGTTGACCTGTTACTAGGCCATACCTATGAAGCAATAAGGAGGATCCACTTACAAGAAGATCTCAAAGACCAAGCAATCCACGATCCACTAACAGGAGCATACAACCGGCGCTACTTCAACGAGCGGATAGAGGAAGAGCTGAAACGCTCCCGGCGCTACGAGCATCCGGTCGGGTTTCTGATGATGGACGTTGACCGATTCAAGGAGATAAACGACCGTTTCGGTCACCAGATGGGGGATCGGGTATTACAGGAAGTGGCCAAGCTGTTACAAGAACAGGTACGTACTAACGACCTTGTGATTCGCTACGGAGGGGATGAGTTCCTGGTGGTACTTCTGGAGACCGACGGGGGGACAGAGGTGATCAAGGAGCGGATCACCGAGGCAGTGGTGAAGTACAACGAAACTAACCCGTTGTTGAAGTTTCCGGTGAGGCTGTCCATAGGCGATGCCTACTGGGGACCCGACGAAAAGCGTGCGATCGAAGAGGTGCTGGCAGAAGCGGACAGACGGATGTACAAGGAGAAGGAGCAACAGCATGAAAGCTGAGAGCTACAGCCAGACAGGGTCTGGAACAACCATGCGCGCAGGGAGAGAAGAAGCAAGCCCTCTACCTGAGAATCGGTGTCCAACAAGGACAGCGCGGTCAGATGGTACTCCCAAACGGTGTTCCTTGGATAGTCTGTCGTATCTGCCTACGCTGTAGGCAGTGCTCCATCAAAGCCGCTTGGTCAGCGGTGGACCAGAGCAAAGGAGGAACATGCGAAATCTGTGTGTTCTAGTGCTCTGCCTCATCGCGCTTTCAGCCATAGTGGCTCCATCTGTCTCTGGCAGTGACACTACAACTGTAAGCGTTGGCCTCTATCAGAATTCCCACTTAAATTGAACGGTTCATGACAAGCTCAACGCCCACCACGCGTTAGATAGCATAACATGGTGTTGGATCTCACCACCAAGCTTGTCTATTGCCCATCGTTATTCTATTATTCATTCTCCATACTGTAAAGGAGCAAGATCTAAAGATGATCATTCGCCAGCTAGTAATTTGAGGATTATGATGAATTGGTTGTGTTGTGGCGAGAGGCCGGTCTTTCTTATCGGCCAAATGGTCGGGATTGCCGAGACAAAATCGCCAATGAGATAGCTGGAAAAACTTCAATCTTCCTTATTGCTGAGAGCCGAGAGAGAATCATAGGATCAATTCTTGGTACTCATGAACGAGTAGACGAGCAAGAAGATCACTGATTACCTGACAACGATAATCAGCGGTTGCTCGAAGATCAGTTATTGGTGAAATGCACTGTGGTACGATCTTTTTTGCCTGTTCGATCAATTGAAGTGTTACCATTCTACCAACGAGCAGAGTTTCTACGCGGTGCAGGCGAAGCGGCACTGGTGCAACTGAACCAGCAGCAAGACGTATCTCGTCTATTGCATCATTCTTCATTCTCAAGAGTGCCCCTAATGAGGCGATTGCGATAGTGAGTGCTTTACGCCGCCCAACTTTGTAGAAAAATGGTGAGAAATTAGGGTCTGGAATGGGAATGCGAATTCGGTTAAGGAACTCTCCTTGTTTGAGCACTGTCTTTCCTGGTCCGCACAGAAAATCTTCCAGTTGGACACGGCGTTCTCCCTTTGGATCTGCGATGATTACTTCAGCATCCAGCAACAGGAGAGGAATGGCACTGTCTGCCGCTGGCGAGGCGTTTACTAAGTTCCCTCCAATGGTTCCCCGATTCCTAATCTGAGTGGAGCCCAGCTTACGAAGTCCCATGCCAAGTATCGGAATCTGCTCACAAATGATGGTCTCTTCAATTATCTGGCTGAAGGTTACAGCAGCGCCAATTTCAATGCACCCACGCGTTTGTCGAATCTCGCGAAGTTCATCAAGGTCAGAGATGTCAAGAAGGGTCTTTGGAGACAGGAGCCCCTTGCGCATCTTTACAACCAGGTCGGTTCCTCCACAGAGGATGACTGCTCCAGGGTTTTGTAGGTACTGGAAGAGTTCCTCGACAGAACTGATTCTTACATATTGTTCATCCACTCTTCTTCTCTCCCAATGTTTCTAACCGGTCAATATCGCTAACCGCGCCTGAATCATCCACTTCCACGCCGAGCAATTGTTCCTGATACTTGGCAATGAAATCCCGCGCACCGATATCCCCTGTTAATGTCGCGATGAGCTCCTTGCAGCAAGACTTGTGCAGGTACACTGGAAATCCTCGCTGACCATGGTAGTACGGTGCCACAATCCGTGCTCCTGTCGTTCCTGCTGCAACCACTGTCTGGATTGTACCTGGGCCAATATAGGGCATATCGGCAAGAAGGATAAGAAAGCCGTCTGCTCTCGGAGATAGGGATTTGATTCCTACTCGTAGAGAACTTGACATTCCGCTTCCGAACTCTTGATTGATCACAACTCGGCAATCAGAAAGATCGATGGTGTTCATGATCTTATCCGCGGCATAGCCAAGAACGACAATGGTCTGTTTTACACTTGTTTGTTTCACGGCACGGATAACTCGCGCTAGCGCTGGTTCGTTATCAATTAAGAGAAGGGGTTTGATCATTCCCAAGCGTTCCCCTTTTCCGGCAGCAAGCACAATTGCTTCAATCATTTGTTCCCTCGCATTAGCTTAGCCGCATAACGTACCGCTTCAAGGATCTTTAGATAACCGGTACAGCGGCACAAGTTTCCCTCAAGAGCGGTGAGAATCTGTTCATCAGTCGGATTGGGATGCTTCAGTAGGAGTGCGTAGGTTGACATGATAAATCCAGGTGTACAAAAGCCGCACTGAACCGCTCCCTTTTCCATAAATGCCCGCTGTATAGGGTGAAGACCGCATTTATCCCCTTGCTCCGTAGAGGAAGGAGAAACAGACTGGTTCAATTGGGTTAATCCTTCAATAGTCAGTAGTTCTTTCCCATCAACTTGTGGAGCAAGAACAAGGCATGAGTTTACCGCACGGCCGTCGATAAGAACGGTACACGCTCCGCACTCCCCTTCTCCGCAACCCTCCTTGGTTCCAGTAAGGTGCAGATCTTCGCGTAGCAGGTCGAGGAGACGCGAGTCGGCCGTGACCTCGCGGTCGACCTTCCTTCCGTTGACGGTGAACCGTATCTTCATAGGTGTTCCTTCACTTCGCCGAGGGAAGGTTCGATCTCGATCGCCTCGCCTGCCACCCGTCGGGCAGTGATGATGTCCTTGAGTCCATTCCCCGTGACTATCAGCGCCGCGCTCTTCCCTGAAATCTCACCGGAGTCGGCCAACTTGATCAGGCCGGCGAACGGCGTTGCACCGGCCGGCTCGGGGAAGACACCGGTCTTGCGCGCCATTGTGGCGATCGCGGCCATGATCTCTTCGTCGCTCACTGTGATAAAATCACCGCCATTTCTCGCAACGTACTTCACTGCCTTGACGATGTCACGTGGTTTCCCCACGCAGATGCTGTCGGCAACTGTCTGTGCCTCGATATCGTCAAAGGTAACCTTACCCCCGCTGTAGCGCGCGAACGCCTGCGCGATCGTTGCCGAACCCTTTGCTTGCACCCCGATCACACGCGGTATTCGCTCGATCAGGCCAAGGGTATAAAGTTCGTCGAACCCCTTGCAGATTCCGCTGATCACCGAGCCGTCCCCCACACTGACGAGGACTACATCGGGCACCTCCCAGTCCATCTGCTCGGCGAGTTCGAGTGCCCCTGTCTTCTTCCCCTCCACGAGGTAGGGATTCACCGCGGCTGAGCGGTTGTACCACCCGAACGCGTCGGCCGCCTCGGCAGCAAGATCATAGGCGGCATCGTAGGAACCGTTGACCAGGAAGACCTTCGCCCCATAGATGAGGAGCTGCGTGACCTTCGCCTCCGGCGCGGTGCGCGGGACGAAGATTACCGTCTGTAGATCGGTCGCGGCTGAGAAACCGGAGAGCGAACTCGCCGCGTTCCCAGTGGAAGCACAGGTGATCACGGGTCTCCTCTTCTCCTGCGCCTTGATCACAACGACCGCACTCGCACGATCCTTGTACGATGCCGTCGGGTTCTGTCCATCGTCCTTGATGTAGAGGGCCTTCAGGCCGTATTCGCAAGCGAGTTTGGGGAAAGCATAGACCGGTGTGTATCCGACGCGTAACGGCTGGATAAACCGTCGGTCCTCGATCGGGAGGAGTGGAAGGTATCGCCACATCGTTTGTTCGGGATCGCGAGCGAGTGCCTGCTGATTGAAGCTCTTGGAGAGCGTTTCGTAATCGTATATTACCTCTAGGGTTCCTCGCCGTGCACCGCAATCAGGGCACGTATACTCGATCTTGTCGGCGGGAAACTCGCGGCCGCACGATATGCAGCGTAACACCTCTATCCTCCCCATATCCTAATCCTCTCCTTCCTTTAGTCCTTGCACCTTACTCTGCCAAAAATGGGAGCGATCCCTGGATCCCACGCAGGATCGTGCTCATCGTTGCCACGTGCAGAAACGATAGCTCTCCGTCGAATACCTTTTTCAGGCGCATGCTCTCGATTGCAAGTCTTGGTGACAGGGTAAGCTGCACATGTTCGTCTTCATACTGCACGTTGTCCCCGTTGATGATGAGCCTCGCCTCACTCCTGGCATGGCGAGACCTTATCTCGTTACCACGCACGTAGAATGCGTTCTCGTCCTCTTGCTGGAAGTTCACCTCATTGAGGAACAGGCGCGGCTTGTCGAGATACGGTTTACCATCGTGGACGCAGAATGTGGCACACGTACCACACTCATTGCAGAAGTCGTCAATGTGGAGGATCTGCCGTCTCTGCGTCAAGGAGAATGTCTCCTCGCCGCTCACCTCCAACTCACCATCGCGGCAGGAGAGAACGGGTAATGCGGTCTGTAAGGGATCGACAAAATATGTGTAATTGGCGCGATTGGGACAGACCTCGACGCACTTATCACAGATGGTCGAGCACTGTAGACAGCGTGCCGCCTCTATGCGTGCTGCTTCTTCGGACAGGGTTCCTTCGACAAGATCGAACCCAGAGCGCTTGTCACCTGGGAGCATTGGCGAGGGGACCTGCCGATCTTTTCGTGCGCGCGTCTGCTTGACTTCGACGATCTCCTCATCCGAAAGCTCGGGTCGGCTCACCATCAGTTCTTGGTAATTTACTTCCAACTTGTCGCATATTGCCTCTGCCGCTCGTCGACCGTCGGCGCAGCCCTGGATGATCGTTGCCGGTCCACGCGTCGCGTCCCCACCAGCGTAGACGCATGTTGCGCCCGTCTCGCCCGTCTCCTCTTCGACAGCAATTCGCCCCTTGTCAGTAACAGAGACGCTGCTCCCGTCGAGGAAAGAGAGTTCAGATCGTTGGCCAATGGCGACGATCATCGTATCAACAGGGATCTCGTGCTCGCTCCCCTCAATCGCGACCGGCCGTCTCCGCCCGTCGGGTCCGGGAGTCCCTAACTTGTTGTGCACACACTCTACTGCAACAATCTTTCCGTCTTTGCGGATCACCCGTCGCGGGGCGAGAAGCTCACGGATGGTGTTCCCTTCGGCGAGGAGACCTTCGATCTCGTCCTCATCAGCGGGCATTTCGACTCGTGTACGTCGGTATATTACCCTCACTGGCGCGCCTGATATGCGCGCCGCGGTACGCGCAGCATCCATCGCCGTGTTTCCCCCTCCGATGACGATGACCTTCTTACCCAGATGCACTCTCTCACCGCGTCGCACCCGTTCCAGGATATCGAGCGCGGTGAACACCCCTTTCCCACCAATGCCATCGATCTTCAGTTTGGCGTCACGCTGGAACCCAGTCGCCACATAGACCGCGTCGAAACCCCGATCAAGGAGTTCCTCCGGGTGGGCGCTGACCACGTGTCCGGTCTCAATCTTCACTCCCAGCTCTACGATCCGCTCGATGTCCTCATCGATGGTATGTTGCGGCAGGCGAAACTCGGGAGCGATTGCCGGCATTCCCCCAACAGTATCCTTAGCCTCGTAGATTGTTACGTGGATCCCGTTTAGCGCCAGGAACGAGGCCGCGGCAAGACCGGACGGACCACTACCGATCACCGCCACTTTGCGTTCGCTCTTTCCAAGTGGTACAAGGTTAGCTCGTCCGTGCTCAACCGCGAACCGCTTAAGCGCACGGATCGCCACTGACTCGTCGTAGTTGTTGCGCGTGCACTTCGTTTGGCAGGCGTGAGTACAGATGTAACCCGTAATTCCAGGAAGAGGATTCCGCGCCAGGATCACAGACAGCGCGTGGTCGTACTCGCCACGGGCGATCAGCCACGCGTAGTCGGGGACATCCTGTTCTACTGGGCAGGCCGTGGTGCACGGAGCAGTGATGCAGTCAAACGCAGGCAAGGCGGAGCTGACTTTGGGAAGCCCGTAGGAATGGTATTCCTTCTTGTAGCGTCGATCCACGAGCGCTGCAGTCGCCGCTTTACTAAGGGTCTCCAGTTTATCACGCGACAGCTCGGTGAGGCTCGCTACCCCGCGTTCATCGAACGCTCTGTCCAGGCTCTCCAGGTACTGCAGGAGGCGCGAATAACCACCCGGCTTGAGCAAATCGGACGCGCTGGTAACAGGGCACGCGCCTGAAGAGAATATGTCGACGACATTCAGTGCATCCGCGCCGCCGGCATAAGAGACGTTGAGATCACCGTTGAATTTGCGCATCAGCTTATCGAACAGATTCATCGTGATTGGGTATAAGGCACGGCCGGACATGTACATCTCTTCCCCAGGAAGCACTCCACGGTGGTTGCCCATGGCCAGGGTGTTACTCAACTTAACCCCGAAGAAGAGGCCACGCGCGGCTGCTGTCTTCTTCAACTCCTCGATCATCCGTACCGCTCGCTTGTACTGAAGATCATGATCAAAGACACTATCTGGAATATCGATCTCGTTGAACCCGAGCTCGCTGTGCAGGATCTGCATCACTGTGTCCTTACCCAGGAGCGTTGGATTAACCTTGACTATTGTGTGCAGGCCGCCTTCCTCCAGCAGATAATGAGCGATCTGCTCGATCTCATCCGGCGGACAGCCATGCATCGTGGACAGGGTGACGCTGTTTGTCAGGCGGGTCGGGATGTCTATATCGGAGAACTCGGGCCATTTCTCGGTGAGCGTCTCTCTGATCTTGCCAATCTGTTCTGTGGCATCGGTGAGCGTATCCATGAATTTGACCATCCGGGGCTCCTTTATCCCCTCCAGGTTGTAGCCGACGCTCATATTGAAGATCGTTCCGAATGGCACCTCATTCTCGAAGCCGAGGACACGCCGCAGGATGTGGATCACTGCCCAGGCATTTATGTACTCGCGCACCGACTGCTCAAGCTTCAACTCCTGCGACCACTCGACGTTGTATCCCTCATCTTCTATGTCGATACACGGTCGTGGGATCGTGAGTTCATCCATGATCTGGACCGTCTTCAGCTCGATGAACCGTCCCCCGGAGAGCCAGGCAGAGATGATGTTGCGGGCAAGCTGCGTGTGCGGCCCGGCGGCTGGGCCGATGGGGGTAGCCAGGTACGATCCGAACATCTCTGTTGCATAGGGAGAGTCGGATCTGGGTTGGTAGAAGAGCGAACGGTGGATCCCGAAGATACTCCCTGTGTGCTCGTACTCTTGCAGCGCCGAATCTAGCAGCTTGGCGAACGATTGAACCCTCATCGCGTCAGACATTCTCCCCCTTTCTACGAGATCCGCGCCCACAGCTTCGCTGCTACTTTGCGCGCCTCGGAATATGTCTTGTCCTCATCGATGTTGGTGAAGTGGCCACTATTGATCACCGATCGTCCGGCAACGATGAGGTCGGAGATATGCAGGTCATGCACCGCAATCCCGAACAGCAGGTGCCCAAGGACGTTTCCCGCATCGATCGGCGTGGGGGGATTATAGTCGAACAGGGCGATATCCGCCTGATATTCCGGGGCGATGCGTCCCACCTTTGCCCCAAGCAGTCGTCCGGCGATCTGCGGGTTGTTAGCAAACAGGATCTGCTCCAGGTCACCGAATCCAGCGGCAAGGGAGTTCCCGGTTGATACCTTCTGGAGGATTCCCACGGTGAACAGTTCAGCGAGCATGTTCGACCCGAGACCGTCCGTGCCTAAGCCAACGGTAATCCCGCGATCAAGGAAACCATCCATGTCGAATACACCGACCGCATTGTTCATATTCGAACGCGGGTTATGTACGACGATCGCTCCGCTCTCGGCGACCAGGTCCTTCTCCTTCTCATCGATATGCAGGCAGTGGGCGAGGATCGACTTCTCGCGCAGGAGGCCGAACTTGCGCAGGCGCTCGATGATCCGCATCCCATGCTCAGCCTCGCACTGTTCCTCGTCCTCCGGCCCTTCGGCCACATGGATGTGCACGCCAACACCGTCGGGAATACGCTCCGCCACCGCGGCCAGGCTGTCATCAGAGAGGGTAAAGGAGGCGTGCAGGCCGAAGAGAGCAGCGCTTCTGTGATCCTCTGGGTTCTGCTCAGCGAGGAAGCAGAGGTTCTCCTCGATCCCCTGATCTCGGATCTCTGAGCCATCACGGTCGGAGAGCTCGTAGCAGAATGCCCCTCGCAGACCGAGATCATCGTTCACTGCCTGTTGCACGGCGCGCAGGCTCCCGCGAACCGCGTGCGGGCTCGCGTGATGGTCGATCAGTGTTGTCACACCGCAACGGGCTGCTTCCATGGCTCCCAAAGCTCCACTCACGCGAATCGATTCTGAGTCAAGTGCCTTATCTAATCGCCACCATAATTGTTGAAGGATTTGAGTGAAAGAATGAGGTGCGTAGTTGGGGAGAATCATGCCTCTCGCAAGGATGCTATACAGATGTGTGTGCGCGTTGATAAGTCCAGGAATGGCGAGTTTTCCTGTCCCATCAATTCGTTCAAGATTGGGAGGAAGCTCAAGGTTGGCTGACTGTGCTCGAGTGAAAACCTCCTGAATCCTCTCTCCATCAATTAAGATTGACCCGCGGTCAATCAGCTGATCGTTGCCATTCCAGATGGTCGCCTTCTCGATTAGTCGTTTCATTATCTCCCAAGCGCATGATATAGTATAGAGTGAAAGGTCCAACTAACGATTATTAGCACTATAACTGATTGGTTTCGCTTCGGCAAGGCGGCTACACTTAGCAGCTACAGCTATGACAGCTATCAAGATTAGTAGCAACAGCTTCTCGCTTGACAGGCGTCTAATGTTCAAATATATTAATAACAACTTCTGATATGTAGGCGTCGCCTCATAGCCTGGCACGAAAGGGAGTATCCCTGGTTAGAAGAGTTAGACCGTCGGTTAATTATGTTGTGGAGCTGCGGGGGATCGTGAAGCGATTTCCCGGCGTGGTCGCCAGCGATGGGGTTAACCTGGGTGTGCGACAGGGAGAAATTCACTGCCTGCTTGGAGAAAACGGCGCAGGCAAGACGACTCTGATGCGTGTTCTGTACGGGCTATACCAGCCCGATGCAGGGGAGATTCTCTTAAACGGTAAGCCGATTCAGATCTCCTCACCGCGGGCCGCGCTCACTCACCATATTGGGATGGTTCACCAGCACTTTCGCCTCGTTCCCACGCTATCGGTGGAGGAGAATATCATCCTCGGATTGGATGAGGGGACCGGTCCTTTCCTTAACCTGCGAAAGACGCGCAAGAAGATCAGGGAGATCTCCGAGGAGTATGGCCTCCCGATCGACCCGCAAGCGAAGGTTTGGCAGCTCACGGTTGGCCAACAGCAGAGGGTGGAGATCATCAAGGCTCTCTACCGTGATGCCTCTATCCTGATCATGGACGAACCGACGAGTGTCCTCACCCTGCAGGAGGTCGACCAGTTGTTTGCCACCCTGCGCACGCTCGTCGATGATGGGTTGACAATCATCTTTATCACTCACAAGCTCAACGAGGTAATGGAGATCAGCGACCAGGTGACGGTGCTGCGGCACGGGAAGGTCGTTGCAACCCTCCCCACTTCGCAGACGGATAAACCATCGTTGGCAAAGTCGATGGTTGGCCGTGAGGTCGTCTTTCGCCTGGAGAAGAGCGTGGTAAAGCGCGGAGAGAGGCTCTTGCAGGTCGATACCCTGCACGCGCTGAATGATCGCGG
>Ga0315548_1001232_pt1 | contig 21981 bp, 20 predicted proteins | sample SalMarSW160110MG_2_FD_202540 | JGI IMG/M metagenome (GOLD analysis project Ga0315548, IMG submission 202540) | Salt marsh sediment microbial communities from the Plum Island Ecosystem LTER, Massachusetts, United States - Salt Marsh Sediment SW1601-110 ...
TGGGAGTTCAGATAGGTGATAATATGGTATCATTAGCCCAATTACAGGAAGTGCCAACCAACAACATGATTCTCCTCGTCGGTCCTCCAGGTTCAGGAAAGACGACCTTCTGCCAGAGAACAGTTCTCAGTAACATTGAGCTGAGACCCGTAATCTACGTAACAACCGAATCCAATCCATCTATAGTTGAGGAGTCACTCAGAGCGAAGGGATTAGGTAAAGAGTCACTTCACCCTCTTGGCTTCGTCGACGCTTTTCACGAAACGATGGGGCTCCCCAGCGTCGTTCGATCAGACACTATGATTGCTTCTTCTGAGGATCTGACGAGTCTGGGTATAGCCATTTCCAATTTGCAGGAAAAGATGGGTGAAAACCTTTTGCTGATCTTCGACTCCTTGACTTCGCCCTACCTCATGAGTGGCACGGAGATTTTAAGGTTCATAAGGATGACTCTACTGAGATTTGCAGCTCAGGGTAACGCCGTCTTAGCGTGTATAGACGAGGGCTGCGGAAAACTGGAAGACCTCGTAGCGATGATGAGCATCTCCAGTGGTGTTATAAAGATGGAGACAGGCGAAGGAAAGCAGCTCTTGAACGTTGTGAAGCACCCTAAGTTGAAGCCGGTCAGAATTGAAGCACCCATCGAACTCGAACCCATTGGATTAGAAGACCGTGTCTTCAACCCTAAGACGCTGACAGCCTACCTTCGGGGAGATCAAGCAGTAATGAGGGCAACGATGGGGGATTTCGTAAACCTCTTCTGGCCGAACTTCGCCCATTGGAGCGGCATGCTCTGGGATCCCAAACGATTCCCAAAGATGGTATACGAGATGAACAAGGAGGACGGCCCCTCAATGTTCAAGCTCATGAAGAAGAATGAAGAGGTCAAGCGTGCCATGTTTCCTTTGCGCACAAGACTACTCCTCAAGTTCATGCCAAAGAGCTTCAGCAAACCTAAAGATATGAAGAAACTGCTGAAAGGGATGACAAGATCGCTTGGTGGCCCAGAACAGGAACGTAGCGGCATCATGGAATACCTAGAAGACATCTCGAAGACGGATGAACACTACGTGAGGATGTACGAAAGCTCTGAATGCTGGGGATTCGAGAACATCAATGCGACAATGGCATTCTACACGCCTCCTTGTCTGGCAGGCATGGTGCAAACGTTCGAGAGTTGGAATGGACTTGAGAGGGAATGGAACGCTGTTGAGACAAAGTGTATCGGGTTAGGGGATCCTTACTGCGAAGCCAAATTAATGCCTGGAAAAATTGATGAGTTGGAGGTTTCTTTAGAGAAAGATGTTTCGACCATCGAAAAGATTCATCAAAGGTTGATGCATCACTTAATCGAGTTTCTGTTGAAAGGAAAGCCCCTCTTAGAGCGGCCTACACTGGGAAGCATGGTGAACATTCACCGAGTCTGTCACGCTATGGTTTTTCCCGCTCTAGCCGGTGAGAGGTACCGAATGGTGTTGGGGATGGGGGGAGCCAAGGCGGGAAAGCAGGTCGGGGAACGGCTTCTGGAAGCTGGCTTAAGTGAGGATGAGGCTGTGAAACGTGTTCTATATTTCCTAAACAAATCCAAGGTTGGAAAAGTTTCAGTAGGTGAAACTGTAAGAATAGTGGAAAACTGCGAGAGCTCGCAGACGAAGTTGTTCACAACGAAGATCAAAGGTCCTTCTTGCTACTTCACCACAGGCTTCCTTAACGGCTTCTTCTCAGCTGTCAAGAATCAACATGTTAAGGAGATAAGGTGTATTGCGATGGGAGACCCTTACTGCGAATGGGAGTTCAGATGAATATGGTAAAAACAATTTAAAATAGGAGTTGAAGAAAGTTGAAGATGGATGAGATAATTGTTGCTGGTGAACCATGCATTGTTATTCGTAGCCCTCTGATCCCGAGAACGTTACTATGTAACTCGCTGCTCCAGCCTCTACTATCCCGACTAAAAGGTCCTGAAGAGTTCGTGGCATTTGTGTCAGAACCATGCATTGCTCCTCGGGGTTTAGATGTGGTGCTAGTCACGGCTTTTTGGCCTAGATGTGTCTTCAACCAAGTTTCAGAGGAAACTAATCGTAGGATGGTGCAGACCATCAAACCTCAACACCTCATGCTGGTCGAAAGGGAGCTCTACATGAAACTGACCAAGAAGAGTTGTCTCTTTGGAGACTTCCTAGATTCCCTGCTTCTACATAACGAAGATAGAAGAAAGGTTAGCGAGCTTCTAAGCAAGGTTCGCAGTTGGATAAAGGAGAACAAATCTTACGGCCTGTTCTTCCTTACAGACGTGAGGGGAATGGAGGACTTCATCGATCATACTGCAGCAATCTTCGAGATCGTTGTCAGAGCAGAAGTTGAAACGAAGCAGGATGAGCCGTTACTACGTTTCACAATAGTGAAGCATCCTAGCATTGCTGAGATAGATAAGAAAATTGAGGTGGCATTTGAGAAGGGCCAGCCAAAACGAAGAAGAGGCTAATCACATGGTTTCATTAGCTCAACTACAAGAAGTACCACCAAAAAGCATGATACTACTAGTTGGCGCTCCTGGCTCGGGCAAGTCAACTTTCTGTCAACAGGTCGCTCTCCAGAGTTTGGCGATGGGTAGATCTATTATCTTTGTTGTTACGGAGTATGGTCCGTCCGAGGCTGAGAGAAGTTTAAGGGAGCGGGGATTGGGGGAGGTTGAACTAGGCCTGTTGAATTTTGTTGACGCCTACAATGAGACGGCGGGAGTTACAGCATCAGATAGAGCCGACACAATGTTAGCTGACTGCAACGACCTTTCAAGTATAGATATAGCCATCTCGAAGCTACAGGACAGAATAGGGAAAAAAGGTGTCTTGTTGATCTTCGACTCTTTAACTTCTCCATATCTCTTCAGCGGCTCCGAGATTCTTAGGTTCATGAGACAAACCCTATCAAGGTTTGCCGCTAGCGGAAACACTGTCTTAGGGTGCATTGATGAAGGTTGCGGCAAATCTGAGGATGTTGTGGCTATGATGACCCTATCCAACGGTGTGATAAAGACCGAACTGCGAGAAGGAAAGAAAGTGCTGAATGTCGTGAAGCACCCCAGAGTGGAACCGACAAAAATTGAGATTCCGGTCACTGTTCGCCCTCGTGTGATCTCCTCCTGTTTTGATACAGAGTACGTTAGAAGGGAGGCGGAGATGGCTGCTCTAGGGGTGAAAGTGACCTTAAGACCAGGGGTTGGAGACTACGTTAACATCGGCTGGCGGGACCTCATATTTTGGAGCGGCATGCTCTGGGACCCCAAAAGGTTCCCGACGATGATGTACGAGTTGACTAAGTATTCTGAGGACCCAACCAACTACGACTTTGATATGGTTTCCCTATTTCCTTGGCATAAGAGACTTCTACTCAAATTGTTTTTCCCAAAAAACTTCAGCAGAGTAAAAGACGTGAAGAAAATGTTTGAAAGGACTTGGAAGTCTCTATATACAGAATGGAGAATAGCGACTGCCGAATATCTTGACGGCATTTCCAAAACGGACGAACACTACGTTAGAGGATACGAGCATTATGAATGTTGGGGATTTGAGAATGTCGGGGCTTCCTTAGGGATTATGAAAACTGCCATGATGGCGGGCTCTTTTAAAGGAATGGAGGAGCTTTTGGGGGGAACCGGGAGGGATTGGAATGCTGTTGAGACGAAATGTATAGGCCTCGGGGACCCATATTGCGAAGTCAAATTTGTGCCTGGAGAGACCGAAGAGTTGAAGGGCTCTCTGGAGAAAAACAACTCGGTTATTGAAAGGGTGCATGACCGCCTCATGGAACACTTTCTGGGATTTCTGCTCCATAAAAAGCCTCTGATGGAGAGACCCACTTTGGGCAACAGCGTGCACATCCATGAGATCCAGCACGTGACGGCTGCACCCCTCGTCAATGAGAGACTCCAAATGGTGTTTAGTATGGGCGGAGCTAGAGCCGGGAAAATTCTCGGCGAGCGCCTCTTGGAATCAGGCTTAAGGGAGCAGGATGCGGTAAAATGTGTTGTCAACCTTATGGAACACTGCAAGGTTGGAAAGATCACGTTGGGTGAAACGATAAAGATACAAGAGAACTGCGAAAGATTCAAAATAAAAACAGAGCAGCCTTCATGTTATTTCACTACTGGCTTCCTGAATGGTTTCTTCTATGCCATCAAGAATCAACATGTTAAGGAGACAAGATGCATTGCGATGGGAGATCCATACTGTGAGTGGGAGTTCAGGTAGATGGGTTACAATATGAAGCAGGAACTCTTCGCAACCTTCACATCTCCATAAATCAAGCATAATGTTCGCTCTAATAACAGTTAATGTGGATACCTCTCCCGACTAATTCCCGCAAACTCCCCTTTTTTGCGTACGCCGAAGAAGAGGACGTCAGAGACGTAATATTCATCATAATTGTAACGGGTAACGGTGAGCGAGTTATCCAACCAGATTTCGGATGTAGAATCTAGGAGCTTTAGAAGTAAGAGTTTAGCATTAACTAAACAGCAAGCCAACAATCATATTAGGAGACTAATAATACTTCATTGTTAAAAAACAGCTTTTTTCGGAAAACCCCAGAGAGAATCGAATGGTGGGCCTGGAGAGATTTGAACCCACGGTCAGTGGAGATATCTCCCGTAAATTCCCCCTTTTTTCGATTAAACCACTTCAAACAACACCAAAAAAGGAGGAAGGTAAATGACAACAAAAAATGAAATAAAATGTCCCGAGTGCAGAAGCGAAAGAAACTGGAAAAATTGAATCGGATACACTAGTTTTGGAGAAGTGCAACGTTATATTTGTCGAGACTGCGGCTACAGATTTTCATAATAAAATAAGATAACAGCAAAGAAACTAAAGGAATAACTAGATGTAGTGTAGTGGGTAGTACTGTATCTAACGGATTGCGATAGCATTACTATATTTAACATCCACGTAGAGTAGATCTAGTATCAAGTAATTTATAAGTAAGATGCTAATTGATTGACAAGTCATTTATAAGTAACTTGTCATTATGTGTACTAAACATGTCGATACCAGTAGAACTTATTGAACAGAATCAATGGTGGAAAAATCCAGACGAGATTAATCGGGATAAAAATATTGTAGCACTCAAAGAATCCAAAATAGATTGGGTTCCACGAATTATGCACATGTTTGACCTAGGTAACGACGTAGTCTACACGTTAAGAGGTCCCCGCCAGGTTGGAAAAACAACTCTGTTGAAACGCATGGTCAAGAATCTACTCGAAGATGATGTGCCCCCACGACAGATATTCTACTTCACATGCGATCTAATAGATAACCCAAAAAGCATTGTTGAAACCGTATCTACATATATTGATGCTGTGAAAGCTCCAGATGAACGAGCATACATTTTCTTAGATGAAGTTTCGTCAGTTAGAAACTGGCAAAAAGGCATCAAGTATCTTCATGATAAAGGAAGTTTAGCATCTACAACAGTGATACTAACAGGTTCACATAATTTAGACATAAAAACGGCTTCAGAAAGACTGCCTGGACGACGCGGATTAACTGAAGATGCACTAGATAAAATAATGCTACCGATGAAGTTTGCTGAATACACAGAAACTTTGAACAAGGAAATACGAGAAAAAATTTTAGAACACAATCTTCTTTCTTGGCAAAATCGCAGAGAAATGCTTTTTCGTCTTCTTGAAGGTACAATTCCGGAAGAAATTACCGACCTTTCGTTCTTTTCAAAAGAACTGAATCTGCTGTTCAGCAATTACCTCTTGACGGGAGGAATCGCAAAAGTCATCAATGAATTCTTAAAACGAAAGTACATATCCCCAAGTCTTTACAAAACTTATCTCGATGTGGTAATAGGCGACATTGTAGCGTGGAACAAAAGAGACAGCTACCTTAGACAAGTTGTAAGTCGTACATTGGAGACTTTGGGAACACCAGTTGGATGGAACACACTAAAGAAAGGAACCGACATATCAAGCCATAACACAGTAGAACAATACATCGAAACGTTAGCAGCAAGTTTCGTTGTGATTTACCTGTATCAGTACAATACAACAAGAAAGGGACCGGATTACGCAAAAAGCAAGAAACTGCATTTTCACGACCCATTCTTCTTTCATGCAATGAGGTCATGGATTAACAGAAAAAACCCGTTTGAACTAGCTCTGGAATACCTTGAAAAAACAGAAAGATTAGGGCTTTTAGTTGAAAGCGTAGTTGCTGGTCATCTAATTAGATTAGCTTTCCAACTATGTGAACAAAAACAACTCTTTGCATACGAGAATTCGCTATTTTACTGGAGAGGAAAAAACGACAGAGAAGTTGACTTTATTCTTTGCGCACCAAACAAAACTGTAATACCCATTGAAGTTAAATACCAAACAAACATTTCCAGATCCGACAAATATGGCCTAATTGATTTCACGAAAAACACAAAAACAACAAAAGGTTTCATCATATCCAAAGACACACTTGAAAGCACAGGAAAAATTACAACAATACCCGTATGGCTTTTCCTTCTCCTGATATAAGAAGACGGAAAACTAAGTGTACACAATATTGAAAGTAAAATGGTGGGCCTGGAGAGATTTGAACTCTCGACCTTTCGGTTATCAGCCGAACGCTCCAGCCAAACTGAGCTACAAGCCCATAAACACATCATAAAATCTTCCATTTATTAAAGGATTTTCTTACTTGAAAACTCACTTTTAACGCTTAATTCCTGTTCGCGTTCTCTGATTATGTCCTCGAAGGTTTTTGGTTTCCGCCAAAGACAGCAGCTTTCGTCACTTCCGACTAATTCAAAGCCTTGTTGCACAAGTTTTATTTCTTTCAAATGCAACAAGTTTTTGTTGGTACCCCAATCTGAAACTAGCTTTATCTCCCCCTGATGGCTCAGTTTTGTAAAAGGTTGGGGTACTACACTCTACAGAAAGCAGTAACATGAGGTAATTCCATAAACACACCTCTCCCTAAGATTGTGTTTCTATATGAAGAGATTTGCTATCAAGTCTAGAATTCTTGGTTTTGCATCCAAGAATGTTTTGATTTTAATTTTTCCCTTCTCGGTTAGCATGTAGATTTTCCTCTTTGTAGCATATTCGCCTTTTATAAGACCATCCCTTTCCAGAGAATATAGAAAAGCATAGATTGTGCCCGCACTTAGCAGAGTGTCAAACTCTTCGTGAATAAAACTCATGATGTCGTAACCCCCCATTTGGGTATTCTGATCATTCAAGTTGGTCAAAATTATAATGTCTAGGAAAGACTTAACAATTCTTTTATGCAGTTCTCTCAAGATTTCAACTTTTGAGGCATTCTCTTCCTGTTTTTCATTTAACTTAGCTGTTTTCAAGTTTTTTGCACACCTCCTGTAAGTCTTTTAGGAAAGGATGACCTGGTTTCTCGGCTATCAAGGGGGAATCCCTGTTAGCTTCAAGAACATCACAATAGCATGGAATTACACCAATTATGGGACGTTTGAAGACTCTCTGCATCTTTGTTATTAGCCCATTGCGTTCATTATCTGACCACATTCGCGTCTGGGGAAAAACCTTATTCATTAAAATCACGCTCTTTTTTTCAAATTCATCATAAAATTCTACAAGCATGTTTTTCACACCTTCTACATCCAAAGAGTCCAAAGTTGTCACTATAACCGTCAGATCAGAGCTAACTACACCATTGATGGATGAATATTGTATGCCCGGGCTAGTGTCGAAGATACAACAATCCATATGCATCTCGTTAAAAATTGAAGTCCGCATCGAGAAGAGCTTCTTAGCGGCAGCTACCTCCCAAGCTCTACTCCTTCCCATCATATTTCGGATTGCTTCAATGGTAGGGTTTGCCAAGCCTATTAGCAGTTTTCCATCCAAACTATATTTATCTGAGACATCGATTAGAACTTGCCCAATCGCACATCGGTCAAGCATAAAATCATTCAGCCAACATTTTACAGGCTTTTTGATTCCCTCCGAAAACACGCCAAATAGACTTGGAGCACGAAAATCAAGGTCTAAAAGCGCAATGTTTGATCCTTCACGTGCATAAGTTAACGCTAAATTTGTTGCTATTGTAGTTTTTCCAGTCCCGCCTCGAGACGAATGTATCGCTATAATCTTCTCTCTCATTCTCAAGTCCACCGAATCATTATTCAATAAAGAAATACACGTTTCTCCCTTCACGCCTTTTACTGAGAAAACCCATCCTAACTAATTGATTTGCAGCCGAACTTTCCACCGCTCTCAATCTCTTTGTTTCTCGTGCCAAATCTTCAGCCGTCGCTTCCCCCAATTTATACAAAGCCATCACTGTCTTTCTCAATGCGCTAGGAAGTGAAAATAATGTCACCATATCAGGTTCAAGTTTGAATGTTTCATTGGTGTGCTCTTGTTTAGTGGTTCTCTGCAGAAACTCTTCCTGAGCCTTTAACATTTTTCCGCCAAACTCAACCATGGAATCAACTTTCTGGTTCAATATGTGGACTTCGCCAATTAACTTCACTAATAAAACTTTGACATCCAATTCGTCTAACGCTCTGCTGTTTTCTGTTCTGTTCTCCATCGGTAGTCACCGAAAAGTGTATTTTTGTGTATTCAATAATACAACATATAAACTGCCAGACAATATAAGATTTTTCTAGCCTCAGAATCCGATTTTACCAAAGATTTTAACGTAGATCTGGAATAACAAACTGATGAAGACCAATGTACACAGAATCTGACCTTAAAGAGCGTTGCCAAAGAATTCTGGAGGAAAAAGGAGGACATATTGCTGATCAAGCTAGCAGGATATTGCTTAAAGATCCAAAGTTAAAGGACCTCCGATCTCCTCTCGAGTTTATATCAAAAAATTGGCGCGACCCCCTCACTCCAGCATTGATAGCCCTTTCTTGTGAAGCAGTCAGAGGACAACCAGATGCCACCTATGAAACTGCTTTGGCTATGAGCCTAATGACGCTGAGCTCTAACATTTGGGACGACATAGTGGATAAAACTATGTCTAAGGCACTTAAGCCGACACTTCTTGGAAATTACGGTGAAGGCACAGCGTTAATGATCGGTGGACTTGCGTCAGCTAAAGCATTTTCAATCCTTAATCAAATGGAATTGGATAAAATAAAGCGCCAAACTGTTACAAAGATGTTCTGGGATTTTTGTACGAAATTAGCCAAGGCTGAAAATTTTAACCTCAGATTACGAAGCCAGAGAAATGTCTCCTCCCGAAAAAAACTTTGGGTGATTAGAATTCAGTCCGTCAATCTGGAAACATGTCTAAAAATTGGAGCAGTTTTAGGAAATGGTTCTGAAAACGAAATCAAACATCTAGGTACATACGGGCAATATCTCGGTATGATTTTGGAATTATGGAAAGACTTCCAGGTGTCCATTAACTTAACGCTAGAGCTGGCTGAAAAAATAAGAAACGGCGCATTGCCTTACTCTTTACTGTGGGCAAGGAAACGCTCTGAAAAACTTCAGAAAAAGCTTGAGAATCTAACAAATAGGAAATCAATTGAACCATTTGACATAAAAGAAATTGTAGAAGAAACCTTGGAAACAAAAGCGCTTTACAACACCATGAGAAACATGAGAAAGTTTGCCAAAAAAGCAAAAAAAGAGTTACTTGAATTAAAAAGGCTAACTAACGCTACTCAAGCACTGGAATTCTTTGTTGAAGCACAACCCCAACTTTTCATTGGAAGCCTATCAATATTACAAGTATAGCGGAGTTAAAACTGTGCCGGCCATTTCTGCCTGGGACCAACGCTGAGCAGTACCGACACAACACTAGTTAAGTAAATCTCAGGTATTTTGGCTTTTCTGCACACTTTTACAAGTAGGTTTCTATCCTTTCTTTCAACGGCATCTTGGACATCCCGAAGGACATTGGGTGCCATCAACGATTGAAGATAAAAAGACACATCTACTATTGTTTCCGTAAGAGTTTTCATTATATCACCGTTACGAATATTTACCTATTTTTCCTTTTAAAGCTTAGCGCATACCAAAATCTAAATGCGAATAAGTTAAAAATGATATTAAGGTTGGTATAACAAATTGAGCATCCTGATGACCGGTGTTAGAGTAGCTAAACAAGGACTCCTTGTAACCACAATTCTTTATTTTTCCTTTTTTTCGTGGTATGCTATCTTCTCCATCTATGTTCTACAGCATGCCGTCAACTCATCTGTTGAGACTTTTTCAATGCTCAATACTTCTTTTAATTTCATTATTGCCATTACGTTACTAATAGTCAGATTTTTCATTCATAGATTTAATAAACCACACATCATAAGTATATGTTTCTTAGCCATTTCGATAATAACTATTCTTCTTTTATTTACTTCAAACACAGTTCTTAGATTAACGATCATTTTCGTTGCAGGAGCAATTTTCGGTATAGGTCAACTGGCTGGTCTCACATATTTCTGGGACTTAACCGTATCTGAAGAAAGAGGTCGAGTGGCTGGTCTCGGTGGATTTTTTGCTCTACCTATTTATTATATCTTAACTTGGATGGCAGAAAGTTTTGATTTTTCTGGAGCAATTATGTTAGGCGTTGTCATAAGTCTTGGAACACTGATAATTATATTATTGCGACCAAAAAAGCAAGCAATGCTGATAACAAAGAAGGGTGAAAAAGGATGGCATCCTGAAAAAAGAACAATTCTTCTTTATGCAACTCCATGGGCGATCTTTTCTTTAATTAATGCAACATTGGCTAGAAATATGTCACTTCATGTTTCACAAGCCGTTCAACCTTCTTATTACACGTTTCTGGTTATTTTGCAGTTACTCGCAGCTGTTTTCGGAGCCTTGAGCGTAGGACTGCTTGCAGATTTCTTTGGACGAAGATTACCCTTAGTTTTCGGTCTTACTTTTTATGGAATTGCCTCGACTCTCATCGGGTTTGTCGGAAACTATGGCGTGTTTGGTTTTGTGTATGTTATAAACGGTTTGAGCTGGGGAATCCTCATGACACTATATCTCTTGGTAGTTTGGGGCGATCTGGCCAAAAAAGAAAGTTGCGCTAAGAGTTATTCAATTGGATTGATAATATTCTACTTAGCCATGGGTATTGGAAGTCTTCTTTCTACTGAAATATCTCAAATCTCAATAATTATTAGTTCCCTTCTAAGTTGCTTATTGATTTTCTTTTCCAATATTCCATTGATTTTGGCTCCAGAACTGTTAGATGCTGATTTTCGCGAAAAAATAAGATTAAAGTTGTATATAGATGTAATCAAGAAAATTAGACCAAAAAAATCGCAAAATCAAGGATAAATACTATCGAAAAGTCTTGGGAATGCTATAGTATCTCTGATGTTTTCGAGTTTACATATCCACTGGATCAATCTTTCAAGCCCCATCACAAACCCCGCCTGAGGAACAGGACCGTATTGCCTAAGATCCAGATACCACTGTTGATCAGTAGGTTCTATCTTCTCCTCTGCCATCTTTTTGAGCAGCACCTCTTTTTCCTCTATTATTTGACCGCCCCCTGAAATTTCTCCGTAATCTCCCGGGGCAAGCAAGTCTACAGATAATGTCAGTTCTGGCTTTTGCGGATTAGACTTGTAGAAGAACGTCTGAATACTAACTGGAAAATCCGTAATAAAGAACGGTTGATCAAATCGTAGACTAATTTCTTTCTCCAACTCCCAAGATAGTTCTTCCCCCCAAAAGATGTTAATTCCATCCTCTTGCAACATTTCAATAGCCTCATCGTAGGTTAACCGTGGAAAAGGAGCTTTCACTTTTTCCATAGCATCAGTATTACGTCGCAATAATTTCAACTCCTCTTTCGCCTCTTTGGATAAACTTTGGCAGATATGAGACACCAACTCCTCCTGAACCCTTATTATGTCATTAAAATCACACTTAGCAGCCGCTTCAATCCGCCAGTATTCTGTTAAATGTCGTCGTGTTCTCAATTTTTCTGCTCTGAAGGCAGGAGCAATTGTATATACTTTTTCTAAGCTAGCGACAAAAGCATCTGCGTAGGGTTGAAGTCCTTGTGCAAGGTAAGCTTTTTTGTCAAAATATTTCACCTCAAAATAACCGGGCCATTCTCCAACTGCGGGAATTATTGTTGGTCCTTGAACTTCTGTATAATCTTGTTGGTTAAACCACGTCCGTGTTGCATTAAGCACTTTTGCTCTGACTTTCATTATCGCCTGTTTTCTCTTGCTCCGAAAGTCTTGACTGCCAAACATGAGTTAATTGGGAAGAAACTTGCTAAATTAAGTTTGCTTAAAACATTTGATAAAATACCCGAAATTCATGGAAACAATAATCATAATGTGGACGACAAAACCCCACATACTTTAAGATACGAACACGAACATTGGCTTTAGACATCTGTTACTTTAACCATCAAAACCTTATATGCCCATGGAATTACAAGTGGAAATTTTTGTAACTCCTCAAGAATTTCCTTCTCAATTTCTTCATTCGACACTTCCGCGCTTTCCTCCACAAGAGAAATGACAACCATAACTTTCTTACTCATAGAAACCGCATCCATGACTCTCTAATGTCAGAAAAAGAGATTAGATAGCCTTTAAACTTTACTGTCGATGCATTATCTGATTCTAAACCCTTTTTTATCCCTGCAAATAATGCATTTTTCTTAAATCTCTGGATGGTCACATGAAGCCTGCTCGATTTCTGTGAGAAGTCGATTAATTTTGTTTAGGTGAATAACCACCTGATTTGTTAGTGAATCAACGGTCTTTCTGATTTCGCGAACTCTGCATTTTTGCTTTTCCATATTCCAAATACGAATATTCCAAATATGAATATTCTAAATACGAATATTCCAAATATAAATCCCGTATACTATTATATAAAATACAATATATTAGTTTTGTTGAACAAAAAATAGTTTTAAGCATGATACTTAAAAAAGGGGGAGTTTGCGGGAAAATGGCGACATCTCCACCTTCAGCGTTAAAGGATTTTCTCCGCATCTCCTCCAAAACATGCTAGCTATTAGCCACGAAACGAAAATTTCACACCGCCAGAAAGAGTGAAATGCCGCTATACTTTAATCACCATTCTAACATCTATTCTCCATAGGGCCCGTAGCCTAGTTTGGATAAGGCGTCGAGTCAACTGAAAAGGTGACGCGCAAGCCTTCGGAGCCGAAGACCCAGGGTTCAAATCCCTGCGGGCCCGCCAAAAACACATGCAATCCATCATAAAACCTGACCTTCAACATAAAATATTAAAAATGATTACTGTCTGTTCTGCATCAGATTCCACAAAAGATATATTGCTGGAGTATTTTGTGTTCGCTCGGAAATGATGGATGTAGGTGATGGTATGAAAACGGATTCTCTTCCAGTTGAATTAAGATACTGGCCCATAAAACGGTATATGGACACATACAGAAAATCGTTAGATGATATAGAAGAGTTTTGGGGGCAAGAAGCAAGAAAACTTGAGTGGTTCAGCACATGGGACCGGGTGCTCGACTGGGACATACCCTTCGCAAAATGGTTCCCCGGAGGCATGCTCAACGCCTCCTACCTTTGTGTGGACAAGCACCTGAAAACTTGGAGAAGAAACAAGGTAGCCATCTATTGGGTAGGGGAAAACGGCGAAAAAAGAACGTACAGCTATTCACAATTATACACTGAAGTGAACAAGTTATCAGGCGCACTCAAAGAAATGGGCGTAAAGGACGGAGACCGCGTAGCATTTTACTTACCCATGATACCTGAATTGATCATATCTATGTTGGCGTGTGCCAGAATAGGTGCAATACACACTGTTGTCTTTTCCGGGTTCAGTGCACAAGCTCTCGCGGACCGAATAAATCACACTGAAGCTAACGTTGTCATAACAGCAGACGGCGGTTTTAGAAGAGGAAAAATTATCGAATTGAAGAAAATAGTGGATGAAGCATTAGAAACCACGCCTTCAGTGAAGAGCGTATTGGTTGTAAAGAGAACCGGTCACGAAATCAAAATGAAAGAGGGAAGGGACCTCTGGTATAATGATACCGTGAAATGTATAGAAAAAGCTGTTCCTCCCTTACCCGTTGAGAGTAATCATCCTCTATTCATTCTTTACACTTCTGGAACCACGGGGAAACCGAAGGGCATAGTTCACAGCACAGGCGGCTATTTGGTTTACATTAACTCCGTCTACAAATCGGTTTTTGACATACAGGAAGACAGCGTGTACTGGTGCAACGCTGACATAGGATGGGTCACCGGACACAGCTTCATAGTCTATGCACCCCTGCTAAACGGAGCATCCATAGTTGTTTACGAGGGAGCCCCAGACTATCCAGAGCCAGACAGATGGTGGAAGATAATTGAAGAATACAAAATAACAACCCTTTACACCTCGCCCACAGCAATACGAATGTTCATGAGCCTCGGCGAAAAATGGGTCAAAAAACATGACCTAAACAGCTTAACAATCTTGGGAACCGTGGGAGAACCAATAAACCCAGAAGCTTGGATGTGGTACTTCACAAACGTAGGCGGAGAGCGGTGCCCAATCGTGGACACTTGGTGGCAAACAGAAACAGGAGGCATAATGATTTCACCGGCACCAGGAATAGGATTAGTTCCACTGAAACCAGGCTCCGCAACATACCCGCTGCCTGGAATAGACGTTGAAGTGGTAGATGAAGACGGGAAACCAGTGCCTGCCGGAGTGAGAGGCTACATCGTAATAAAGAAGCCGTGGCCTGGAATGCTCCTGACCGTGTACAAGGATCCTGAACGTTACAAAGAAACTTACTGGTCCAGATTCCCCGGCGCCTATTATGCCGGAGACTACTGCATGAAAGACGAGGACGGGTACCTTTGGCTTTTGGGCAGAGCAGATGAAGTTCTGAAGGTTGCAGGCCACAGGCTGGGAACCGTGGAGCTTGAAAGTGCAATGGTTTCGCATCCGGCAGTAGCAGAGGCGGCGGTAGCCAGCAAGCCTCACGAAATCAAGGGAGAATCAATTGTGGTCTTCGCTGTTCTGAAGAAAGGAAATAATCCAAGCGAGGAACTGGAGAAAGAATTGATTAATCACATGAGAAAAGCTGTTGGTCCCCTTGCAACGCCTGAAAACATTTACTTTGTGGCGAAGCTTCCGAAGACAAGAAGCGGCAAAATCATGCGGAGAGTCCTGAAGGCGCTTGTTACTGGTCAGTCGATAGGCGACGTCTCTACGTTAGAGGACAACGCTTCCGTAGAAGAGGCAAAGCGTGCATTCGAAGAGTTCGAAAGAATAACGAAGAAGTAACATTCTTCGCCTTTTCTTCCCTTCTTTTTTAATCTAAATATTATTAGTTTGTCGATAAATACCGCTACAACGAGCGCAACCAAACATTAAGCGTATCATGATTGGTGGAAAAGGCATCAAAAAAATATCTAAAAACTAGAAATCATTTATAAAAAACCTTATTACCTCCAACATTATCAACTTAAAACCATGCAACTTTATGTAAGTGTTCGGTCTTCTGACCCTAACGTTAAATCAGAAATAGCTCAGATGAAGATTAACGGAGTCACCATTAAACGACGAAAAGTATTAAAGGAAATATTAAACCCGCCAGTCGATTACATTTTTTACATTGCAATAACTCTTGGTATAAATGTTGCTGCACAACTTATCGCCAACAAGCTCTGGGAGATACTTAAAGACAAGAAAGAAACCGAACTCACAATTAACAATCAACCAATTGAAATAAACGCTCAAAAGATTAAACAGCTAATCCTCATTTCATTAAAAGAGAAAGAAGAATAACTGACACAAAAACGCAAATATGCCCTCTTTTTTTAACACCATTCAGCCTTGCAACCATCAAAAAGAAAGAGCGTCAGGCTCCTTCGTCGCCTTCCTTCCAAAGAAAAACAAAAAGCCAACGAATCATTTGATGCTCCTAATATGAGTCAAGAAAGTGTGAAGAAACTGCGGTACTGTTTGGCTCAACAAATCAAACATTATATGGAAGATAACAACATTAGGGCTCTGAAATCCGTTTTTGAAGGGAATATAGAAAGCGGCGTCTAAAGAGTAGTTAAAACAGAAACAGTTTTGGCAGGTTAGAGAAGTCTTGCCCCGTTTAGGGTCTTGGTCTGCCACGAATATTTTCTTATTTTTGTTGACTCTCCGTAACCGCATGCTGCGCACCGTTTCTCTCTCACATGATACGCTCTTCTGCCGCAGCGTCTACATCGGATGTGAACAGTTTTGTGGGCGTGTTTTCCAAAAGATGATGTGCCCTTGCTAATGTTTCCCAATGGATGTCACCTAGGGGGAGGAGAAATTATTACCACGTTGTCGCCACGGACTATGATGGCGCCAAGTTTCTTTACGTTTTCCACATCTGTAATGTCGTCTGTTTCATCTAAAACCAAGTTGAGGTGCTGATCAAAGCCTTTGAGTTTTCCCCGTAACTTCTTTCCGCCTCTCAATCTTACCAGAACTATTTTTCCGAGGCTATCTTCCAAGATTTGGGTGGCCATTTCGCTCATACGAATCTTCACGTCCAGTTGTTGCTTCGTTTATAGTTTTCAACGTAACGATTTAAAGGTATCTGCGCTATATTTTATGGTTTCTATTGTCTATTTTGGTTTCTGAAGTTAGATGGCTTATATCGCTTCTAGAATCGGCTGGAACGTTGTGCCAATTTCTTCCGTTTAGCGGAAAAATAGGGGCGGGGAAGAGTAGGTGCGGTTGTTTGTTTACTCTATTTTTATGGTCTCGCTTTTGGTTTTCTCTTCTTTCTTTTTGGGGATGGTGATGTCTAAGACGCCGTTCTTGTATTGTGATGTTGCCTTTTTAGTTTCTACCTTGGCTGGTAATTCGACTTCTTTGAAGTATTTGTGTTCAGGGGTGTCAACAGAAATCGTTAATTTGTTCTCGGTTCCGGAGAGTTTGATGTCTTTCTTTTCTACACCGGGCAGTTCAACTATCACTCTGATTTCGTCGTCACCGGGTATAACGTCTGCTAATGGTTCTCTCTTCTCTTTGACGTCCATGTGTGGTTTGCCAAGTCGTGTTTCCGCCTTGAAATTTCCGAACTCTCTTACTTTTGGTTTCCCATCTGGACCCACAGTTACGCTGTAGCCGTACACGAAGGGTCCCCAGCTTTTCACTTTAGTTCCGTCGGGTAATGTTCGTTCTCGAGTGAGGGCTTCGGGTGCTTTTTTGGATAATTCCTCGAACTCTTTTGCCATAATCTCTTCCATTTCTTTGAAGGCTTCGTCTATGTCCTCTAGACCGCCTCTAAAGAAGGGCAATCCTTTCTTAGACCAGTGTGACCATCTGTCTTCTTCTGACACGATCTTTTCACCTCCTCAAATTCTCTATCTCTTCCAGAGATTCTAATAGTCGGCGCAGGGCGAGGCTTAAGGTCAAGAATGCTGATTGACTGAACTCTGAGCAGAAATACGTTCCTCTGCCTGTTTTGGTTAGAAATCCGCCGTCGCTGAGTTTTTTCGAGTTCTCCCAGACGGTTTTTGGGTTCAAATCTAGGTCTCTCATGAAGTCTGCGAAGTTCATTGTGCGATCTTCTTCTTGTACTAGTCTTCTCATCATTTTTAGGCGGGTTTGGTTGGATAGGGCGTCGAACATGCTGGAGAACTTTTGGAAGTCGTCTTCGAATGCTTTGAATTCGGTTTCAAGTTGGTCTTTTGGCCAGTCCATGGGGGACAGGGGTATTTCTAGAATAATTTCTCCGTCACGCACGAGTTGTAGCTTTAGCGTCATGTAACCTCACCCATTTATTACCGTGTAGTAATAAGTGCGGTCTTTTTATATAAATATTACTGTAGGGTAATAAATAATCATGTTGCCGAACAAAAAAGAGGCAAACGAACGCCAGAAACAACGCGATAAAAATTCAGAAAAATCCATGTGGATTTCTAGATCAGAACTGTTTGGGGATGTCCTGTTTTTCCATGATGTAGCCGCAGTAATGGCATCTTAGACGAAGAGGCTCCTCGCTGTCCACATAGAAGGTGGATTTCACGGGTTCTTTACTGTTTGAGATGCACGCGGGGTTAGCGCATTTAACTGCTTCACGTATTATCTGGGGCAGCCTAACACGCTGCTTGTCTACAACCTTGTAGTTTCTGATGATGTTGATGCTGGCGTGGGGAGCCAAAAGAGCTATCTTATCCACTTCTTCGGATTTCAGTTCTCTTCCTTCAATCTTAACCATGTCTTTCAAGCCCAACGTTTTGCTGGGCACATTCATGCCAACAGTCACGACGCCGCTGACGTGATCCGTGATTCCCAAAATCTTTAACACATTCAAGGCATGCCCAGCGGTGATGTGATCTATTACCGTGCCATCTTTGATTTTGGATACGCGTAAAGTAGTTTCACTCAAGTTAACCCGGTCCTTCAGGATTCTGTATACTATATTTTATTGAGTTAAGAGTTTATTTATAGATGCTGTTCGCTTTTCTGTGAATCATGAATTGTCTTGTAGTTCAGAGAATAGAACTGGAGACAAAAGAGTGTACTAAGAAAATTTTAGGGGAATGCTAGGGAGCTTCTCGGGAGACTGTTAAGATTCTGACGTAGTCCGCTGTGTCGTCGCAGGCATCGGCGACATGCTCCATTTCTTCTATGAGGTCCTTAAGCAACAGTATTGTTGCAGCATCTATTTCGTTAGAATATTTAAGAAGCAATTCTTTGGATTTCAGGTATTTCTCATCCACCAGTCCCTCTATCGCGTCGATCTGCTTTGCAAGTTCCATAGCCTTTGGGGGATCAGTTCCCAACATCTCAATTGCCTTAAGCAAAGTTTTTGCGCAATCAACCAAGTCTTTGGCGGTTTGGGCAAACTGTTTCCACATTTCCTTTGGCACTTTTGCCTCTAAAAGCAAAATAACTGCTCTTGATGCATCCTTGACGTGATCCGCCATCTCGTCCAATCTTTTCACTAGGTGCATGATGTCTTCGCGGTCTTTGGACAGAAGGCTTCCCCGGGTAAGCTCCTCGAAAACTGTTCTTCTAAGTTCATCGATTTCATGTTCGGCAGTAGACAGTTTGTTGAAGGACGCTATCGCTCTTTCCTTGTTGCCGTTTAAGGCTGCATTAATCGACTTTTCTAGCTCGATTACGGTGTCGATGGCCAGGGTCATCTGCCTATCCGCTATTTCCAGCACCTTGGATTTTCTTCTTTTAGCAAACCATCTTTCCATAAACTTTCACCTTAACAAGGAGACATTATATAGTTGTTGTTAATTAAAGTGCAAGCATTCCGCTTAAATCTTTTCCATCCTTTCACTCTAGAGCCAACTCCGTTCTCAAACCCTTTTCAGGATAGGAAAAAACAAAGCTTTTTTCAACAGGGAAAGCAACAGTGACTTTCTCTCCCACATCAAGCCATTCAGCCATTAATGCTGGACGTACAACTACCAACTGGTCTTCATTTTGAAGCCTGATTTCGTATCGAACATTGTTTCCTTCAAACCTGAAAGCTTCAATGTTACCGAAGATCGAGTTTACCCCACTCCTTTTCCCTTTATGGATAGAAAGAACTTCTGGTCTTACGGCGACAACCACCTTTTCTCCCTTTTTGTGGTCTTGATTCAAAGATGTAACAGAGATTCCTCCCCGAAGTTCCACAGTAAGTTTGTGGTCAGCTCTATCCACAACGTAACCCTCTAAGAAATTTGATTCCCCAACAAAATTCGCCACGAATATGTGCTGAGGATTCAGGTACAGCTCCTGAGGGGTCCCCACCTGCAGAATCATTCCTTTTCTCATCACAGCAATTCGGTCCGAGATTGCCATGGCCTCTGCTTGGTCATGAGTAACATGGATCGCCGTTAATTGGAGGTCTTTCACCAGTTTTCTGATTTCGTACCTCAAGGCTGTTCTGATTTTCGCGTCTAGGGCGCCTAAGGGCTCATCCAAAAGCAGAAGCTTGGCACCGGAGGATAATGCTCTAGCCAAGGCAATCCTTTGTCTCATTCCTCCACTTAATTCTCTTGGAAAAGCGTCAGTTCGCTCAAAGAGTCTGACCAGCTCTAGCATTTCACGCCCAATTCTCTCGCTCTTCTCTTCTTCCCATCCCTTTACGTGCGGTCCGTAGGTGACGTTGTCCCAAACGTCCATGTGGGGAAACAGTGCATACTCCTGAAAGACGTATCCGATGTCCCTGTATTCTGGGGGAAGATTCGATACCAGACGTTCGCCGATCAATATTTCGCCTTCATCGGGCAATTCTAAGCCGGCTATCATTCGCAAGGTAGTTGTTTTTCCGCATCCGCTTGGTCCGAGCAAGGTTAGATATTCCTTGTCACGAACATGCAAGTCTATGTGATCAACGGCGATTATTCGCCCTTTATCAAAGGTTTTAACTACATTCTTCAACTCGACGTCAGGCATTCCAGTTCACCTCAACATGAAATTTTTTAATTATATTACCTTGTCTCATCTGGTGGTCACCTTTCTGAAAATCATAAGGAGAACAAATGATATTGCGATCAGGTAGGTTGATGCGAAGAGAGCCGCAGGAATCGCAAGGGATTCAACCATGTTGACTACTAGGGGAGGAATTGTTGTGTTGCTGCCCATAACCAGAAAAGTTGCGCCTGTTTCTCCCAAGGAGCGGGTGAAGGACAGGATAACCCCAGTTAAGACTCCTCTCTTTAACAGAGGGAGAGCGATTGTCTCAACAGTGTTGTATGGGTTGGCGCCTAGGGTGCGGGATGCTTCCTCATATAAGGGGATGTCGGACCCTTCGAATGTAGCCAGCATAGGCTCAACTACCACAGGAACAGAGAACACTATATGTGTTAAGATTATAAGCCATATTCCCGGATTTGCGAGACTCAAGCCGCTGGGACCCCACAGAAGGAGGATGGATAGACCAAGGGCTGATGTTGGGACGATCAGCGGGATTCTGAGCAGGGCTCTGAGGAAACGACCAAACCTGTAACGTTTTATCAGGAATACTGTGGGAATGGCTATGCAAGCTGCGATGTAGGTTGCAATTCCTGCGGAGGCAAACGAAACAAAAGTAGCGTCTAGCAAAGCTGAGAAGTAGTTCGATGGACCAAATAGTTGGTACATCACGCTTTCTGTCACTTTGCCAGTGTCTGGGTCGCTGTTCCAAGACAGAGTAACCGAATTGAGGACAACAATTATTGGCAATACCACCACTAGAATAATGAAGAGCAAAACAACCACATCTCTCATTCGAGGTAGTTTTCGAGAAGCAAAATCTTCAAGCTTTAGAAGCTTTTTTTCGATATGAAGAGTTGAAAAAAATGAGAAAGAAGAAACACCCTTTTTCTGCAAGACAAACTCTATTGGAAGAATTATTGCTGACGCCACAATTATTAATAGGCTTCCTAGAAAGGCAGCAGCTCCAAAATTAAATTGGGATACCCAGCGAATTACCGCAATGGGTGCTGTAGTATAGACACTTGACACTACTAACGTAGCTCCAGTTTCTCCTAGAGACCTAGCAAAGGCTAAAACTGCTCCCGAGAAGATTGCGGGTAACGTTAACGGTAAAATGACCTTTCTAAATGTTGTTAGAGGTGAGGCTCCTAGTGTTCCGGAAGCTTGTTCAAATAGTGTCGACATGTCCTCAAGTTTGGCTTTAAGCGTTTTTACTATGTATGGAAAGGTTAGAGCGATGTGTATAATTAACATTATAAATGGAACATTAATCACGGGAATCAAATAAACGGAGTCTACTCCAAAAATTGTTGTCCAAGTTATTAGAGTCGCAAAACCGAAACCAGAAGTAGGGATAACCAACGTAAATGTAGTAATGTCTTCAAGAAACCCCTTTCCCCAAAAATTCTTCCGAGCCAGAACATATGCAAGAGGAATCCCGAAAACAAGGCCTATTGCTACTGCGGAAACGGCAAGACGAATGGATAATGAAAGATATTTCTGGATTTCTATCCAATTTGTGTCTCCTATGAGAGGGTTTGCAAAAACTTCAGTGTAAACCTCAGGCCATTGGGTAAACGTAAAGG
>Ga0315548_1001235_pt1 | contig 21953 bp, 16 predicted proteins | sample SalMarSW160110MG_2_FD_202540 | JGI IMG/M metagenome (GOLD analysis project Ga0315548, IMG submission 202540) | Salt marsh sediment microbial communities from the Plum Island Ecosystem LTER, Massachusetts, United States - Salt Marsh Sediment SW1601-110 ...
TGAGCGTGGGCGATTAATACGCAGCTCGCGCAGCAGAGCGCAGGATGTACGCAGCCAGTATGTAAATAGAAGTCATCCCAAAACCCCTGAGAAATGCCGTTTATAGCACTGAAATTGCCAAAAACGAGGGTTTTAGGATAGGTTCTAGTCTGCAAAACGTAAGAAGCATTATCCTGTCATTTCTCTAAAACAATCCGAACAAACCAGTTGGCCTGAGTCAATTCTAAATAGCTGCTTCTCTAAAAAGCCCTCTTTGCCACAACATTCACACATCTTTGTTTCCACTAGATTGTCACGAACTTCGTTTTGTTCTGCTATGGCTCGTGCCTTGTCTTCGGCTTTCAACCTCGCTGCTGTCTCAGCTTTTAGCTTTTCTTCCGCATCGGCTCTGGCTCGTACTTCTGCCTGGAGGTCTTTCTCCATTTTAGATAGAGCATCCGCCTGCGATATCAGTTTTCCCTCTGCTTCGGCCCGGGCTGCGGCTTCATTTCTTGCTTCTTCTGCGGCCTGAACTCTTGCTCTCGATTCCGCTTCTAATCTTTCTTCGATTCTGGCTAATGCCTCACCGTAAGCCATCGCTTTTTCCTCAGCTTCTTCTCTGGCTTGTCTCTCAGCACTTGCTCTTGCCTCGGCCTGCTCATTTGCCCTTTGCTCTGCACGGATTCTGCTTTTGGCCTCAGATTCCGCTTGTGCTTCCGCCTTTGCCTTTTGTTCGGCCTGGGCGTTTAACCTCCGCTCTGCTTCACTTATCGCCTCGGCATACGATTTAGCCTTCTGTTGAGCTTCTCTATTGGCTGCCGATATAGCTTCCGCTGCTTCAGCTTCAATTCTGGCTCGCTCTTCAGTTTCAGCTTCTAATTTTTCCTCCGCCTCAACTCGCGATTGCGTTTCGGCCTCTAAATTTCTCTCAATCTCGGATAGGGCATCAGACCTGATTCTCAGCTCCTCTTGTATTTCCGCTCTTTCTCTTTTTTCAGATTCTGCTATTTCCTCGGCCTGCGCTCTTGCCTTGGATTCTAACTTTAACTGCTCCTCGATTCTGGCTAATGCTTCGCCGTAGGCCCTTGCTCTCTCTATAGCTTCAGCCTTTGCCTGTCTCTCGGCCCCTGCTCTTGACTCGGCTTCTTCCCCTGCCTTGACTTCGGCATCGGCTCTTCCTCTTGACTGCGATTCCGCTCTTTCTTCCGCCCTGGCCCTTTGCTCTGTCTGGTCTTTTAGCTTCTGTTCTGTTTCGGTTAACGCATCAGCATACGACCTGATAGTTTCCTCTGCCTCAGTCATAACTGCCGCTATCCGCTCTTCAGATTCAGCTTTAATTCTTTCTAACGTCCCCGCAGTCTCAGCTTTGAGCCTTGCCTTTTCCTGAATTTCCGTCCTGAGCTTTTGCTCTATCTCGGCTCTGACTTGTGCTTGTTCCTGTGCCTTTTCTTCTGCCCTAAATCTTGCTGCAGATTCAGCCTGAAGATTTTCTTGTGCTTCTCTAACAGCCTCGGCATTTACCTTTTTTTCAGCTTTAGCCCTTGCCTTGGCTTCAGCCTTTGCTATTCTTTCCGTTCTGGCGTCTGTTTTTACTTTTAATTCGGCTTCAACCCTGGCTCTTTTTTCTGCTTCGGATTGTGCTTTGTCTTCAGCTATCAACCTTGCTGCTGTTTCAGCTTTGAGCTTTTCCTCCGCCTCAGCTCTGGCTTGCATCTCAGCCTGTAGCTTCTGCTCTGCTTTGCTTATTGCCTCCATATAAGATTTAGCCTTCTGTTGGACGTGTGCTCTGGCTGCTGCTATCTGCTCTGCGGATTCGGATTTGATATTCTCTATCATCTCCGTAGCTTCAGCTTCAATTTCGGCTCTTTCTTTGATTTCTGCTTCTGCTTTTTCTTCCGCCTGGGCCCTTGCCTTAGATTCTGCCTTCAGTTTTTCTTCGATTCTGGCTAAGGTTTCGCCATAAGCCCTTGCCTTCTCTACAGCTTCTTCTTTGGCTCGTTTTTCGGTTTCAGCTCTTGCCTCAACCTCCAACTTTGCAACTCGTTCAGCTTCGGCCCGTGCGACGGTCTCAGATTCTGCTTTCGTTTCTGCTTTGGCCCTTTGTTCGCTCTGGGCGATTAGCTTCTGCTGTGCTTTGGCTAAAGCATCGGCGTAAGACCTTGCCTTTTCCTCAGCATCCTTCCTGATTGCCGCTATCTGCTCTGTGGATTCGGACTTGATATTCTCTATCATCTCCGTAGATTCAACTTCAATTCCGGCTCGCTCTTCGGTTTCGGCCCTGAGTTTTTCCTCCGCCTCAACTCGCGATTGCGTCTCTGCCTCTAAATTTTCCTCCATCTCGGATAGTGCCTCGGCATGTAATGCCAGTTTTTCCTCAACCTCGTCTCTAATCCTCGCTTCGGTCTGAGCTTTTTCTTCTGCATCGGCTCTTGCTTGTACTTCGGTCCTTAGCTTTTCATCAGCTTCTTTTAACGCCTCTACATAGGCCTTTTTATCAACTTTAGCCCTGGCTTTGGCTTCAGCTTTGGCTATCCTTTCTGTTCTGGCGTCTATCTTTGCTTTTAATTCGGCTTCAACGCTCGCTCTTTCTTCCGCTTCGGATAGCGCTTCGTCTTCAGCTCTCAACCTTGCTGCTGTTTCAGCTTTTAGCTTTTCTTCCACCTCAGTTCTGGCTCGCACTTCTGCCTGGAGGTCTTTCTCTATTTCCGATAGAGCATCCGCCTGAAATATCAGCTTCTCCTCTGCTTCGGCTCTGGCAGCAGCTTCTAATTCTGCTCTTTCTTCGGCCTTGGCCCTTATATCAGCCTCTTTATTTGCCCTTTGTTCGGCTTCAGCCCTTGCTCTTGACTGCGATTCCGCTCTTTCTTCTGCTCTGGCCCTTTGCTCTGCCTGGTCTTTTAGCTTCTGTTCTGTTTCAGCTAACACATAGTTGTAAGATTCCTGCTTTTGCTCTGTATCTTTCTTGATTATTGCTACCTGTTCGGCGGATTCGGCTTTAATTTTTTCTATCGTCTCTAAAGTCTCATCTTTAATCCTTATCCCTTCTTCGATTTCTGCCCTGAGCTTTTCTTCTGCATCGTCTCTGGCTTGTACTTCTGCCTGGAGGTCTTCCTCTATCTTCGATAGAGCCTCCGCCTGCAATATCAGTTTTTCCTCTGCTTCGGTCCGGGCGGCGGCTTCATTTCTTGCTTCTTCTGCGGCCTGAGACCTTGCTCTCGATTCGGCTTCTAATCTTTCTTCGATTCTGGCCAAGGCCTCACCGTAAGCCATCGCTTTTTCCTCAGCTTCTTCTTTGGCTTGTCTCTCAGCACTTGCCCTTGACTCGGTCTGCTCTTCTGCTCTTTGCTCTGCACGGATTCTGCCTTCGGCCTCTGATTCCGCTTGTGCTTCCGCCCTTGCCCTTTGTTCGACCTGGGCATTTAGCCTCCGCTCTGCTTCACTTATCGCCCCAGCATACGATTTAGCCTTCTGTTGAGCTTCTCTATTGGCTGCCGATATAGCTTCCGCTGCTTCAGCTTCAATTCTGGCTCGCTCTTCGGTTTCAGCCCTGAATTTTTTCTCCATCTCGGATAGTGCATCAGACCTGATTCTCAGCTCCTCTTGTATCTCCGCCCTTTCTCTTTTTTCAGATCCTGCTCTTTCCTCCGCCTGCACCCTTGCCTTAGATTCTAACTTTAACTGCTCCTCGATTCTGGCTAACGCTTCGCCGTAGGCCCTTGCTCTCTCTACAGCTTCAGCCTTTGCCTGTTTCTCAGCACTTGCCCTTGACTCGGCCTCTTCCCCTGCCTTGACTTCGGCTTCGGTCCTTGCTCTTGACTGCGATTCCGCCCTTTCTTCCGCCCGGGCCCTTTGCTCTGTCTGGTCTTTTAACTTCTGTTCTGTTTCGGCCAACGCATCTGCATACGACTTGATACTTTCCTCAGCTTCAGCTCTAACTGCTGTTATCTGCTCTTCTGATTCAGCTTTAATTATTCCTATCGTCTCCGTAGTCTCAGCTTCGAACCTGGCCTTTTCCTGGATTTCCATTCTGAGCTTTTGCTCTGCCTCGGCTCTGGCTTGTGCTTGTTCCTGCGCCTCTTCTTCTACCCAGACCCTTTGCTCTGTCTGGTCTTTTAACTTCTGTTTTGTTTCGGCCAGCGCATCAGCATACGACTTGATAGTTTCCTCTGCTTCAGCCCTAACGGCTGCTATCCGCTCTTCAGATTCAGCTTTAATTCTTTCTATCGTCTCCGTAGTCTCAGCTTCGAACCTGGCCTTTTCCTGGATTTCTATCCTGAGCTTTTGCTCTGCCTCAACTCTGGCTTGTGCTTCTTCCTGTGTCTTTTCTTCAGCCCTAAATCTTGCCGCAGATTCCTCCCGTAGATTTTCTTGCGATTCATCTCTCGCCTGAACTACAGCTTTTAGTCTATCTTTTGCTTCGTTTATTGCCTTGGCATACGATATAGTCCTCTCCTGGGCTTCTGCCCTGGCTGCCGCTATCGCTTCTGCAGATTCAGCCTTTATCCTGCTTATTTTCTCTATAGCTTCAGCCTCGACTCTTGCCCGTTCTTCAGTTTCGACCGTTAGCTGTTGTTGGGCCTTAGCTCTTGTGTTAGATTCGTCCCTAAGTTTTTCTTCTACATCGGCCCTCGCTTTTGCTTCAATCTTCAATTTTTCTTTAGCTTCCCTTAGAGCCTCTGTATAAGCTCTCTCTTCAGCCCTGGACTTAGCTTTTGCTTCAGCTATAGCCCTGGCTTCTTCTCTCGCTTTGGCTTTCGCTTCAGCCCTTGCTTTTGCCTTCGCTTCCGCTCTTGCCCTTCTCTCAGCTTTGGCTTTTTCCTTTGCTTTCTTTTTATTCAAACAAGGAACTAAAGGATGATGAGGCCAATGTTTTTCTCCACATATATTACATGTTGGTATGAATTTCTCATTTGAGGCCTGAACCTTTTGTCGAAACACCTCGGAACCCGATTTGCCTTTATCCTCATCTGTCTTTTCAACACTCATATATCACCCAGTCGAAACTACTGTCCAATCCTTAACACTTGATGGCCGTTAAATAGGGAAATAAAAAACCTTTCTCCAATCAAAAACTATACCTTCCCAATTTCGATTTTTCAAGCATTTTTGAATAACGCAGAGCAAAATTTACAATCCATAAAGTAATATTTCTCGTCTTTATCTACCTTTTGCTGCTTCGCGGCTTAAAAATTTTGCTCGCCCCCCAAAAAAACCGAGAAAAACAGAACGATTATTGGCAAATAGGAATTGCTACTATATAGTAGTAAATATGATATAATTTGCTGTAATTAGGGGCACTATGCAAGCAGAGAATGCACCACTCAACCCTCAAGAATTAAAAACTTCGAGTTACTTGACATAGAGGCCAATGCAAGAAGCGTTATCTTGTCATTTCTCCAAGACAATCCGGACAAATCAGCTGGCCTGAGTCAATTCTAAATAGTTGCTTTTCTGAAAAGCCCTCTTTGCCACAACATTCACACATCTTTGTTTCTACTGAATTGTCACGAACTTCGTTTTGTTCTGCCGTGGCTTGTGCTTTTTCTTCAGCCTTCAACCTTGCCCTGCTGCGGCGCTCCGTCGCCATAGCTATGGAGCGTCGGCGACTTCGGCCTTCGCCGAGACGAGCTGCTGTTTTAGCCTTCAGCTTCTTTTCCACCCTGGCTCTGGCTCGCACTTCTGCCCGTAGGTCTTTCTCCACTTTCGATAGAGCCTTGGTTTGCAATACCAGTTTTTCCTCCGCTTCGGCCCTGGCGGCGGCTTCTGTTCGCGCTTCTTCCAAGGCCTGGGCTCTTGCCTTCGATTCTGCTTCTAATTTTTCCTCGATTCTGGCTAATGCTTCACTGTAGGCCTTTGCCTTCGCTACAGCTTCACCTTTTGCCAGTCTCTCGGCCACGGCTCTTGCCTCGGCCTCCGACTTTGCCACTCGTTCAGCTTCAGCTCGGGCGATAGCTTCGTCTTCCGCTTCCGCTTCTACTTTTTCCCTTTGTTTGGTCTGGGTTTTTAGCTTCCTCTCTGCTTCACTTATTGCTTTGGTATACGATTTTGCCCTCTCCTGAACTTCTCTCTCGGCTTCAGCTTCAATTCTTGCTCGCTCTTCGGTTTCGGCCCTGAGTTTTTCCTCAGCCACAACTCTCAATTGCGTCTCTGCTTCTAAATTTTTCTCCATCTCGGACAATGCATCAGCCTTGATTCTCAGCTCCTCCTGCATTTCTGCTGCCGCTCTTGCTTGCGATTCTGCTCTTTCCACAGCCTGCATCCTTGCTTTAGATTCTAACTTTAATTTCTTTTCGATTCTGACTAACGCTTCACCGTATGCCTTTGTCCTTTCTACAGCTTCAGCGTTTGCTCGTATCTCAGCGATTTTTCTTGCCTCGGCCTCTTCCCTTGCCTTCTCTTCGGCCTCTGCCCTTGCTTTTGCCTCATCCTCCACTTTAGCTTCTGCTCTGGCCCTTCGTTCGTGCTGGGCGTTTAGCCTCTCCTCTGCTTCACTTATCGCCTCGGTATAAGATTTGACCCTTTGTTGAGCCTCTCTCATAGCTGCCGCAGCTTCAGCTTCAATTCTGGCCCGCTCTTCAGTTTCAGCCCTGAGTTTTTCCTCCGTCGCAACTCTTAATTGCATTTCGGTCTCTAAATTTTTCTCCATCTCGGATAGTGCATCAGCCTTGATTCTCAGCTCCTCTTGTATTCCCGCTCTTGCCCTCGCTTCAGACCCTGCTTTTTCCTCGGCATGGAACCTTGCTTTAGATTCTAACTTTAATTTCTTTTCGATTCTGGCTAACTCTTCGCCGTAGGCCTTTGCCCTCTCTACAGCCTCACTTTTTGCTCGCATCTCGGTCCTTGCTCTTGACTCGGCTTCTTCCCTTGCCTTCTCTTCGGCTTCGGCTCTTGCTTTTGACTCATCTTTCACTTCTGATCTGGCCCTTTGTTCAGCCTGGGCAACTAGTCTCTGCCGTGCTCTGGCCAACGCATCGGCGTAAGACTTTGTCTTTTCCTCAGCATCTTTCCTGATTGCCGCTATCTGCTCTGCGGATTCGGATTTGATATTCTCTATCATCTCCGTAGTTTCTGTTTTGAGCCTGGCCTTTTCCTGGATTTCGGTCATTAGCTTTTGCTCTGCCTCGGACCTGGCCTGTGCTTCTGCCTGCGCTTTTTCTTCAGCCCTCAATCTTGCTGCAGATTCAGCCCTTAGATTTTCTTTAGCTTCCATAACGGCCTCGGCATTTGCCTTTTTATCCGCTTTTACCTTAGCCTTTTCTCTCGCTTTGGTCTTTGCTTCAGCCCTTCTTTTCGCCCATGTTCCAGCTCTTGTCTTTTTCTCAGCTTTGGCTTTTGCCTTTACTTTCCTCTTATTAAAATAAGGAGCTAAAAACCGGGGAGGCCAATGCTTTTCTCCGCGCGTATTAGAAGTCGGCGTAAACTGCTCATTTGATGTCGGGGCCGTTTGCCGAAACATTTCGGAACCTGAATCGCCCTTATCCTCAACTGTCTTTTCATTACCCATATATCCCCCATCGAAACTACTATCTAATCCTTGAACGTTTGATGGTCGTTAAATATGAGAATATAAACCTTTTGCCCACCGAATATTATAGCTTTTCGGTCTCGATTTATCAAGCATTTTAAATAACGCAGAGCAAAATTTACAATCCATAGAGTAATATTCCTCGACTTTATCTGACTTTTGCTGCTTCGTGGCTCAAAAATTTTGCCCGCCAAAGATAATTTCTTCGAGAAAAATGAAACAATTATTGACAAATAGGAGTAGCTACTATATAGTAGTGAATATGACATAATTTATTAGGAGAGCAGCAATATGCAGCAAAAAATACACGCCTTTGAGGCAAAGTGTCGTCAAGCAGGCCTTAAAATAACGCCGCAGCGAATTGCAGTTTATAAAGCGCTGCTCGAAACAAATGAGCACCCCTCGGCAGAGATGGTTTATCAAAAAGTAAGGCATGTTTCTCCCAATATATCGCTGGATACAGTAAATAGAACGTTACTCACTTTGGCCGAAATAGGAGCTGCTTCTACGGTTGAAGGTTCGGGCGATGCAAAAAGATTTGACGGAAACCTCGAAGCGCACCAGCATTTTAAGTGCATAAAATGCAAAAGAATTATTGATTTTTACTATAAACCCTTTGACAATATTGATGTTCCCAAGAGCATTAACAAGAGATTCACTGTATTGAGAAAGACGGTATATTTTGAGGGCATTTGCGATTTGTGCTCTGGAAAATAACCATTTTAACCACGCAACGCGAAAGCTTCAAAAAGAGAAAAAATGAATATAACAAAAGACCCAATATGTGGGATGCAGGTTGATGATAAAACAGGGTTAAGACTAACCCACAAAGGAGATACTCTTTTTTTCTGTAGTTCCGGCTGCATGGAAAAGTTCGCTAAAGAAAATAAGATTTCAAAGGAACAAATTGCAACTTGCTCAATTCAACCTAAAAGACATCTTTATAAAAATAAGACCTTAATTGTTGTTAGTGTTTTGATATTATTAGTTCTTTTGTCTTATGTAATACCTTTTCTTGAACCGCTCAGAATGTCTTTATGGATGTATTTTAAGATTCTATGGTGGGCCATCCTGTTGGGGCTTTTTCTTGGCGGCGTCATTGACCATTATGTGCCACGCGAATATATATCACATACTCTTTCAAGCCCAAGAAAGCGAACAATTTTCTATTCTGTTTTCTTAGGTTTTTTAATGAGCACTTGTTCACATGGAATACTGGCACTATCTATAGAACTGCATAAAAAGGGAGCATCTAATCCCGCAGTAATAGCATTTTTGCTTGCCTCTCCCTGGGCAAATATAACGATTACAATAATGCTGGTGGGATTTTTCGGAGCAAAAGCCCTTTTTATCATACTTTCAGCTATCGCCATCGCCATAATTACAGGATTTATCTTTCAGATACTTCAAAGGAAAAACCTTATAGAGAAAAATGAGAATTCTTTAGGACTTGAAGAAGGATTTTCTATCATAAATGATATTAAAAAAAGATATAAAACGTATAGATTTTCTACGGATACGGTTAAAACCGACATAAAGGGGATATTTAATGGTACTATATCTCTAAGTAATATGGTATTATGGTGGGTCTTGATAGGTATGGGTATTGCCAGCGTAGCAGGAGCATACATACCATCAGATATATTTCGAAATTATATGGGGCCAACTATAACAGGCATGATTGCGACGCTCATCATTGCCACAATAATTGAAGTGTGCTCTGAGGGCTCGGCTCCAATGGCATTTGAGCTCTTTAAGCAAACAGGGGCTTTAGGTAATAGTTTTGTATTCCTTATGGCAGGAGTAGTTACTGATTATACAGAAATAGGGTTACTATGGCATAATGTCGGCAAAAAAACCGCTATTTGGCTTCCTTTGGTAACTGTCCCGCAAGTAATATTGTTGGGAATTATTGCAAATATCATATTTTAAGAAAAAAGAAAAAATTGAAAAGGAAGTATGCTATAGTAGTAGAAAATTGCTCTGTTGAAAAAAATCCAGAATGTCATTTCGAGCGAGCCATAGGCGAGTCGAGAAATCTTTTTTGAATAGATTTCTCCGCTGCGCGTTCCTAAGGGACGCTTTGGTCGAAATGACAGCAGCGATTTTCAAAAGAGTAATAGAAAATCAGAGAGAAATGGTGATTACCGATTTAATCAAGGGAGGTTATCAATGAATCTAAAAGGTACACAAACAGAAAAGAACTTATTGACGGCGTTTGCAGGCGAGTCTCAGGCCAGGAACCGCTATACGTACTTTGCGAGTCAGGCAAAAAAAGAAGGCTACATACAAATTTCCGCTATCTTTGAGGAAACAGCCAATCAGGAGAAGGAACACGCTAAGCGGGAGTTCAAATTTCTGCAAGGCGGCGAAGTGGAAATTGCTGCAGCATTTCCCGCCGGCGTCATTGGCAACACGGTCGAGAATCTAAAAGAGGCAGCAGCAGGTGAGAACTATGAAACGACCGAGATGTACCCGGGCTTTGCAAAAGTCGCAGACCAAGAGGGATTCCCGGAAATCGCAGATGTATTTAGAAACATAGCTGTCGCCGAAGCTCGCCACAGAGACCGTTACATCGCATTGGAAAAGAATATTGCAGCGGGAAAAGTCTTCAAGCGGGAAAAACCAGTCAGATGGGTCTGCAGAAACTGCGGCTATGTCCATGAAGGCACAGAAGCTCCTGATGTATGTCCTTCATGCGCGCATCCACAGGCACATTTTGAACTGGAGGCAACTAACTACTAAAGCGGAAAATGAGTATCTAATTAAGTATTGCTAAATGAAGGAAATTGATATAGTCAGACTCTGAAAGGGGGCAAATTATGGCCAAAGAACTTCAAATATACAAATGCAATGTATGCGGCAATATCGTGGAAGTGCTTCACGGCGGGGCCGGCGAACTGGTTTGCTGCGGCAAGCCAATGGAGCTGCTGATTGCCAAAACCGCCGACGAAGGCAAGGAAAAGCACGTGCCGGTGATTGAGAGAACTGACGGCGGAATTAAGGTAAAAGTCGGCAGTGTTCCTCACCCGATGGAAGAAAAACATCATATTGAGTGGATTGAGGTCGTCGCTGACGGCAAGGCCTACCGGCAGTTCCTCAATGCCAGCGACGCACCTGAAGCCGTCTTTAATATCCAGGAAGGAACCATTATTGCACGGGAATACTGCAATATTCACGGGTTGTGGAAAGGGAAATAAATGATAAGCAAAAAGTTGGAAGAGGCCCTGAACAAGCAGATTAACGCAGAGATGTATTCCGCTTATATGTACCTTTCGATGGTCGCATACTTCGAATCTGCAAATTTGTCCGGCTTTGCAAACTGGATGAAGGCCCAGACACAGGAAGAGCTGATGCACGCAATGAAGATTTACGACTACGTAAACGAACGTGGTGGCAGAGTAACATTGAAGGCTATAGACGGTCCGCCGACAAATTGGGAATCTACTTTAGCTGTTTTTGAAGCGGTTTACGCTCATGAACAAAAAGTTACAGGCCTGATTAACAAGCTGGTGGACCTGGCTACCAAAGAAAAAGACCATGCAACGAACAACTTTTTACAATGGTTTGTCAAAGAGCAGGTTGAAGAAGAATCGTCCGCTGATGAAATAGTGCAGAAGCTTAAGCTTATGACAGATGCCCCTGACGGGATGCATGTGCTTGATAACGAAATGGGGCAAAGGGTATTTACCCCACCCACAACAACACAAGGAGAATAAAAATGCCTATGCCTTTTAATGCAGACGAAGTGTTCGAGATGGCCGAGAAAATCGAAAAAAACGGAGCTAAGTTTTACCGCGCTGCTGCCGGGAAATTCCCCGACGTAAGCAAGGCCCTGCTTGACCTTGCCGCAATGGAAGATGAGCACCTAAAGACTTTTCAGGCCATGCGCGCCGAGCTTTCAAGCCCAGAAGCAGAAACGCCTGTTTTCGACCCTGACAATCAGGCCCAGATGTATCTTCAGGTAATGGCGGACGGACACGTTTTTGATGTCAAAGCTGACCCTGCCGAGAAACTAACCGGCCAGGAAACAGTGCAGGACGTCCTCAAAACGGCTATCGGCCTCGAAAAGGATTCCATCGCTTTTTACGTCGGCCTGAAAGAGTGTGTCCCGCGTAAAACCGCCAAAGAAAAAATCGAAGCCATAATTAAAGAAGAGATGGGCCATATTGCCATCTTGAACCAAAAAATGGCTGACTTATAAAGACATTAGCCACAAAGACGCAAAGGCATCCCCGCTTTCGCGGGGACAAGCTTGCCCCTGCGAAGGCAGGGGAGAAAAATTATATAAAGAAAAAGCCTCGTGTCCTGGTGCCTTCGTGGCTCACGAAACGAAGCTGCTTTCAAGAGGCACAAATGGTTGATTTAGAGACACTGTTCAAGCTCAGCTACGGTATGTGTATCATCAGCTCGAAGAAGGATGACCGCATCAATGGCTGCATCGTCAACACGGTATTTCAAATTGTCCCTGAGCCGCCGATGATAGCAGTCAGCGTCAACAGCAAGTGCTTAACACACGAACTTATTACCGCCAGCAAAGTTTTCGGTGTCTCGGTCCTCTCTCAGCAAACACCGATGGCTTTTATAGGAAAGTTTGGCTTCAGAACCGGCAGGGACATAGATAAATTCGAGAACATAAAATATGAAACGGGCCAAACAGGTGTGCCGATAGTCCTCGATAACACCATAGCTGTCATTGAGGCGGAAGTTACCCAAAGCATGGATAACGCAACCCACACGTTATTCATCGCAAAAATAGTCGCCTGCCGGACGCTTGACGATGCTGCCGAACCGATGACTTACGCCTACTACCGTGATATCAGGCACGGCAAAACGCCGGAAACCGCCGCCACATACATCAAGGTAAAACAAAAGAGCGAAATAAAAAAGGAGTAAAAAATATGATGAAATACAAATGCCTTATATGCGGATACATTTACGACCCCGCTGCAGGCGACCCGGAAAATGGTGTGGAACCGGGAACCAGCTTCAAAGAGTTACCGGATGACTGGGTCTGCCCGGAATGCGGTGCCGCCAAAGACCAGTTCGAGCCGGTCGAGGATTAAGCATAAAGTTGCAGTTCGACAAGCTCACCATCCTGAGCGAAGTCGAAGGACAGGATATACACTATGCAGGAAATTCGGCCATCGGTAACTCAACAGGATATTCTATGCGCGGAAGCAGCGGCCCCGCCAAATGCCATGATTGTCTTCGGCGCATCGGGCGACCTGACCCGGCGGAAACTGGTGCCGAGCATTTTTGAGATTTTTACGCGAGACCTGCTCGACGAAAGGTTTTACCTTTTAGGTGCGGGCAGAAAGAAGCTATCAGACGCTGATTTTCGCAAATACGCGAAGCAGGCGATACGACAGAGTTCCATCGATGCAACAACGAAAGATTTTAATTCCTTTACAGAAAAGCTCTACTATATAGACGGTGATTATAGTGACGCTGCATTTTATGCTCGCATTAAAACAAAGCTGGCTGAATTAGACAAAAAGCACAAGGTTGATGGCAGCCGTGTTTTTTATCTTGCAGTTCCACCGCCTCTTTACAGCACAATAGTCGAGCATCTCGGCCGAGCAGGATTGTCCTGTCCCGCTGAGCCAAACTCACAGGTCAAGACCAGATTAGTCGTAGAAAAGCCCTTCGGCAGGGATTTGCAAAGCGCTACCGAGCTAAACAAAATAATCCACAATTGCTTCGACGAGTCTCAGGTCTATCGTATCGACCACTATCTCGGCAAAGATACCGTTCAAAACATCCTGATGTTCCGCTTTGCCAATACAATCTTTGAGCCGGTCTGGAACCGCAATTTTATAGACCATATCCAGATTACGATAGCCGAATCAGTCGGCGTCGAGCATCGCGGCAGCTATTACGACAAGGCCGGAGCGCTGCGGGACATATTTCAAAATCATATGCTGCAAATGCTCGCCCTCGTAGCGATGGAGCCGCCCGTCTCATTCGATGCCGACCATATCCGCGATGAAAAAGTCAAGCTGCTGCGCTCGATTCGGCCATTTGTACCACGGCCATCTTGGCCGTGGTATCACGGGCTGGAAGCCCGTGATACGCTTGTCGTCCGCGGCCAATACGGCCCCGGCTCAACAGATGATAAAGATGTTGTCGGTTATCGTGATGAACCTGACGTTGACCCCAATTCCAAAACCGAAACCTTCGTCGCTGCAAAGCTCTTCATCGACAATTTGCGATGGAAGGACGTGCCATTCTATCTGCGGACCGGCAAAGGGCTGGCAGCAAAAGATACCGAAATCGCCATCACCTTCAAAAAGGTCCCGCACTCGATGTTCGCCTCAGCCGGCCTTAGCGATATGCCGCCCAATATCCTGATACTGCAAATTCAGCCGGAGGAAGGGATTTCCCTGAGTTTCCAGGCCAAGCGGCCCGGCTCAAAGATTTGTATGAGCACATTGAATATGAATTTTAATTACAGAAGCGTTTTCCTTACCGATATGCCGGAAGCTTATCAGAGATTGCTTTTGGACTGTATGGCCGGTGACCAGACGCTATTTACCAGGCAGGACGACGTGGAGGTGTCCTGGCGATTATTGATGCCGATATTAGAGGCCTGGCAAGCCGATGGTTCCGCACCACACCAATATCCCGCAGGCGCTGAAACCTTCCCCGCAGCCGATTCGCTCATAGAGTCCGATGGCCGAAAATGGAGAAAACTCGGCACCACTGTAGCCACAGAGTAGCCACAGAGATATATAGCCACAGAGATATATAGCCGCGAAAAGGCACAAAAAATTTAGCCACGAATTAACACCGATAATTTTTAGCCAAAGAAAAATCAGGATAAATTCTTGCCATATAAGCTCAAGTTTGGTATAATTCGGTTAGTTGCCTTGAGGAAAACAGCAGCGAGGAAAATTTGAAAAAGTGTTGTGTATTATTATGTCAGAGTTCAATGGTATTAAAACAAATATACTATCAAGCTATTTGGGCATATTGGGATCGCTTAGTTTCATAGGCTTAAAACGGTAATATTATGAATCTTGGGATAACTGATTTTATAGGCTACATTATCGGCTTAATCTCAATAATACTCAGTATTGTATTTTACCGAAGGTCTCAAAAAAAACACAGAGAACGCTTAGCACGTCTGCTTGATCCTCATATTATCCACCAAGATCTTCTTCGTTGCCGAGATAAAATTGCATCAGGCTCATCAAAAGGTTGGCTTAGAATTTTTAATCAGACAAATAAAGGTATTGAAGATTTAGCTATTCTCCAGCAAACGATTCAAAATGTTCAAAAATATGTTCTTGTGGTCCGGTCCGAGAACTATGAGCAGTACGACACATTGCTTGCGCAAGCGCTTGACTATTTTGAAAATGGAGCAAACGAAGAAGGAATTGCAATACTTAACAAGGCTATTGTATTGCTCGCTGCTGAAGCAAGAGTGTTAGGTGATTGAAATGGAATCAAAATCTCAAATTATAGACTTTGAATTTGAAAAAGAGGTTGCTGAATTATATACCTTGATGGGGTTGAAGGTAGAACAAGAAAAGGTTATATCTTCACACTTAATCGATATTTATGGTGAATTAGCTACTGGAGCGATTCGATTTAGACTAGCAATTGAATGTAAATCAACGTCACGCCCCCTAGGTGCTGCGGATGTTCAAAAATTTGCCGGAATAACCGCGCTGCTAAAGAATCGAGGATTAATCGACAAAGCAATAATCGTTTCAAAGGGATCCTTTTCAGAGTCGGCCAAACGTGCGGCAGACACTCATGGCATCGAACTGGTTACTTTCAAGGAGCTTGCTTCCAGTATCATTGACTTTTCGAATTACCTAAATTGGGTGTCAGAAAGATTTAGATTGCATCCCCTAAGGGAGTGGTTCGTAGAGCCAACTATAATTGATCACAGAGGAAAACGGTATCCTGCTTTTGATTTTATAGATGAATGGATTGAATCATCAGATAGAAACAATCTGGCGATTCTTGGGGATTATGGAACAGGGAAAACAACGCTATGTGAAATGCTTACCCTAAAACTGGCTATGCGCTACCTTGATTCACCAAAAGAAAACCGTATACCGATCTTTATAAACTTGGGTCATTATTCTAGAGCAATGAATATTAGGCAATTGATTACAGACTTCCTTGTTAATCAGCATAATATCCATATGGCTGGATACGGCGCATTTGAACATGTGCTGAAAAAAGACAAGTTGATACTCATATTTGACGGTTTCGATGAGATGTCACAAAAGAACGATTTTCAAACAATGCTTCATAATTTCTGGGAATTCAATGAGGTTATTCACCCTCGTGGCAAAGTGATAATAACTTGCAGAACTCACTATTTCAAATCGATGGATGAAGAACGTACTATACTTTCACAAAAAAAGACCGAGGATTATCTTAGACTTTCTGATAAGCCAACCTTTGAAATTGTTAATATTTCTGAATGGGATAAAAAACAAATTAGTAGATATCTAGAACTAAGAATGAAATCACATTCAACCGAAATTATGCAATTAATTGAAAAGACATACAATCTAAGCGATTTGGCGAAGCGTCCAATTTTGTTAGAGATGATAACGAAATCAGCCCCTATCTTATCTTCGTCGGAGCATACTTCGCAACGTGTATTGCTATATGAGGCTTATATCAATACCTGGTTGGAGCGTGATATAATTGCAGATCGAACATTAATGAAACCTTCTGATAAACGTAAATTTATACAAGACTTAGCATGGCAAATGTATTCTGAAAATCAAAGTTCGATTCATTATTCAAGGCTTTTTGAAGTTGTAAAAACCTATTTTAAAATCTTAGATAAAGACAAAGTAGATTATTTTGTTCGTGACATTACTAAAGCCTCTTTTCTCAACAGAGATTCGGATGGGAATTATGGTTTCGTTCATAAGTCATTTTTGGAATATTTTGTTGCAGAAAAATTACTACATCTGAATGAAAATGAATACAATAAAGAAAATCTGACTCCAGAAGTATATGCTTTTTTGGAAGAGTTTAAACATTTGAAAGCAGGATCGAATGGTAAAATGAATATCGATCGTGAACAATAGAGACTTTGCTCTAAGATTATGCTTTAAAAAAGGCTCTAACCTCTACATGAGAACAGACGATCAAAGCTGGAGTTTTTCCGGTTGCTCAAGTGGAACGTTCTGCATTGAATTAGATTCACCATTAGAATCGTCCTTCGAAAAGCCAAAGTGCGTTTTTGGCTATATTCATTTATCCTTTCTGCCAATTAAAAAGGTGATTTTTTCATTTGATTTACAAACAACCTGGCTTATAATCTAAAAAAACAACAACATTATTCAGTATATTTCTTATTGAATTGAAAGGAGCAGGTATGGCACTTAATCGAAAATTGAATATGGGGATGGTTGGCGGAGGGCCTGGGGCATTTATCGGCGACGTACACCGCAAGGCATCCCGCCTAGATGGCGGCATCGACCTCGTAGCAGGTGCATTCGATATTAATCCACGAAAATCCAAGCAGATGGGACGAGAGCTACTAATCAACCCGAAACGCGTATATCGTAATTATCAGGAGATGATTGAGCGAGAGCTTAAGCTGCCGGTGGGCGAAAGGATAGATTTCGTCTCTATTACCACACCGAACAACTGGCATTTTCCTATAGCGAAGGATTTTCTCAACGCCGGCTTTCATGTCATGTGCGAAAAACCGATGACGTTCAATGTCAATGAGGCGCGGCAATTACAAAAAATCGTCCGCAAGAGCCGCAAAGTGTTCGGCCTGATGCACAACTATACCGGCTATCCAATGGTTAAATTAGCGAGGGACATGGTGCGCAATGGCGAGCTTGGCAAAATCCGCAAGATTATAGTGCAGTATCCGCAGGGCTGGCTGGCCACAGCCGTGGAGAAAACCGGCAGTATGCAGGCGGCATGGCGGACCGACCCGAAGCAGTCCGGCGGAGCCGGCTGTATGGGCGATATCGGCACGCATGCAGAGAACCTCTCGGAATACATAACCGGGCTGAAGATTACATATCTCTGCGCAGACCTGACAATCTTTGTTAAGGGCCGACGGCTCGACGATGACGGCAACGTCCTGCTGCGCTTCAACAACGGAGCCAGAGGTGTTCTTCACGCCAGCCAGATATCGGTTGGAGAAGAAAACAATCTGGCCATTTGGGTCTATGGCGAAGAGAAATCGCTCGAATGGCATCAGGAACATCCGAATTATCTTTATGTCAAGCAGATGAATGGTCCCGTTGAGGTATGGCGCCGCGGCAACGACTATATAGGAGCCAAAAGTCCTGCGGCCGGCCGTGCTACACGCCTGCCGTTCGGCCATCCTGAAGCATTCTTCGAGGCCTTTGCCAATAACTATCGCAACTTCGCCGATACACTGCGTGCAAAATTAACAAGGACAAAGCCGGACCCATTGGCGCTGGACTTTCCCAACGTCAACGACGGCCTGCGCGGCATGCTTTTCATAGACACCGTTCTTGCCAGCACCAAGAGCAAACAGAAATGGACCAAGTTTAAAAAGTAAAAATCCGACTCGTCGGACGGGTCCGAAATGATTCGACAGGAACATTCGGCCAAGCGGCTCGACCGTCCTGAGCGGCTCACCGTCGAAGGACTCAGCCGAAGCCATCGGGATGGTGAGGGCTTTGAGTTAGCCTCTAAACAGACTCGTCCTCAGCAGATGGAGCTCCCTTTGCCTTTTTCGATTTTTTGGCTTTTTTCGGCTTTTTTGGCTTTTTCGGCTTAGCTGGTCTACTAAGGGTTTTTACAAAATCACCGGTGAGCATAAAAGCCGCACCGACAACCACACCGGCCAATACAATGGCAGCGATGACAATATACCAGACTGCACCCTGAATTGCTGTCAGCAATGAAGGCATCACACCTTTTAAGCCTGCTATGGCTACAGCCGCTGTATAGATAAGCAGCAATAATGGTAAAATCAGAAGGTATCCAAAGGCGTCACTTTGGACATCGGGTACTGTCTCGTCAAAAGGTTGAGTTATTAACGCTGCCTCAGGGATGGGCTGTGGGGCAGCCAATTCCTCTTCCGGCAGCATTTCCTCTACCTCGGCGGCGGTGAGACCTGCAGCAGCACTGCCGGACCTGGCTGCCGGCTCAGCGCCATCGCCTTCAGCCGTGTATATTTCGTCAAGTATTCCGCCCAATGAAGTGTCATCAGCCTGCAGCGAAAGGTCCAGCAGGCCCGAGCCGCTGCCGAAAGAATCTAAATTTACATCCTTTTCAATCTCCTCTAAGGATGCCTCGGGTGCTACGGTACCGGTTGCGCCTAATATACCCGTTGCATCTACCGTCTCAGCCATCATATCTTCACTTATCGGGTAATCCTTGTCAGTTTCTCCCAGTATGTTGACTCCTTTACCTGTGATAGCGGTGTCTTCCTGGGTCAGCTCGCCTGTTTCTGCTGGAGCATCAGTCGCTGTTTCAGATGCCAACAAAATCTCATCCTCCGATGCCTGCTCCGGCGGAGGCGTTTGCTCTGCAGATTCTGGAATCTCCGGCTCCGGAGGCTCGTCGGAAGGCATAACATCCATCTTGGGCGCTAATGCTTCAACCTCATTTACCTTAAACAGCAAATTTGCGCCATCACGAAACTCACGTAATTTACCCTGCTTGACTAACTCTTTTATCTGGTCCTCTGTTTTATTGAGCCTCTCAGCAGCTTCTTGTCTTGAATAGAACATGCCAGCCATAACCACTTCTCTCCTATAAATCAAACCTTGCTTGCGGGCTTTTTAGCCTTACAAACGACTTATCCATTCTCCGTCCCCTGAGGACTACGAAGGATAAATATGATTCTCTATACTCTGTAATTCTATATTTATTATCGCCAATATGCAACCTTTTTTTTAATAGAAAATGCCATAAACCCTGTTAGAAAGATTGTTTCTAATGGGGTAAATCGCCCTGTCAAAAGCACTTTGAAAACGCTCCTGCCTCGCATTTTTTGCCCTATTGCAACATTGGCACACTTAATTTTGCCCTATTGCAACATTGGCACAGTTTATGTAGAATGGTTTTTAAATATTTTTTCAAAATAAGTGTTCTGCTTATACGGGGTGTAGCTCAGCTTGGCTAGAGCGCCTGCTTTGGGAGCAGGAGGCCGCTGGTTCGAATCCAGTCACCCCGATTGTTTTCATACCTTTGTAAATCAATCAGTTGCAAGGGTTTTTCCTCGAAAATAGCCGCACAGAAACGAAAAAAAGTGATAATTTTTGTGCCTTACGGCCGATAATATCTATGGTGACTTCTTAAAAAAATAGTATAATAATGCTATGCATGAAAGATTATCGAAAAGTACGGCGGCAGGATTTGTGTCGAATCTACGCCGGAACAAGGAACTACATTCTTCTTTACTTTACAGAAAAGGACACCCGCCCAAAGGCGAGGTCTCGCTAAAGACAGACAGGAGGTGGTCGTAATTGAGCCAGAACACCACGCCGGTATTAATACTTGAAGATGATGATATTGACCGGATGACTGTTAAACGTGTATTTAAGGAGCTTAAGGTTACACATCAGTTGGTTTTCCGGTCTAACGGTGAAGATGCCCTGGAATATTTACGAAACGCAAACAACAAAAAACCATGCCTGATTTTTATGGACCTGAATATGCCTCGAATGAACGGCTGGGAATTGTTGGAAATTATTCAAGCTGATGAATCCCTGAGTAATATTCCTGTTATTGTTCTAACGACATCCGATAGCGAAGAAGAGCGAAAGAAGGCTGAACAATTTCGTCCGATTGTTATTAGATATATAACAAAACCATTAAAGTATAGTGAATCTGTAAAGGTTCTTGGCAGCCAGCTGGGTTTTCCAACGGGGCACAAAGAAAAAGGGCTGTGAGCTAAATAACTCACAGCCCTTTTTGAATCAAATCATATATCCGCCACAGCGGATAATTCCACCTGCATTACGGACAATCCAGGCAGTTGGGGTCAATACCCGGGCCACCTGGGTAGGGATTTCCGTCATTCGGCTCCAATATATTCCAGCTGGACAAAAGGATAGTCAAGTCGCAGAAGTGGACACGATAGTATCCGGTCTTCGTGCCGCCTTCTACATCATGACAAAAGTCGGCACAGATGCAAGGATTATGCCAGGCAGCCCCCGGGCCACCCGGGTAGGGATTGCCGCAATTCGGCTCTTTTATGTCCCAGCAGTCCAGCAGCAGGCTCAAGTCGTTGAAATGGACATAATTGTATCCGGTCTTCGTGCCGCCTTCCGCCGCATTGTCGACATCACCGTAACACTGTCGCGGATAGCACCAGCAAGGAGGATAGCGCACTGCCTGCCATTCGTCGTAATCCCATTTGCAGCCAGGAAAACAATCGTTTACTTCACAGCTGTTCAGGCTGTATGTCCAGGCGCTGGGACAAAGGCCGGTTTCGTCGACAGCCCTCACACGGTAAGACCAGGTGCCTCCGCCAACCCATTCATTGTAGGTAGTGTTGGGGCCGCTATAGATTAGCACCCAACCATAAGGGCAAGGGCAGGGTGGTGTAGGGCAGGGTGGTGTATAATCAGTTTTACTCTCCAACTGATAAGATACAGCTCCGGCTGATGCCGCCCAGTTAACGTCGTATTCGCCGTCGTCATCGCTGAGTGGGACCCAAATATTATCGGGCGCTTCAGGTGTGCGTGACACTACACAATCTCCGCCGGCACAACAATCATCGCTGCAGCCGCAGACGTTGCACGCCCTCACACAGTAACTATAAACGCCTGGTTCCACGTTCTCAAATTCACAGCAAGGGTCGGGGACGCTGCAGTTTGGCTCCGGCGGCCAACCGCTTCCGCTATCAATGTACAGCTCATAATACGTAGCACAGCTCGATGGCTCCCATACAACGGTGTAACTGCCGACGCAATAGTGGTCGTAGTACGTAATACTACCGGGCGCGTTTGGTTTGGATGTTGCCACTGCACAATTATGGTCCCCGATGAACCAGTCGCTGCAGCCGCAAATAGTGTTGCATGCCTTCACACGGTAGCGGTAATAGCCACAGCTGCTCACGCTTTCATCGTAGCAGGTGTTTGGGCCGTTATAGTCTTGCACCCAGCCGCCGCCGTTTTTGGAATGCTCCAGCTCATAAGACGCGGCACAGCTCACTGCCGTCCAGCAAACGGGGTAATTGCCGCCGCAGTTGCTGTCAGGGTAATCAATATCAGCAGGTGCTTCCAGAGGAAGTTCCACTACACAATTATGGTCTCCGATACACCAGCCGCTATAGCCGCAAACGTTCAATGCCCTCACACGGTAGCAATAATTGTTGCAGTCGCTCACGCTCTCATTGTAGCAGGTGTTGGGGCCTTTATAGTCTTGCACCCAGCCGCTTCCGTCATTAACGTCCACCTCATAAGACATAGCACAGCTCACTGCCTCCCAGCAAACCTCGTAATTACCGCCGCAATTTTGT
>Ga0315548_1001239_pt1 | contig 21889 bp, 25 predicted proteins | sample SalMarSW160110MG_2_FD_202540 | JGI IMG/M metagenome (GOLD analysis project Ga0315548, IMG submission 202540) | Salt marsh sediment microbial communities from the Plum Island Ecosystem LTER, Massachusetts, United States - Salt Marsh Sediment SW1601-110 ...
CTTTTGATAGAAAGCAGAGCCGGAAACTGTTTGGTCTCCGGCCCTGCTGATTTCTGCGTCCGTCCTTGGACAATCGTGGCAAAATCCATTTTTTTGCTTCCTTACTATGCAGGTACTGCGATTGCTTTCTTGGTTTTTACTTGCTCCATAAAATCGCTATAGATAATCATCCGCTCGTTATAGGGTAATTCATCAACAAAGTTGGTCAACTTATCTATCGCCTCACAAATGGTTTCCTCTTCCTCGCTCTCTCTTAGTTTTTCCGGCATTTCATTTAATAGAAAAATCAAGATGTCCTGCTGAATTTCAGGATGATACGTGCCCAGGTGTAGCCGCATATTCCCCAATATGTCCCCGATGAGGTCCTCTTCTCCGCCGTTCCACTTTTCCTTAAGTTGCTGCTTACTAAGCGGCTCCGCAAGCCATTTGTTGCTTATGGCGTCCAGAATTTTTTTATACAATAAGACCCTCTCTACCCTCGGCAACACCATAGCATTACTCAGTGCGTCAAATTCTGCCTGTATAATATCATCGTAGTAATCGTCATTTTCCAACCTTGGTGCCAAAGATTGCCTAAACGCAAATGCTTCGGCTACCAATTCCTCTGGTCTTTTTATGATTTTAGTTTTTACCTCGTTCATAATATTTCTCCTAACTATTCGTATAAATACGGTCCTCTTTACTAACTTTATACCAGCTATTCGGGTCATCAATCTCATAAACCGCTTTGGGATATATCGCTACACAATAATAGTTCGGATGTACTTTGCATTGCTTCCACGGCAAAATGCAATATCGGCGCTGTTCTTTTTCATTGCTTGGCATCGCATAGCCAACATAAACTTGATAATCCATATCCCGATGTGGCCCGTGAATTTCCCACTCGGATTTTAAATCTGGGACTAATCCTCGTCTCGCCAGCGTTTTTCGGATTTTGGCTAAGTGCTCTTTTTCTTTTTTAAAGTTAAGCGTTCCCATACAAATCCCCGACCTCTGTCATTTCAACCGTTTCAAGTCTGCGATAATTCTCTCGATATAACTGATTTTCTGTTCGGCGAGCAGCTCTAACTCCGCCTGCTGTTTTACTACGTGCTGCATCCTCTCTGGATGCAGCCTCGCTTCCAACAAGTCAGTTTGAAGATTCGCATAATCCCCGCACGCATCCGCCAGGCAAGCCATAACATAAGGCCGCAAATCGCTTTTGATTTCTTTAGTAGAGGTCGTTTGTAGTTGTTTAGCAAAACGACCCACAGACGACTTGGTAAAAATAAAACCTTTTTGCCTGCAATACTCTACTACATTGCTGTATCGAGGAGTGCCGTTATGAGTGCCCTTAAAATCAACCGGCCACTCGTTACCAACAATCATTCGCTTCGCAGCCTCTCGCAACTCCACCGGCAGAATATCAACGCTGCAATGCGAACGCCTACCGGCTGATTTTGTTTGTGACTTTCGCTCCGTCATTTTATGTCTCACTTTATACTTGACAGTTATAAAAAATGTCCCTATACTTTGCCCTTACGTGGTCGTCCTGGGCGATTTGGTTCGCTGGAGTCCCCGCCCAGAGCTTCCCGTATTACAATGGTCGCGGCGTTAGCGGCGGTTCTGGTCTCGGCAGCAGCCTTTTGGTTGATAAGCTCGACCGCTAATGGGTCTGATATTTTAACTGTTTTTACCTGTTTTATATATCCCATAGTTTTATATTTGTCCAATTATAGAACTGTAGATTAGAAAAACAAGTGCATAAAGCTGAAAATATAAAAAATAATTCAACTTTCGGGCAACGTTTACGTAAAGTCCGCATAGATATGGGCTTAAACCAAACGGAATTTGCGAAAAAATTGGGATTTTCTGCAAATACGATAATCAGCCGCTTTGAAAAAAATAAAAGCCTACCGACCACAGAAACGCTTCTTATTCTCGCCCAAAATCCCGATGTTGATTTACACTGGCTAATCACCGGCCAACCAGCCCCAGGCAACAAACGATTAGAAAAAATCTTCTATGAGGCTCTTAGTAAGTTGGCCAAATATATCGCAGGGGGAATTAAGAACCTTATACAAACAAGGGAAACTCGCATCGCAGAGTTGGCAGATTTGGATAAGGCAAGAGAAAAAGGCAAAAAAGTTGACGAACGATTCGCTAAAGATTTGGCCTCTGAAATAAACCATATCTCTGCCGACCTGGCTGAATTTATTAAGGACCAGCCCTGGATAGAATTAGCCCTTAAAGCCTTTGATAACTATAAGCACCGATAATAGTGTAATTTTTCACAAATTTTTAGAATTTTTGCAGATTTTTTCACCACCCTCATTTTTAGTCCAAAAACAGCTCTTGACTTTTGTCCTACGTTTCCGACTGTCATAAAAACAGCCAAAATCGCAACCATATTTTTGGCTTATTAACAAACCTTTTTTCAATAGGTACTTAACAAAACAACTAATCAACCAACTTTCTAACACATTTTTTTGTTTGAAATTCATCTAACAAGCGATGATTTCTGAGTGACACGTTTTTGAAACAAATGCGTTATATTGTAGTTATATACGATTTAGCGATAGTTTAAATTTTTCACTACCCAAAAAGTTTTGTGCCATTTAGAACGGTATTTTTTAGCCGATTTTGCGTTTTGTGCCATTTAGTGTCCCCACCAATTTTCCCCCTCTAAGTCAGCTCAAAACCCGCCTTTTTAGGCCGCCATCCCGCTTTTTGTCGTCCCCTGCCGGTTATTCCCGCTCACTTCCTTTTTATGTCATTTCACTTGTAGTTTACAACAACAAATACCGAAAATTTGTCAAAATTAAATTTTTTTATGTTTACACTTTAACATCTTATTTATAAACCAGTTACATAACCGAATATTTTACAATTTCGGCTTGAGAAACGTAAATCCAGTTGACGCGGTTAATCCAATTGTATAAATTGCAGTTTGTGAATGTGAACACAAATACTAAATAATTGTATTTATGGTTTATGAGATACCGTAAGATTCCAGATGAGACTGTGCGGCGGTTACCGATTTACCTGCGGGGGCTGCTGTTTATGTCCGAAGAGGGGCAACAGAGCATATCCAGTCGAGATTTAGCAGAGCTTCTGGGGGCCAACCCCTGGCAGATAAGAAAGGATTTTTCCTATTTTGGCGGCTTTGGCACGCCGGGAGTCGGCTATAAAGTTGAAAAACTCGCAAAACAAATTAACAAAATCCTCAAGCTTGACGTCATTCACAAAGCCGCTTTAGTTGGAGTTGGCAATCTGGGCTCGGTAGTTCTGGCATATCCGGGCTTTAGAATATACGGTTTCGACATTGCTGCCGCATTTGATACTGATTCTAAAAAAATCGGCAGAAAAATAAATAATGTCATGATTGAAGATGCCTCAAATCTTTGGATGTTGAAAAGAAGAAAAATCTATATTGCGATTATCGCTGTTCCGCGAGATACCGCTCAGGAAACGGCAGACGCTCTGGTCAAAGCAGGCGTAAAAGGTATTTTGAATTTTTCTCCCTGCTATATAACAGCACCCAGGAAAGTCAAAGTAATAACAATTGATATTGCAATGGACCTTGCTCGGCTGCCATACTATATGCCGGCAAGTTGAGCCGCTAATCCCGCCCCTCTGAGGGGCGGGACTAAACTCAGGTGAGACAAGATGGAAACTGTTTTTATAAGTGAGCTAAAGCCATTATTAAATGCTGTTGCCGAACAAATGGAGCTTTATGTTCCGAAGAAAAGCGGCGAGTACTATGTATTTATCAAATACGACCCCTCTTCCGGGAAAACGGCGGAATTTAACAACATACGCGCGTGCACTCCGATAAAAGAGTTTTTGTTTCCGCTCTGCGAGCTTGCTGCAGTTTTTCCCGAGCCGGTCGAACCGGAGGAGATAAAACCTTTCGCAGTTTTTGGGCTTAAGGACTGCGATTTGAAGTCGATTGAAGCGCTGGACAAGGTCTTTTTGGAAGATGAATTCAGGGACTCATCCTATGTCGCCCGGCGAGAAAATATGTTTATTATATCCTCTGATTGTTTCGAGCCGCGGCAGAGCTGCTGCTGCACCCTTTTCGGCGGTCAGAATTATGCAGAAAGTGGTTTTGATTTGAACATTGCGCAGGTCAAAGACGGTTTCGTTGTCGAAGCCGGCTCAGACAAAGGCGAAAAATTTCTGCAAGAGCATAAAGATATCTTTGTTGAGGTCCATTCCGAAGCAATAATGGAAAGGGATTCAATCCGCAAGCAAACCCTCAGGCAGCTCGAAGAAAACAACGCCAAATACAACCTTGACGGCCCAGTTAACGAGATTATGGAAAGAGGCGGAGATTCCGAAGTCTTTGACATAGAATCACAGAAGTGCGTCGAATGTCAGGCCTGCACGCGCGTCTGTCCTACCTGTCACTGTTTTTATCTTTACGATACAAAGCAGAAAGATTATTTTAGCAAAATGAAGATGTGGGACAGTTGTATGCGGCTTGCTTATGCTGAGGTAGCCGGCGGTGCAAATCCACGAAAGGTGCTCGGATCCAGAATTAAACATCGGTTGATGCACAAGTTCTCATATTTCTTCGACAGATATGGAATTAATATGTGCGTCGGATGCGGCAGATGTATCGACGCCGATGCACATAAAATGGATATTAGGGTAGTGTTAAAAAAACTTAACGAGGAATTAAAGGAAAAGCCAAAAGCTAAAGTTGCGAAATGAACAAGAATCTCTACCAACCTATAAACGGCGAAATCGTTGAAATTATAGATGAGTCTCCCACGATTAAGAGTTTTGTTGTTGTGCTGAACGAAAAGTTTAGTTTCAAGACAGGTCAATTTGTGGAGCTGACTCTGCCGGGCGTTGGTGAGGCCCCGTTTACTCCATCATCGTCGCCTGCTGAGACCGAAAAGATGGACATTACTATTATGAAAGCCGGGCGAGTGACGGATTTGTTACATAAGTGCAAAAAGGGACAAAAGGTTGGTATCCGCGGGCCATTTGGTAACGGCTATCCGATTGGTGATTTTGTCGGAAAACAGGTTTACATTGTCGGCGGTGGTGTAGGTTTGGCGCCAATTCGCTCTTTGTTTTTGACTTTAGTCGATAGAATAAAAGATTTTAAATCCGTAGTTTGCCGGTTCGGAGCCAAAACTCCCGACGATTTTATCTACAAGAAAACCCTTTTTGGCTCCTGGCAGAAGATTGCCGGCGTGGATATGAAACTTACCGTCGACAAAGCAAATGGCAATTGGAAAGACAATGTCGGCGTGGTAACTACTATTATGAAAGAAAAGGACGTGAACATTAAAAACGCAGTCGCGATAGCCTGCGGCCCGCCGATTATGATGAAATTTGCTACACAAAAGCTGCTGGAGTTTGGCTTTGCACCTAAGGATATTTACCTTTCAATGGAAAAAAATATGAGCTGCGGAGTAGGCAAATGCGGCCATTGTATGATTGGCAAGTACTATGTATGTAAGGATGGACCTGTTTTTAGTTACGAGCAGATAAAAAAATATACTGATATTTGGGATTAAACGCAAAATAAGGTTTCGTATGGCTGCAAAGTTAGTAATAGACCTGGCAAAATGTAAATTGCAGAGTGAATCTGGTGTTCGTTGCTCGTATAAGCATCACCCTGAAAACAAGGGAATAGATTCACTGCTGGAAATGATTCGCTTTGCACTGGTTTGCCGCAGATGCGAAGAAGCACCGTGCATCAATGCCTGCCCTCAAAATGCCCTCGAAAAGATACCGAGTAAACACAACGATGCCGGCACTCTCAAAAGGGCGAATTTGTTATGCACCGGCTGCGGCAGCTGTGCGATAGCGTGCCCGTTCGGGACCATATATACCGATTTAATACCGTATCCTTCCAGCGTCTGTGATGTTTGTAAAGACAGACTCAAACCAGCAGAGAAACCTCTATGCGTTACTACCTGTAAAGATGGAAGTATAGATTACAGGGAAGTTGACCTGAATAAAGAAAGTGATTTGGTAGAGGTCTTTGATGGAATAGTGGCCAAAGTGGCCGGCGGCCAGCTTTGGGAGCCGTTTGTGAGGAAAGAAGATAAGGAAAAGACAAAGAAATGACTGAGGCATCACAGAATATATCAGAGCTTTTGTTCTGGATTTTGGTTTTTCCGGGCTTTTTGTTTTCTGTCGGCTTAGGACTGGTTGTTTCCTGGATAGTCCGCAAGGTCAGCGCCCTTGTGCAGTGGCGTGTTGGCCCGCCGTTTCTTCAACCATTTTATGATGTTATAAAGCTTACGGGCAAGGAAACGCTTGTTCCGCAACAGGCCCAAAAAGCCGTCTTTATGGGTGCACCAATCGTTGCTCTGGCGGGAGTGCTGCTGCTTTCGATAATGCTCTGGCGGATTACCATTAGCCAGACTGCCTTTGTTGGCGATATTATTGTAGCGATTTATTTAATGATTCTGCCTTCTTTAGCATTAATTTTTGGCAGTAGCGCCAGTGCCAGTCCTCACGCAGCAGTCGGCACGGGTAGGGAGATGAAATTAGTGATGGGCTATGAGCTGCCGCTGATTCTGGCCTTTATCGTGGTAATTATAAAAACCGGCGGACAGCTTAGTTTAGCCGCAATTGCTCAGCAGACTCCGGTTTTTAGTATATCCGGGATGCTGGCGTTTCTGGTTGCCTTATTATGTATCCAGGCTAAACTTGGGTTTGTCCCATTCGACATAGCAGAAGCAGAGACCGAGCTTGGCAGCGGTGTTTTGATGGAATATTCAGGGGTTCTGCTTGCTGTCTGGAAGATTACTCAAGCGTTAATGCTCGTGGTTCTGCCGCTATTTTTAGTAATGGTGTTTCTCGGAGGTATCGGGGCGGACTTTTTATCCGGGCTTGCGAGACCGGTTGGTCCATTGCCGGCGGTTGGTTCATTGCCTGTGGGCATAATAGTTCTGCTGGTTTTTATCATCACTGGCTTTCTGGCGAGATTTTGCAAATATATAGATATATTGTTTTTGCTGAGTTTAATTGCCGCGTGCATATTGGCAGGGCTCGGCAAATATGTATTGATAGTGGTTTTGATTATTTTGATAAAGAATACCAATCCGCGTATGCGGATTGACCAGGCAATGAAGTTCTTCTGGGTCTACTGCGGTCTGATTTTAGTTATTGCTGTTGCTCTGGCGGTAATAGGCAACAGTTGCGACATCAATTGGCTGTAAGGTGAATTTATGAGTTGGAAGATATGGTCATTAAAAAAATCACCGTGGGTATTTCACGTTAATACCGGTGCGTGTAACAATTGCGATATCGAGATTGTTAATCTTCTGACACCAAAGTTTGACGTTGAAAGGTTTGGTATCAAACTGGTCGGCTCACCCCGGCACGCTGATGCTTTGCTGGTAACCGGCGTGGTAACTGCTCAGGCAGCACCACGACTTCGAGAAATCTATCGCCAGACGCCCAAGCCCTGTGTTGTCTTCTGCATAGGTGCCTGCGCCTGTCATACGGGAATATTCAGAGGCGGCTATCATGTGGTCGGGCCGGTGGATAAAATAATTAAAGAAGTTGACCCCAATGCGATTATCGCTTACGTTCCGGGCTGTCCGCCCAAACCGGAAGCTATGATATCCGGTGTGGTAAAAGCATTGTCGGTTTTATAACAGGACACAATATGAATCAGGAAGAACTAAATAACAAATTAGCAGAAATAAAAGATAAGCTCATCGGTATAGAACGAAAGCCGAATAACAGGATATACCTTTTATGTGAGGCCGAAAATAGCTTCGCCGTTAATAAATTCCTGTTTGAAGATGTGCCTTTGCGGTTTGTAATTGCTACTGGTATTGATTCTGATGATTGCTTTGAAGTTCTCTATCATTATGCGTATGACCAGTTAGGTTATATGGTTACTGTAAAAGCTTTCATTCGCGACCGTGAAAATCCTTCAATTGAGTCAATCGCCCCGTTTTTGCCGGGCGCAGAATGGATAGAAAGAGAAATACACGATATATTGGGAATCGATTTTAAGAACCATCCTAATATGCGGCGACTGATTTTGGCTGATGACTGGCCCGAGGGTGTCTATCCGCTGAGAAAACAGTGCGATGGTATAAAGGTAGAAGGCTGGAGCGGTAAAACCTCATCCTGCCCAACTGTCCAATCACAATCGCCAGCCAGGCGAACGGTTCCGATGTCGAAGCCCATCGTGGCAGTCGGGCCATTTCACCCACTCCAGGAAGAGATGGAGTTTTTCCAGTTAACCGTTGATGGCGAAATCGTAACGGACATTGATATGAGAATATCTTACAACCATCGCGGTATGGAAAAAATCAGTGAGTCGCTGCAATTTGACCAGGTTCCGTTCTTAGTTTCTCGCGTTTGTGGTATCTGCTCGGCTTCGCACCCACTGGCTTACATAAATGCTGTCGAGGATATTGCCGGTGTAACAGCTCCTGAACGGGCGCAGTATATACGTGTAATCATCAATGAGCTTGAGCGTATGCACAGTCATATTCTCTGGGCTGGTCTGGCGGGGCATTTTATCGGTTATGACACTGTCTTTATGTGGGCGTGGAAATACCGTGAGCCGGTACTTGATTTGCTCGAAGAAATCACCGGCAACAGAAATAATTACGGAAACGTCAAGGTCGGCGGCTGCCGTGAGGACATCCCCAATGAGCTTAAGCCCAAAATAATAAGGGAAGTGGACAAAATCCATAAGAAAATGGATATGCTCATCAAGGCAGTAACCGATGACCCCATTTTGCAAGCGAGACTGAAAGGTGTCGGTGTATTAAGTAAAAGCGACGCCATAAAATATGCGGTAGCAGGCCCTACAGCCCGAGCCAGCGGCGTTGCTATTGATGTAAGGCGTGACGACCCCTATGCGGCTTATGACGATTTAGACTGGAAAGTAATTACCCTGCCTGAAGGCGATGTTTTCGCGAAAGTTGTTGTGCGTCTGCTGGAAGTTATAGAATCGATTAAAATGATAAAAGAGGCGGTAAAAAAGCTTCCTGATGGTCCTATCACTACTGAGGTCAGGGAAATCCCGCCGGGCGAAGGATGTGGTCACGCCGAGGCTCCGAGGGGTGAGACGTTCCACTATGTACGCAGCGATGGTGGGAACAGGCCGGTCCGTCATAAAATCAGAGCGCCGAGTTATGTCAATGTGCCCTCGTTCAAGGCCTCGTGCATCGGTGAACACATTGCTGATGTTACTATTACGCTCGCTGCCGTTGACCCCTGCTATAGCTGCACTGAGAGATTAGCTGTGGTTGACGGGCACAACAATATTATGCACAATTATGAAGCACTGCTAAAATTAAGTCGTGAGAAAACAGCACAGATAAAGAAAGATTTCGGCCTGCCGGGACTAAAGATGGAGGATTTATAAGTTGGATATATTACTAATTCCAGTCTTATGGCCGTTGATTGCAGGTTTCATACTGCTTTTTATGCCTAACAGGATAAAGTTCCTGTCGAAGGCAATAACACTTGTTCTTTCGGTCATCACATTTGTTACAGCTATCCGGATATTCGCTGTCGGCCGACTCGAGTTTGCCTGGTCTGTCTTTCAGATTGAAAACCTGAAACTGGATTTACTGCTCAGCTCCAGCCCACTTGGATCATTTATATTGTTGTTCGCTATGGGCTTTGGCCTGTTGATAACCCTTTATTCGCTCAAATCGATGGCTGGTACCAAGCAACCGAATATCTATTATGGTTCGATTCTTCTTACAATAGGCGGCTCAGCGGGAATACTGCTTTCCAATCATCTTTTATTGTTGCTTATTTTCTGGGAGATTGTCACTGCCTCGCTATACCTTTTGATAACAACAGGTGGCAAAAATTCTAATTTTGCGGCGACGAAAAGTTTCGCAATGATAGGAGCCTCCGACGCCGCTTTACTATTCGGTATATTAATGGTATGGATGTTTTCAGGTACATTTGTCATATCAGATATTAGCATAGCAACCACCTCTGTTGTTCCAATTATTGCCTTCCTGTTGCTTATGACAGCCGCCATTACCAAGGCAGGTGCACTACCTTTGCATACCTGGCTGCCCACCAGCGGCGAATATGCCCCGGCATCTGTAATGGCACTTCTGCCTGCTGCGATTGATAAATTATTAGGAATCTATCTGCTGATAATGATTGTTCGGGAAATATTTATACTTGAATCTGCCGCTTTAAGTTTTATCCTGGCTCTCATAGGCGCGGCAACAGTCATCATTGCTGTAATGATTGCTATGGTCCAGCACAATCTCAAGAAGCTATTATCATATCACGCTATAAGTCAAGTTGGCTATATGGTACTGGGAATTGCCACAATGACACCGGTTGGAATAGCTGGTGGTGTTTTCCATATGCTCAATCATGCAATATATAAGTGTTGTCTTTTCCTGTGTGGTGGAGCGGTTGAGCAGCAGGCTGGAACTGCAGAGTTAGATAGACTCGGCGGCCTCGGTAAAAAAATGTCTATTACTTTCACTACCTGCCTGATAGCTGCTTTAAGTATTTCCGGCATACCACCTTTCAACGGATTTGTTTCCAAATGGATGATTTACCAGGGCGTAATTGAGATGGGGACAGCCCAAGGCGGCATCACGGCCAAACTATGGCCTGTCTGGCTCACTTGTGCTATGTTTGGAAGCGCACTTACTCTGGCTTCATTTGTAAAACTTATACATTCGCTATTCCTTTCCCGCTTACCACAGGAGCTAAAAAATGTAAAGGAAGTTTCACCTTTACAAACTCTTCCGATGGTTGTACTTGCGTCGCTGTGCGTATTTTTCGGGGTTTTCTACCATATACCGCTTAAGATGTTCATTTATCCTGCCCTGAATATAGAAGCCGGTACCGCGATTTTCGGCACGTGGGATTCAATTTTGGCCACAGCTATGATAGTATTTGGTATTATTCTTGGTCTATTAATTTTACTCATTGGGCTATTTGCAAGAAAGGTCAGAGAGGTGCCCACGTGGACCTGCGGCGAAGTGCAGACTAACGAACAAATGGCGATACCCGGAACGCATTTCTACAAGACGGTTTCATCTATGGGCGGTTTGAAACAACTCTACACAGGTCAGGAAAAAGGCCATTTTGACACATACAATCAAAGTGGAAGGTGCGGCCTGGCGTTGACAGAATTTCTTAGATGGCTACACTCCGGGGTCTTGTCGATGTATCTGACATGGGTAACATTGGGATTACTGGTAATCCTATTTATAGTTTGTAAGATTTGGTGAAATGGATATGGCTATATTCTATATTTTACTGCTGTTTATAATAATCGCAGCTATCATTGCAGTAGAAACCGATAATCTGTTAAGTTCCGTCATCTGCGTCGGCGCTATTGGTTTTGGCGGCTCTTTAATGTTCCTGTTTTTACGCGCACCTGATATTGCGATAACTCAAATTGTGGTCGAAGTCCTGGGTTTAATTATCCTGATTCGGGCGACTATTGCTCGCGACCTGACCTTTATCACAGGGGACAGGGAATTTTTCGGTTTGGTCGTTTCCATTGTCATTATTTTCGTGATTTTTCTGGCAGGTATAAGAGTATTCGAAACTTTGCCTGATTTCGGCACGGCTATATTCTCTAAGGTTCACGACGCTGCCTCCCAGACCTACATACAAAAGGGGCTTGAACAAACGGGAGCGGCAAATCTTGTAGCGTCGGTCATTCTGGATTTCCGTGCCTATGATACGCTTGGCGAGGCAACTGTGTTGTTTACTTCGATAATCGGTGCAACTGTTATAATGCGACAAAAGCCCAAGAAACTGCTGGAGGAGCTGGACTAATGAACCCCGTTAGAAATGCTGTAACGAGGTAATAACAAGGGAATAAGAGGTAATCATATGATACAAGAAGGGAAGATTCCTAACGGGGTGAAAGGGATGACTGTCATAGTAAAAACTATTGCCAGCTGGGTTAAGGTGCTGATAATTTTATTCGGTATATACATCATCATATTTGGTCATCTTACCCCCGGCGGCGGCTTTGCCGGCGGCGTGATTTTAGCCTCCTCTTATGTATTGTTAATGTTGGCGTTTGGAAGAGAATTCGTAGAGGAAAATCTATCTTTGCCACTTGCTTCAAAGCTGGATTGTTTTGGGGCGCTTGGCTTTGCTATGATAGCTGTTCTCGGATTTGTATTTGGCGGAACGTTTTTTGTAAATTTCCTGGTTGAAAGGTACGGCCAGCCGTTGGAGCTTTTAAGTGCGGGCACTATACCTTTGTCAAATATCGCTATTGGCCTGAAGGTTGGTGCATCGTTATTTTTAGTGACTCTTGTGCTTTCGATAAGTTGTAAAGGCAAAGAGTGCAGGTATGAGTAGTTAAATCAAGAGGAGTAAGAAAACAATGCCTTATGCATTATGCTTTTTACTGTTTGTGATTGGACTGTATTGTGCGGTCGTCAAAAAAAATATGGTCAAGATTGTAATCGGTATATTGGTTATGGAGTACGCTGTCAATCTTTTCCTGATTATGCTCGGCTACCGGACAGGCGGTACAGCACCAATCATTGACAAGACCTGCCTCGAACCGACAACAGGGCAGATTACTGCCAGCTTCATCAATACCTCGGTCGACCCATTGCCACAGGCACTTGTGCTTACTGCAATCGTTATCAGCCTGGGTTCATTAGCACTTATGATTTCGATATGCATTAGAACTTATGGAAAATACGGCACCTTCGACATTACTCAAATAAGGAGATTAAAAGGATGAGTCCCGCCCCTCAGAGATGGTTTTATGTATATTTGCTAAAAAGTAAAGGAGATAGCTCAATTTATATTGGATGCACCTCAAATCTGCATAAAAGATTAGAAGAACACAAAGAAGGGAAAATCTATTCGACAAAAAAAAATGTTGCCTATTGAACTTATATATTTTGAGGCATTTATGTATAGAAAAGCAGCCTTTGAAAGAGAAAAAAGACTTAAGCACTATGGTAGTGCTTTAAGGCATTTAAAATTAAGGATTGGAGGGGCGGGATGAGCGTACCGCTGCCGGTTTTTGTGGCTGTTCCTTTAGTGACGGCATTTTTGCTACCGATTTTTGGCAGAAATGGCAAGGCCGGTGCAACGTTCCTTGCCAATTGTGCAACAATTTTACTACTTGTACTGGCTGTTGCTTCTGTCGGTCAATCCGATGTTTATGAGATAGGCAAGTGGTCCATTCCGCTCGGGATTAATCTTGTCCTTGACGGCTTAAGCTCGCTTTTGCTCCTGGCTATTAGTGTCGTTAGCGCCGCAGCGATGCTTTTCAGCACCAGATATATGGAACAGTATACCGCCAAGGCAAAATACCTGAGCCTGTTTATGCTTATGGTCGCAGGTATGAACGGCGTGGTACTTTCCGGAGACATCTTCAATCTGTTTGTATTTTTGGAAATTGCTTCTATTGCTTCCTATGCACTTGTCGGCTTTGGCTGCGGCAGTGAAGAACTCGAGGCATCTTTTAAGTATATGGTGCTGGGCAGTATCGCATCGATATTTATCCTTTTTGGAATTGCTCTTGTTTATGGCAATACCGGCTCACTCAATATGGCCTACATCTCGAAAGCCATACAAGAATCGGGTTTGAATGCCGGCCTTAGCTTTGCTCTGTGTTTGTTCATTGTCGGCTTTGGCCTCAAAGCTGCCTTAGTGCCATTTCATGCGTGGCTGCCCGACGCACACCCATCGGCTCCGGCACCGATTTCTGCAATGCTCTCCGGTGTGCTGATAAAGGCCCTTGGCGTTTATGCTCTTAGCCGCGTGGTTTTCAATGTGTTCGGCATTTCCATCTCAACAGGCTGGCTTTTAATCGTCCTCGGCCTTTTGAGTATGGTTGCCGGTGCATTTTTGGCGATAGGACAATGGGATTTAAAACGACTTATGGCTTATTCGAGTATCAGCCAGTTAGGTTATGTGGTTTTGGGTATCGGTCTTGGTGGTCTTATCATCGCCCGAGGTGGTAATTTAGCCTGGGCTTCTATGGCTATCCTCGGTGGTCTATTTCATCTTGTCAACCACGCTGTTTACAAATCCCTGTTATTTTTAACAAGCGGCTCATTGGAAATGTCAACCGGCACAAGGCAAATGAAACAGATGGGCGGACTCGCAGAGAAAATGCCTGTAACACGTGCAACCTGTACTATCGCATCAGCTTCTATTGCAGGTATTCCACCCTTTAGCGGGTTCTGGAGCAAGCTGATTCTGGTAGTTGCAGCAATTCAGGCCCATTTTTACTGGGTCGCTGCAATAATTGTCTTCGTAAGTTTATGTACTTTAATTATGTATCTGAAGGTTCAAAGATATGTTTTCCTTGGCGAGCTTCCGGAAAAACTGCAACAGAGCAAAGAGGCCAAGAACTCTATGCTTGTCGCAATGATATTCCTGGCTTGTTTATGTGTGCTTATGGGATTGCTTGTGTTAGTACCGTCTTTGAAAGCCAGCGTACTCGACCCTGCTGTAAAAGTATTAACTGACGGACTTGAATACTCTACCAAGATAATCAATATGTAATAAACATAAGGTATGAAAATATGAGACGACTGATTTATTTTGTTTTAGCGTTTATTGTTTGGGTATTGCTGACCTGGCCTTTCGCCGACGGCAAAATTGACTTCCAGGTTGTAATCGCAGGCGCAATAGCCGCTTTTCTCATTGCCGTTCTATTTCACGAAATACTGCCCAAGGAACACCTCGTATTTATTTCACCGGTGCGGGTGTTTTGGTTTTTGGTTTATGTGCCGGTGTTCTTCTACTACGTATTAAAAGCTAATTTTGACGTTGTCTATCGCGCTTTACATCCCAAAATGCCGATAAAACCGGGAATTGTAAAAATAAAAACAAATCTAAAAACAGAATCCGGCATCACCGCCCTGGCAAATTCCATCACTCTTACACCAGGCACCTTGACAGTGGATTTAACAGATGACGGTTTTTTGTATGTCCACTGGATTAACGTAAAATCCGACGATATCGAACAAGCAACCAAATTTATCGCTCAAAGATTCGAGTGGTTCCTGAAGAGAATCTTCGAATAGAAAAGAAAGAGGTTACTATGATAACACTATTTTACATTGGCTTATTTGTATGTTGTTTCCTGTGCCTGTATCGAATAGGTCGCGGGCCCAGTGCCCCGGACAGGACCGTCGCTATTGATATATTAGGCATAGTTATAGTGGGTTTCTGTGCTATCATCTGTATAGGTACCAAAAAGAATTTTTGTCTCAATATCGCTCTTGCCTGGTCACTGCTAAGCTTTATCGGAACTATAGCGCTGGCAAAGTTTTTGGAGGGCAGAAGCTTCGATGACTGATTTTATAGGCTACATCCTGATAACAATTGGAATATTGTTTGATATATTCGGCTGCATAGGTCTGGTTCGTTTTCCTGACGTTTACAACCGCCTGCAGGCCTCAACGAAATGCGTAACTCTCGGTACCATTCTGGTATTAGTCGGTGTTGCTATCATCCATAGTTGGGGCCCCATAAGTGCAAAAGCGATAATCTGCGCTGTATTTATATTGATAACCTCACCTACGGCCGCACATGCAATTGCCAAAGGCGCTTATGCCTCCGGTGTGAAATTGTGGGAGAATAGCGTTGTTGACAAATACGGAGAAGATGTCGGCAAGAAAGGCGAATAGTACTCAGTTAACTACAGGAGTTTGAAATTGCGTTTGCCAAAGTTAAGAGAATTGAAAGAAGCGGTAATAGCGGTTTTCTCGCCGCGTTTTACTACCCGGTTTCCCGCTAAGCCGTGTATTGTGCCGGAAAAATACAGGGGCAAACCGGAATTTGACCTTGATACCTGTATCGGTTGCGGTGCATGTGTAAATGCCTGCCCAACTCCGGAGTGTTTAAGCATGGTCGATGACCTTGAGGCCGACCCGCCCGTAAGAAGAATAAGCCACCGATATGATACCTGCATCTTCTGCGGCAATTGCGAGGCCAACTGCACGACAAAAACAGGAATACAGCTCTCAAGAAAATGGGACTTGGCTACTCTAAACAGAGAAGACACTATCGAGACTCACGAGTTCGAATTGCAGATGTGCGAAAATTGTGGTGAAATGATAGGCACCAAAAAACACCTTGTCTGGCTTTATGAAAAACTTGGCCCGTTGGCATATACTAATCCTTCCCTGCTGCTTGCTAAAAGTGGCGAACTGCGTACAAAGCCGCCGGACATTCAACAGCCGCCCAAATCCGGCAGAACCGTCGAAACAAGCGATTTTATGCGAATCCTCTGCCCCAAGTGTAAATGTGAACTGAATATCAAAATGTAAAAAATACTATGGGCACCGACGAACAACTTTTCGAGCAGCTAAATAAGCTTCGTGGTTCCAAGACAGTTATTATAGGTATCGGCAATATATTAAAAGGTGATGATGGTCTCGGCCCGCTGGTTTGTCAGCAGCTCCGGCACGCAAAAGTCTGTGCCGAACTGATAGATGCAGGTACCGTCCCCGAAAATTACATCCAGCCCGTCATAAAAAAAGCTCCACAGAATTTGCTTATCATAGATGCCATCGACTTTGGGGCATCGCCGGGGACAATAAGTATACTCAAGCCTGAGCAGCTAAACTCATCTGTTTTCTCCACGCACGCACTTTCGCCCCGATTGTTTATTGATGTGATTCACAGGCAGGCCGATGTTGATGTATATATTATTGGTATTCAGCCGGCACAAATACAACTTGGACAACCTGTATCTGCCCCGGTAAGCAAAGCAATTCAGTTGCTTATAGACTCACTTTCCAAGATTTTTCCGCCTGCAAAATAAGTGGCTTGTCTTTAACCAGCCTTCAATCCAAACCTCAGATTTTCTATCAACTTGAGCGTTTTCTTAATGTCTCTGAACGCCTTTGTATATCTTTATCTTATCTCTATTATTAGCTACACTGAAGACAAGTAATTTGTTCTTTATTTATTTGTCTTTTGGCTGCATTTTTGAGGCTGGATGTTTTTTTGGCTTGAACATAAGCAAATTACTAAATACAACGTTGACTCCACCCTAAGAATAAGTATAATACTCATCTCTTTGTGGACAGCAATTGGCAGAGGATATTTCTGCTTTGATTCTATCCGGGAAGTACCTTTTGTAGTCGGCGTTCAAACTTTTTTGGGCTCCGAAGACAGGCTTAAACTGATTTCAGAAGGAGTGTAATATGGCATCGGAATTTCGCACGTTATCTGACGCTGAAATTACTCAGTTGCAAAAGCAGGGATGCAGCTGCTCAGATTGGACAAGTATTAAAGTTGCTCAGAGCTTCGAGGCTGAAAGAGTGAGATTCACACATTTCTCCGGCAAGGTGGAAATAGGTGAGCTTAAGGAAACAATAATCTTTAATGGCGGGCTGGAGAAGCCGGCAGGCATTAGTCAGGCAACAATCCACAACTGCAAAATCAGAAACAATGTCTATATCAACAATATTAACACTTACATAGCCAACTACATAATCGAGGACAACGTAGTAATTGACAATGTTGATTTATTAGCGGTTGAGCAGGCCAGTTCATTTGGTAATGGGACCGAAGTTGCCGTTGTTAATGAGGCCGGCGGCAGGGAAATACCGATTTATGACCATTTATCCGCTCACACCGCTTATGTAATAGCTTTTTATCGACACAGACCGAAAGTAATTGAGAACCTGCGAAAAATGATTGCTGCTTACACCACGTCTGTAACCTCATCTATGGGCCTGTTGGCAAAAGGCGCTAAGCTTATCAACTGCCGAATTATCAAGAATGTTAAAATAGGACCTGCAACTGTAATCGAGGGAGCAAGCAGACTGGAGAACGGCTCAATCAATAGCTGTCCGGAAGACCCCGTCTATATCGGTCCTGGTGTCTTTGCAGAGGATTTCATCGCTTGCTCCGGCTCAAAAATTACCGATGGTGCAATAATATCAAAATGCTTCGTAGGCCAGAGCACGGAATTGGCTAAACAATATTCAGCAGAAAACTCGGTGTTCTTCGCTAACTGCGGCGGTTTCCACGGCGAGGCGTGTGCTATATTTGCAGGACCATACACTGTTACACATCATAAATCCACACTGCTGATTGCCGGTTTGTTTTCCTTTCTGAACGCCGGCAGCGGAACCAATCAGAGCAATCATATGTACAAACTCGGGCCGACCCACCAGGGCATAGTCGAACGGGGTTCCAAGACCGCCAGCGATTCATATATGCTCTGGCCGGCAAAGGTCGGAGCTTTTACAGTCGTTATGGGCAGACACTATCGAAACTCAGATACCTCGGACTTGCCATTTTCATACCTGATTGAGCACGAAGATGAAAGTATTCTTGTCCCCGGCGTAAATTTACGCAGCGTAGGGACCGTCCGAGACGCTCGAAAATGGCCAAAACGAGACAAACGAAAAGACCCTAAAAAACTCGACTTCATAAATTTCAAACTTTTAAGCCCATATACAATTCAAAAGATGCTCAACGGTTGTAAACTGCTTACCAATCTCAAATCAACCGCTGGCGAGACAAGCGATTACTTCACCTACCACAGTTGCAAGATTAAGAGCTCGTCGCTGGACCGTGGTATTAAATTATATCGGATTGGTATCGACAAATTCTTAGGCAACTGCCTGATTAAACGACTGGAAAACAAGCAGCTCAGGAGCATCGATGGACTTCGAGAGGCGTTGTCGCCGGAAACCGCCATAGGAACAGGTAAATGGTTAGATTTGGCCGGTTTATTCGCACCCGAGGAAAGCGTTCAAAAAATGCTCGACGACATTGAAACCGGCACTATCGATAAGCTGGAGCAGGTAACAGAAGCCTTCCGGTTAATGTATGATAACTATCCTGAGTACGAGTGGGCCTGGGCAGCAGATGTGTTACAGCAACGACTTGGTAAAACTATCGACAAAATAACAGCAGACAACATTATTGAGCTTACAACAAAATGGAAGGAGGCGGTAGTGGAACTTGACCACAGGCTTTTCGCCGATGCCAAAAAGGAATTTGCCGATATCGCTCAAATCGGATACGGCCTCGACGGCAATGAACAAACAAAACATAGTGATTTCGCCTCGGTCAGAGGTATATTTGAAAAAGATAGCTTCGTTTCTGAAATCGAAAAACACATAGCTGGAAAAACTAATCTCGGTAATGAGCTAATCAGCCGAATAGAAAAACTACGTTAACAATGATTACATTTGATAAATAAGGAGCAGTTATGAGGATTATTATTCAGCCGGACTATGACAGAGTATCTAAATGGACTGCAAATTATGTCGCCAGAAGGATAAATGAGTTTCATCCGAGCACCAAAAAGCCCTTTGTATTAGGCCTTCCTACCGGCTCATCGCCTATGGGTATGTACAAAGAACTGATAAAACTCAACAAAAAAGGAAAAGTTTCGTTCAAAAACGCTGTTACCTTCAATATGGATGAATATGTTAATTTGCCGGAAGATCACCCTGAAAGCTACCATTCGTTTATGTGGAACAATTTCTTCAGCCACGTGGATATCCAGAAGAAAAACGTTAATATCCTCGACGGCAATGCGAAAAACCTGCAGACCGAGTGCAGTAATTACGAGAAGAAGATAGCAAACCTTGGGGGCGTCGGGTTGTTTATCGGCGGCATAGGCCCTGATGGCCACGTTGCGTTTAACGAACCTGGTTCTTCGTTATCGTCCTTGACCAGAGTAAAAACACTTACTCACGACACAATCATAGCTAATTCCAGATTTTTTGACAACGACATCAACAAAGTTCCCAAAACTGCTTTAACGGTAGGGGTCAAAACGGTTATGGATGCGCGGGAGGTGCTGATTATCGTCAACGGCCATAAAAAAGCCCGCGCCCTGCAAAAGGTAGTTGAAGAAGCTGTCAACCATATGTGGACGGTCAGTGCCCTCCAATTACACCCAAAGGGTATTATTGTCTGCGATGATGCGGCAACTGTTGAGCTCAAGGTCGGCACGGTTAATTACTTCAAGGATATTGAAGCGAAAAATCTCAATCCCGCCAAACTTTTGAAGGGTATAGTTTAAAAACCACCGAGCTTGGGCGGAAGGCCACACTTACCTGGTAGCAGGTACTGATTTGCCCGTGGCCATAAACCAATAAAAAAAGGCCGGTTTTAACTGCCCGGCCTTTTCTTGGTAACGGTAATTTCAGTAATCTTTAAAACCTCTCATCCACTTCGGCCAGTCATTCGGTACGACTTTGCCGCATTTAGTCCACGGGCCACAGGTGTCCGAAGTTCGATTCCACTTCAGAGTCCACAGTTCCTTAAGACCTACCTTCCTGGCGGACCAATCCAAAAATAAACCGTTGATATACCCCATATGTCGATTGATGCATAGCCACTGCATTTCATTGAGAAAGGCACCATCATAGAGGGGTGGTTCAGCTTCGTTTCCGGTCATATAATATAGATACATACAATCCAAAAACACTGGGACTTTATCTGAACCTTTTACATCAGTTCTTCGCCAGAAAGCCGGGTCTTTTGAAAAACTACCTTGCATATCTTCAAAGAAGCGATTCAGACCAATGCTGCCGGTGTAATACCCGTCAGCGTAGGTACCATATTGGGGTTGTCCTTGAAAAGGTTGAAATTCACGTTCCCCTGGCATTGGAAACTCTGGAAGTGGAAAGTACGAACCCATCCCATAGTTCCAGGTGCCAAACGAACCCGTGAAACGCTTGGGGTTCACGGCTACTGAACAGAAGCGCATCTTTTTGTCTTTGTAAAATGGCTTATAGACGTATGGCCACAGCTTTTCATAATGGGCGCCAACCTCCCTCGCATTAGCTTTGCCGTCATTATCGTTGGTATATGACGAAGTTATAACAGCCACTTGGTGGTACGTTGCCATACAGGCAACTGCCAGCGCTTGTTTCTTAGCCTTTGCCAGTGCCGGCATCAATATCGACATCAAAAGCGCGATGATGGCTATAACTACCAAAAGCTCTATTAATGTAAAGGCCCTTTTTCTACACATAACGATAATCCTTTCTTTCTAACTTAAATTCCACTGCCCTTATTAAGATGCACTAAACCTGTTTTGTGTTCCGTAAATTCTGTTGTTTTTGCCGTATTTTTCTAAAAACCAGCATAAATAATACACTAAAATCGGCCATTTTGCAATAGTAAAATAATTATTTCGAATTATTTCGGCATTTTTTTCGGTCTTTCATTGAAAAAATGAGGGTAAGGGCGATTTATTTACTATTTGCAATTGACAATTTACTATTTTGAAGGAGATTGCCAAATTGGGTGAAATAGGCAGGATTGGCGGTTTGGGCAAGGGGAAATTCGCTCGAATTTTTTCGTAAAATGGCTCCAAAGGGGTCAACGGCGCTATTATATCAACAAACGTTAGAAAATATTCTAAAACGTTCGAAAACTATATAGAAACGTGCAAAAACTGTATAGAAACGTTCGAAAAAAGTATAGAAACATTCAAAAGTTGAAAAGAAACGTTTGAAAAAATTGGAAAATTTCGGACGCCACGAAGACACCAAGCCACTAAGAGAAATTAACCCGAAGGGCAGGATTTTTAGTTTTGAGTTAGAGGAATTTTCAAAAAAATGATGCAGATTTTAAGCGTCGCGACTTGCCTCGCCAGAACGCTTTCAGTGTGCTAACTTGGAAAGCTTAGTTCGAGAGAGTTGCCCTTCGGTTGTTTGTACTTAGTCCTAGTTTCTACCCACTTTATTTATAAGTTGCTCGTCCTGCCTCCTGGCCTGCTCGCCCTGTGAGATGCGCCGTTTGCTATCTAACCGGGAGTCCAACCAAACTTCCCCTTCAACGCCTTCCGTCTGGGCGTTTGTATGTGTCAACTAATACATAGGTAACAGTTTATACCGACAACATGGGTAACACTTTTTCGGGTTTATGTTCGCTTATCTGGGCAGCTGCCCAGATAAGCGGCCGACTTTTTGACGCCCTTATCCGCCAG
>Ga0315548_1001244_pt1 | contig 21847 bp, 22 predicted proteins | sample SalMarSW160110MG_2_FD_202540 | JGI IMG/M metagenome (GOLD analysis project Ga0315548, IMG submission 202540) | Salt marsh sediment microbial communities from the Plum Island Ecosystem LTER, Massachusetts, United States - Salt Marsh Sediment SW1601-110 ...
CTATGCTATTACCCGACGGTATTCTTCGGTCTGAAGTGTCCCGATTCCAATCCAGGGACTATCACAAGTATTGTTATTGATAACCCTTATCCAGATGCACTCACTGTTACTATCAGTGGAATATATGAAGGGCAGACAATACCCAAGTGTGGGGAAATTACTGGTGCCGTGCATGTCCACGTCGAGCAGGCAGCTGCACAGAACACATTCTACACATTCAACGTCTTGATTACAATTGACTGCACAACATGCGGCAAATGCGACACCGCCTACGCCTACGGCGAGGAATATGCCACTTGCTTCCTTGATTGCGGTTTCAGCAACTGGGGCTGGACTAATGGCCCACTGGGACCAGGTTCTTACGAATTCGAACTCTGGGCGGGCGCCGCACAATGCGATACGTCCAAAGGGACGCTAGTCGGCTGGCTAAGTGTGGATTACGACGGCTCAACGGCTATTGTTACCTACAACGTGTACGAAGGCAATTATATGACAGCGACACACCTGTATGTAGGCAACGACCGTCTACCTAAAAACAATAAGGATATAGAGACAGTTGCTCCTGGCCAATACCCATACAAGCATGATGGCCTGAACAATGTGACAACAGACAGTTACACGGTGACCGGTTTATCCGGGGACATCTATGTAGTTGCCCACGCCGATGTCTGCTGGCGGGTCAATGGGGGTAATTCGTGGAATTGCTGGAGTTGGGGTAGTTCTTGGAATTATTGGAGTTGGGGTAATTTGTGGAATTACGGGAGCTGGGGTCATTGTTGGCAGTGGGGGCATTGGAATTGGTGGTAAGTCGAAAAGCCTGAACAACCTTCGGATTTTAGCTAACCTCACTTGACGCGCTGTAAGTCCATCCCATATAGTAGCGTTACCTTGGATATAAGCCTTAGAGACGACCCGAGATATAATCGATGGCTTGTTTTTGGTCTGCTTGCCGCTATATACTGCCTGATAAACCTGGGACTGCCAAGTCTCCCCATCGACTCATTCATTACTGCTTATGTCATCCAGCCGATACTCTGGGGCCTTTTGGCCTGGGCAATACTGGTCCTGCCCAGGTACAGGACCGCCGGCGGATTGAGGGTCAAGGCTGCCGTTATCCAGTTGGCGCTGATGATTGGCTTCTTCCAGGTGCTGTTATATGTCATTGGCGGACTCTTCTCCAGCTTTGGCAGAAGCCCTTATTCCTTCACGCCAGCAGGCATCCTGATTAATCTTGTCTTTGTTGGCCCGATGCTGGTCGGTATGGAACTCAGCCGGGCCTGGCTCGTTAACCAACTGGGGAAAAAACATACCATTCTGGCGTTAGTTTTCGTCTCCGTGCTCTACACCCTGCTATCCATCCCGTTGGCCCGTATCGTCGGTCTTACGCTGGAGCTTAACTCCATCGCATACGTAAACTCGACCATCCTGCCGACATTGGCTGAAAGCCTGCTGGCTTCATTCCTGGCTCTGCTGGGTGGGCCGGTGGCTGCCATTGCCTACCGCGGGATACTCCAGGCGTTCTGGTGGTTCTGCCCAATTCTTCCCAACCTGTCCTGGGCATTCAAGGGACTTATCGGAACGGTGGTGCCCATTGTCGGGTTGGTGCTGGCAAACAGCCTGCGCTCCTCCCGGCACCGGCCCGGACAGGCAAGACGAGAAAGGGAAGGCTCTGTGGCAGGCTGGGTTGTTACTACGATTGTCGCCGTAGCCATAATCTGGTTTGCCGTCGGGCTGTTCCCGGTGCACCCGACCACGGTAATCAGCGGCAGCATGAGGCCGACCCTAGACGTCGGCGATGTCGTCATCATCGCTGAGGTGTCATCGGATACTATCAAGCCGGGCGATATTATCCAGTTCCGGGAAGCGCAAGGGATTACCACGGTACACAGGGTGGTCGAGATTCAGGAAGTGGGAGGGAAAACATTTTTTATAACCCAGGGGGATGCCAACAGGGAGCCAGATGCCAAGCCCGTCATTCCCGCGAATGTGGTCGGTAAAGCGATTTTTGACATTCCCAAGATAGGCTGGGCAGTTATAGCGGTTAAGGAATTCTTTATGGGATAGCTATGAAAGAGCAAAAGGCAAATCCCGGGCACAAAATCCCAATGACAAAAGGCGTTGTGCCTGATGAATCAGGCAACTATGAGAATCTTGTTTGACACTTTGGTTGTTACTATTTAGAATAGAGGCTTAAGCTGATGAAAGTCTGGAAAGCGTTTGCCCGCTCAAGAAGGCTAAGAATAATTTGCTTCGCCCTGGCTGGTGCTCTGCTGGTGGCTTCAATAGTTGGGTTGGGACTTAATGCGGCGCCGACCGAGGAAATACCGGCGGGGAAATACGAACATAGTGGGCAGTTCGACTACACTGTCTACCTCAAGCCCAGTTTCCTTTACGGTGATGTTATGCAGACCAAGGAAGAAGAGGAGGAGGCCTCTGTGATTTTCTTCCGGGATATCATTCGAGAGGTACGACTGGCCTTCAGCTACGACTTTGATTCCAGCCAGTCGCTGGCTAATACTACTAATGAGGTCGTGGTGTTAATAATTGCTGAAGAGCCTGGCTTGTGGCGAAAAGAAGCGACACAATTGGAGCAGACCTATGAGGGGACGGAATTCACGGTGGACTTTCCTTTGAGTCTCAGTTACCTTGACCGTATAGTCGATGATATTGAGGACGATATAGGAATTGCCAGTAGCACGAGGAAATTCACCATCAGGGCTGTAGTCCATACCACGGCTGAGACTGCTCTGGGCAAGACCATTGAGGATGAATTCAGCTATGAGCTTACAGCCACGCTCACTGCTAAGAAATTAGAACTGAAAGGCGACCTTGAGGATACTGAGGAAGGTTCCAAGGAGGGAATAAGGTATGAAGGGAAGGGCCGGTTTGACTACGAGGTATATCTCAGGCCAAATAATCTTTATGAAACAGATGTGCTCAGGTCGGAGGCGTCTCCTGTGGCGGAGCCTCCGACAGGACCTACATCATACACTCAAACCCTGGGCCCGGGGCTGGTGTACTTTCCCAAGATAATTGACAACATCAAAGCAAGTTTTTCTTATCAGTTTCTCTGCGATAGCCCGATAAGCGAGCAATCACAAGAAGTGGAAATCAACGTCATAATAGAAGATCCAGATAAGTGGAGCAAGAGCCTTGTCGTGGTGCCCGAAACAAGCAAAGTAGGCAGCTTTACTATCTCCTTTCCTATAGATATAGGATATTTCACAACGGTGATTAATGCCATTGAGGAGGAGACGGGCGTGCGTGAGAGTTCCTACAAAATAGTGATTAAGGCTAGTGTCTACACCGTTGCCCACACCGATCAGGGCACGGTCAATGAGGTCTATACCCAGACCTTAGGCGTTAATCTGGGGGGAAATACCCTCACCTTTAGTAAGGAGCTATCCGGGTCTAAATCGGGTTTCATTGGTGGGGCTGCGACAACTGGGACTTCCGGGGGAGGTGGCTCGAGTGCGCCCTGGATTATTGGTCTGGTGATAGCCTTGCTGGCTCTTGGCTATTTTGGTTGGTGCCAAATCCAGCTTAGATTGGTGCCGGTTAGTGCTGGTGAAGTCGAGGTTGCCCGGGCTAGAAGGAAATACAGGCAGATGATGGTGGATGTTGAAGAGCTGCCCGAGGTAAAACCAACTGAGACAGTTATACCTCTGAGTTCACTGGACGATTTGGTGAGAATCGCTGATGACCTGGTTAAACCCGTGCTCCATCAAGTTGATAAGGGGAAGCATACTTATTGCATTATTGATAGCGGCGTAAGATACCTGTACGTTATCGAGACCTACAAGATAATGCTAGATCATGGTGTTGATTGAAGCTGCGGAGAACCAGTGCCGGAAAGGCTGAATATTTCTAGAGATGAAGAAGTGGCCAGTTAATCGTAGTGGTAGAGTTCATCTCCGCTCAAGGTAAATCGCCGCATGGCAATCCCTGTGGCTAAATTCTAAATCCTGAAATACAAGCTCTAAACAAATTCCAATCTAAAAATTGAGATTGATTCGGCAGTCAGCTTGAGTGTTCTAGGAGAGAGTGTCCCCGATAGCATTTGCGGCAACCTGACGAATCAGATAAGATAAGCATCTCAAAAACGGTAGATAAATATGACTCTTGTAGAGAAGATATTAGCTAAGAAAGCCGGGAAGAAAGTTGTCAGGCCGGACGAGATTGTCGAGGTCTCTGTTGACCGGGCAATGATACATGATGCATTAGGTGCACATACGATTGCCAAGTTCAGGGAGCTAGGCGTTGAAAAGGTCTGGAACCCCGCGAGAATAGTAGTGGTGCTGGACCACTATGTGCCCAACAAGGACATCGATACTGCCAAAAAGTGTCTCAACATAAAGAAGTTTGTCATTGAACAAGGCATCGAAAACTACTATGAAGTAGGGAAGGGAGGCATAGCCCACCAGGTGCTTGTAGAGAATGGGTATGTGCTGCCAGGAATGATTCTTGTTGGTGTGGACAGCCATACCACTACATCGGGTGTAGTTGGAGCTTTTGCAACCGGTATCGGTGTTGATGAAATGGCCGTGGTCTTCAAAACGGGAAGGTTATGGGAGCGTGTTCCGGGTACTATTAGGATAAATGTTGAAGGCAAGCTTATGCCTCCAGTAATGTCGAAGGACTTGATGCTTTTTATATTGAAAAAGTTGGGTGTAAGCGGTGCCCTGTTTAAGTCCCTTCAATATACAGGCTCGGCCATAAACCAAATGAGCATCGCAAGTCGTATGGTATTAACCAATATGGCAATAGAGTCAGGTGCCACTAATGGTATCATCGAGCCTGACCAGAGGCTAGTGGATTTCCTCAGGGCAAGAACCAGCCAATCCTTCGAGCTTATTCAGGGCGACCAGGATGCGGAGTATGCGGAAACACTTGAGTTTCACGCTGATGATATTAAGGAGCCCATGGTTGCCGTGCCCCCCAAGCCCTCCAATGCTGTGGGAGTAACTGAAGTTGAAGGGACCAGGATTGACCAAGCGTTCATAGGCTCGTGCACCAATGGGCGCCTGGAAGACCTCAGGGTTGCTGCCGAAATACTCAAAGGTCGGAAGGTAGATAAGCTTACCAAGGTTATCGTCATACCAGCCTCGCAGAAAGTCCTTAAAGCCGCTTTGGCAGAAGGGTTAATAGCGACATTTGTGGAGGCTGGGGCTGTGGTCGGCCCACCCACCTGTGGTCCGTGTATGGAAGCACATATGGGCATACTGGGACCAGGCGAGGTTTGCATAAGTACAGCAAATCGTAACTTTCAGGGCCGGGTGGGAGATGTGACCGCCAAAATATATCTGGCATCACCGGCGACTGTGGCAGCCTCGGCTTTGAAAGGCAAAATAAGTGACCCAAGGGAGTTTTTCCAGGAGGTATAGATGGAACTCAAAGGCCGAGTCTGGAAGTTTGGTAAGGATGTTGACACTGATGAGCTCTTTGCCGGAAGGTTCATAATGGGTGGTGATGAAACGAGCCAGAGCCAGTATCAAGAGTTCATCGCCAGAAGCGGGCTAAGCGATGTCGGACATCGTGAGAATGTGCCCAAGGATTTCCTAACCAATGCTGCCAAAGGGGATATTATAGTTGCCGAAGAGAACTTTGGCATTGGTTCAAGCCGGCAGCAGGCTGCGGAAACTCTGAAATTTAAGGGTGTCCAGGCTGTAGTTGCCGACTCAATCCACAGGATATTTTTCAGGAACTTCTGGAACCTTGGCTGCCCGGCCATAGATTTGCCGGGAATTTCCGCTGAATTTGGGACCGGGCATGAGATAGTTATTAACCTGAGGCAGGGGACTATCAAGAACCTCAATACGGGCAAGGAGTTTGAGTTTCGCCTGATAATTCCAACGTGGTTTATAGACATGGTGGAAGCCGGGGGTCTAATTCCATACCACAAATCCCTGAAAGCTTAAATTTTGGAGCCGATTTCTCCGGGTTTTTAACCAGCCTTTAATTTAGTCTGAATTTTCTTGATTAATTATCTATAGCCAATCCGTTTATACTTATGCTCTTCCTGAAATTTATGATAGTGTATCCCGTAGGATTCGATGCGGAAAGTAGTTTGGGATATGGACCCTGGCATCGATGATGCCCTGGCTTTAATTCTGGCGTTGAAATCGCCTGAAGTCCAGGTTCTGGGTATCACCACGGTGGCAGGCAATGCCCCCTTGGAAATTACCAGCGCCAACGCTCGCCGGGTATTGGAATATCTGGACGTTGGCGGTATCCCGGTAGCAATGGGGGCAGCAAACCCTTCGAAGCACACTTTGGAAGATGCCTTAAGCTACCATGGCTTGGACGGACTGGGGGAGTGTAGCCTGCTTTCTCCCAAGCTCACACTGCACCCGGCTAAAGCCTGGGATTTTCTTGCCCAGTCGGTTTTGGATGCTCCCGGTGAAGTTACTCTTGTAGCCACGGGACCCTTAACCAATGTAGCTTATGCTTTTGAGCTTCATCCTGAACTGCCCGAACTCTTAGCCGGGCTGGTTCTCATGGGAGGTGCTTATGGTCTTACGCCCTATGGCAAGGGAAATCAAACTCCCTTTGCTGAGTTCAATATCTGGCAGGATCCTGAGGCTGCTTATATAGTATTCAACTCTGGGGTGGACATCTTTGCTGTAGGGCTTGATGTAACGATGGACCCTGCAGCTTGTCTGAATGGCCAGCATCTGGAGCAAATTAAGACCGGGCATACACCAGCTGCACATCTGGTAGCCCAACTGGTAGAATACGAGGTAAAATACCACGGATGCTGTAGAATGCATGACCCTCTAGCTTTGGCAACGTTGCTGGATGCTTCCTTGCTCGATTTTACATCGGCAAGGGTAGAAGTAGTTAAAGGAAATGACTGGGATAGAGGGGTTACTCGTATCTTGCCATCTGGCAGCTCTCAGTTAATACACGTAGCCTCTGCTGTGGACGGGCCTCGCTTTCTAAAGCTATTTCTATCGCGTATACTGGAGGAGTAAGATGGCTAGCTTGGTAGTATGTGGCGCCATAAACTGGGATATTAGCTGTTTCGTAGAGCGGCTGCCAGTGCCCGGCGAAGAGGTTACCATAAAAAATATCACCCGTGTGTCCGGAGGGACTGGGGGCAATATCGCCGTGGCGGCAGCAAGGATTTTGGGGGCTAAAGAAGTTGCCCTGATAGGTGCCCTGGGGAAAGATGACATTGCTCGTCAGCAAATTGCCGCCCTTGAGGATGAAGGAGTCATCACTACGGGAATCCACCAAATCGCGGGAGTGGAATCGGGACAGGCTTATATCATGGTTGACCAAAAGGGGGAGAACATTATTGCCAGTCATCTGGGGGCGAATGCCAGACTAAGTCTAGGACACCTGAACAAAGCACAGGTCAAGCAGCAACTACAGGAATGCCAGGGCATCGTCCTCACCGACCCGCCTTTGGAGGTAGCTGTAGAGCTAATTCACCTGGCAAAGCCGCGTGCTGTCCCAGTGTTGTGGGACCCGGGGATTTTGATAAGCCCGAACCGGGAGGCATTGCAGTCTCTTGCCAGACAGGCAGAAGCCCTCTTCTTAAACGAGACGGAGGCGAGTGCTCTACTGGGAAGTGGGGAGTTGAATACGAGCCTGCAACGATTGCGGAAGCTAGGATTTCATAACCACATAGTGCTCAAACTCGGCGCTCAAGGGGCGGCTATGCTTGAACCGGCTAGCGGTACGGTGACCGAAGTCCCTGCCTTGCCTCTCAAGAAGCTCGGTCTAAATGTAGTCAGCACAGTGGGTTGTGGAGATGTCTTCGCTGGGGTCTTTGGCGCCTACAATGTCTTGGGGAGTAGCCTGGTGCAATCGCTTATTATGGCCAGCGCTGCCGCAGGCCTTAACGCTGCCAAAACCGAGACCCGAGGCAGCCCCGAAAGGGCTAATTTAGAGGAGGTGGCAAACCGCAGCCGTGAGCTCGGCTTCACAGTTCGAAAGCGCAAGCTGCTTTGAAGCCCCCGACATCGCCTTGGATGACTTCGTACTCTATGCTACTTCCCACCGGGCTCGAATGGCCGCAGATAGCTGCATTGATAAGGGATTTACAGGTAGGATATAATCCTACCTAGGAGGAGTAGTTCCTTGCTTCTGGATGGAATGAATGGAGGAAGAGCCGAGCTGCGTGGTTCGCTGGCAGCTAAACGAACAAAACCAACTTCAGGTTGGTAAAAGGTCAAGTTTTTGGGCAATTTCCGAAGAGGAGGCTAATATGTTTAAGAGAATTTTGGTTTGCCTGGATGGGTCCAAGCTTGCTGAGCAAATCATGCCTTATGCCACAGAGGAAGCAATTCACTTTCAGGGCAAGCTTGTTCTTTTGCAGGTTGTTCAGGAGCCTGTAGCCTTTAGCCCGGGCATCCCTGGCGAGGCACCTGTACCTATAGAGACTGATACTATGGTTGAACGGACAAAAGAGGCGTTAAACAGAGCTAGAGATTACTTAGAGAAGCTAGCTGTACCATTACGCAAAAAGGGGATACAAGTAAAGACTGTGGCGATACCTGGCAGAGCTGACGAGGCGATATTGGACTATGCCAATACGAACAGTATAAACCTGATTACAATAGCCACACATGGTCGTGGCGGCTTGCGGCGGGCAGTATTTGGCAGTGTTGCCGATCGTGTGCTCAGGGAATCGGGGCTGCCAGTCTTGGTTATCAGACCGCAGGACGAAGAAGCGTGACCTATTGACCTGAGGGCGCTTGATAGAAGCGCAAGTTGCGATTGTGCAACTGGGCCCCTGATGACCATCCAGAATATATGATATTCTTGGTTAAGGCTGGTATTGACCCAATCTCGGCAGACCTCGACAGCGCTGCTGCAGGCCTTAACGCCACCAAACCCGAGACACGAGGCAGCCCGGACCGGGCTAATTTAGAGGAAGTGGCAAACCGCAGCCGGGAACTTGGCTTCGCGGCGAAAGAACGCAAACTTTCTTAAAACTACTTGGGCTGCCTTGCTTGGAGAAAAGGTTCATACTTTGTGCCACCTTTCGCCAGTTCCTATTTAGCTACCTTGATTGAGCGCAGGACAGTTCTATCTCGCTACACTACCCTTCTGCAACCTCAATAATTTTATTTCTGCTCTTGAAGCCGCTGATAATCCTGACCTGGCTCTGGGGAACGCCGAAATGCTGTGCCAGTAATTTGATAACCGCCTGGTTGGCTCTCCCTTCTTTGGGCGGTTCTTTGACCTTGACTATGAAGCTATCCCCTTCCCTGCTAAGCTCTTCGGTCTTGGAGCCGGGCTTTACCTTAACCTGTATTTTCATTCACTAATTCCCCCCACATTTCCTGGTCATGAAATTCTACCAGTTTAACAGGCGTTACTTCGTTGCTCAGAGGCTTTTCGCTGTGAGCGAAGACCCTGATATAGTTGCCGGTTAGCCCTGAGTATATGCCGCTTCCGGGACTGGTTTCCTTCTCCCACAGGACCGGCATAGTCTGCCCCAGGAACTGCTCACAGAAGCGGTGCCGGGAGTTTCGAGATAGCCCCAGCATCCTCTGGTTGCGCTCTGCTTTAACTTTGTCTTTTATCTGCTTTGGCATTCTGGCGGCTATTGTCTCGGGGCGGGGTGAGAAAGGGAAAACATGGATGTTAGCGAAACCAGCTTGCTGGCAAAAAGAGTAGCTCTGTTCAAACTCCTCATCGCTTTCCCCTGGGAAAACAACCATGATATCTGTGGTGATAGCCACATCTGGTATCTTATCTTTAATCAAGTTTACTGTTCTCCGATATTGGTCCAGGGAGTAGCTCCTCTTCATCCTTTGAAGCACAGTCTCGCTTCCGCTTTGCAGCGCCAGGTGGAAATGCCGACAAAGCCTTTCGTCCTGCCACAAGGCAAGCAATTCAGAGGATATTTCCGAGGGCTGTAAAGATGAGAGACGTAATCTCCCGATGCCGGTACTGGTGAGAATATGCTGAACCAAATCCCTGAGGTCAGTACTACCATCTCTATAGGAGCCGACCTTTGTCCCGGTGAGGACAACTTCTTTGTAACCGAGGGCCACTTTTTGCTTAATTTCGTCAATTATCTGGGACACGGGCAAGGAATATTCGTGGGGTCTTACTCTGGGCACAACGCAATATGTGCAGGGGCTATGACAGCCATCTTGAATCTTTAGCAGGCTACGAGTCCTAGCGTTGGCGGCGGGCATCTGAGATTGCTTTGTTTCATTCTCATCCCGTTCTCTCCATTGTGGGGAGAGGGTTTGGATGAGGGTGAGCAGTTGCTCTTTCTCTTTGTTATCAACTACGAGGTCAGCAAGCGGGGCTAGCTCTTGACGATTTCTTTGGGCATAGCAGCCAGTGGCGATAATTAGGGCTCGGGGATTTCTTCGCCTTGCCAGCCTGAGCCAGTGGCGTGACTTGCGGTCGGCAATATGGGTGACTGTGCAAGTATTGGCAATATAAATATCTGCCCCGTCACCGGGGGTAACAAGTTGAAATCCGGCTTCGCTAAAACGATTAGCTAGAGATTCCGTCTCAGCCTGATTGAGCTTACACCCCAATGTGTAGAAGGCTACCCTCATTGATATGGATTATATTTATTGTCTGGCTGGATGGTCAAATTGCCATGCCCATGAGCTTGCTTGACCCCCCTATCATAGGATATAGTTAGCGATTCTAACCAGGGCATTAAACTTAGGTGCAAAATTGAATAAACGAGCTCGGTGGAAAATCCTGCCTCAAGTGCCAGACGAATACTTAAACGCTTCTGAACTTTCTCCTCTAGTTGCTCAACTTCTCTACAATCGTGGCATTAAGTTAGAGGAAATCGACCCCTTTTTTTCTGCTGACCGCAGGCTGGAAGGTAATCCCTTCCTCCTTCCTGATATATCACGGGCTGTAAGCAGGGTCTATAAGGCTGTGCTTGACCGGGAAAAGATTGCTGTCTATGGTGACTTTGATGTTGACGGAGTTACAGCCACAGTTATTCTTGTCGAGGGGCTGTCAAGGCTTGGTGCTGAAGTTATTACCTATATTCCTGACCGCCTCAATGAAGGCCATGGATTAAAGATTTCAGCCATGGAGAAGCTTCAGGCACAGGGGGTTAATTTGGTCATTACTGTTGATTGTGGCGTAACTGACCTTGTAGAGGTAAAAAAGGCTCGAGAGATGGGAATGGATATGATAATCACCGACCATCACATTCCATTAGGGAGCCTACCTCGAGCCATAGCTGTAATTGACCCTAAGCGAAAGGATTCAGTGTATCCCTACCCAGATCTGGCCGGTGCTGGTGTTGCCTTCAAGCTTCTGCAAGCGCTATTCCATAAAGATAGTCGGGAGAAATGGCTATCCAGATTGATGGACTTGGTAGTTTTAGCCACTGTTACCGATTTAGTTACCCTCGTTGGCGAGAATCGTTACCTGGTCAAGGCAGGGTTGCGAGAGCTTAATAATAGCTCCCATGTAGGAATTCAAGAAATGGTTAAATTGGCTGGGCTGAGGCTAGGTGAACTTGACGCTGAAGATATTTCATGGGTAATAGGACCTCGCCTCAATGCTGCTGGCAGGATGGATAATGCCTCCACCAGTTACCAGCTGCTCACCACTCAGTCATCGGAGGAAGCCCGCCTACTGGCCCTGGAGCTAGAGGAAAAGAATGCAGAGCGGCAAAAATTAACCAATGAAGTATTAAGCCGGGCGAAGGAGAAACTGGCTGCCAAACTAAACCTGCCGGTGCTTATAGACAGTGACGAAAGCTACTCCATCGGTGTTATCGGGCTTGTTGCCGGCAAGCTCGCGGATGAATTTTACAAGCCCACCATTATCATCAGTTTAGGCTCTGAGCTATGTCAAGGTAGCTGTCGCAGCATACCTGAATTCGATGTCACAGTTGCTTTAGAAGAATGCCATAGCCTGCTTAATACCTTTGGTGGCCATCCCTTAGCCGCTGGCTTCACAGTAACGCGTCAAAATTTAGCTCAGCTAGAGGAACGGATTACCAAACTAGCTGCAGACCAATTAGGGCATCTTGACCTTCGCCCGGAAATAGTGATTGATGCCGATGTTCCTTTGTCTACTCTTGCTGGAGACACCTTTAACCTTATTCAGAAATTGAGCCCGTTTGGTCGGGGGAACCCACAGCCGACCTTTCTCACTCGGCAGGTCGAGGCAATTGAGTGTCGTAACTTCGGCAACCAGGGCGAATGGCTGAGACTAAAACTCAAACAAGGAAACGTAACCTGGCAAGCTGTAGATTTTGAGTCGCGGAGAACGAGGGAAGAAATTACATCTCACATAGATATTGTGTATAACCTGGAGAAAAGTCGTTGGAATGGTGAGGAGGTGCTGGGCCTTAATCTTCGTGACTTTGCTCCTGCTCAGCCCCGCTAGCAAGCTCAGTCACCAAACCCCGTTTTTTGAATTGGCGCATTCTGATAATAAGCCAAGGCAAAAATACCGCCAATGCTACTAGGTCAAGAACTTGGGCTTGACGAAGTCCCCAGAGCACCGGTACGTCAGTACGGAGAAATCTAATGACAAAATCACCGGCGGCAAAAAGGGAAAAACAAAAGAACGCAAGGCAACCTTCGGGTTTAAGTTTTCCCCGAAGCCGCCACACTACAGCAAAAACTATCAAGCCCCATAGTAAATGATAAAACTGAGTGGGGTAAATCGGCACCCCCCAATATTGGCTGGCGAGGTGATACCAATCTTGAATAGGAGTGCCGGGTGGAGGGGGAGCATAAATCACAGCCGCCGGGTAAAAATGAAAAGGGCTGAACGTGCCAGTGCAGCAGCCGTTTATGGTACAACCAATCCTGGCTATGGCTAGAGCTAAAGGCATCGCGACAGCAACGGCATCGCCTATACTGAGTAAGGTAGAGAAGCGCATTCTCGTTACCCTCATGTAGATCAACGCTGCTGCAATGACGCCGATAACCATCCCGTTTTGAGCAAGGCCAGCAAAGCCGATAATCTCTCGGGGGTTCGCTATGAAATGCTCCCAGTCATAGATTATATACGCCAGCCGGGCTCCGATATAGCCGCCAATAATACCCCAGAGGAAAATGGTGTAGAGGTCACGCGTGATGCCTATCCTTTTTGCTTCCCTGAGCGTGACGACTATCATCACTATAACCGCTATACCCGCTATAATCCCATACCAGCGTACCGTTAAGGAGCCGATGGTGAAAGCAACGGGGTTTATATTGATAGTAAGCATTTATCCTTTTTTTTCGGTTTAAGAGAAAATGGCATTAACAAAGGCTTCAGCATCGAAGGGAGCCATGTCCTGTAATTTTTCGCCAGTACCGATATAAGAAATGGGTATGTTTAACTGGTCGCAGATAGCAAATATTATGCCGCCTCTAGCTGTGCCATCCAGCTTAGCCAGGAAAATGCCGGTGACGTCCACAGCTTCGGTGAAATGTTTAGCCTGAGCCAGTCCATTTTGCCCTGTGGTAGCGTCCATTACCAGCAAAACTTGATGGGGGGCTGAAGCATCATGCTTAGCTACCACTCTCTTTACCTTCTTGAGTTCTTCCATGAGATTGAACTTGGTATGAAGGCGACCAGCAGTATCGATAATCACTGCTTGAGCATGGCGACTATAGCCGGCCTGAACGGCATCATAGGCAACCGCTCCGGGGTCGCCACCTGGTTGATGGGCGATGACTTCGGCATCCACTTTCCCTCCCCAGTATTTAAGCTGCTCAATTGCTGCTGCCCGGAAGGTATCCGCTGCTGCCAGGATAACTTGTTTTCCCTGCGAGGTGAAACCATAGGCCAGCTTGGCAATGCTCGTTGTCTTGCCCGAGCCATTCACGCCGACCACGAGGATGATATAAGGGGATTCTCCACTTTGCTCAGGGATCGGATTTGCTCTGTGGGGTATGCTTAATAAGCTTATCATTTCCTCTTTCAAGGCTTCCCGTATATGAGATACCTCTGAAAGCCTGTCTGTTTTCACCCGCTGTTTGACTTTGCTCAGGAGTTTGCTCGTAGTCTCTACACCAACATCAGCCGAGACAAGCAACTCTTCCAGTTCCTCCCAGACCTCATCCCCGAAAGCGTCCCGGTTAAAAATATTAGCTATCCTGCCAAACCAGGTTTCCTTGCCTCTTTTTACTCCTGGTTCAGTCTTTTTTAACAAATCAAACAAGCCGCCTCCTTAATCAAGGGTGCGCTTATATAATAGCACAGGTGTAGATGGCTTTTTAACCGGTGGTTTCTCGCCCTTCTTGCGAATGTAACTCCGGCACCTTCCCCAAGAATAAAAGAGGATATATGATGTCGCTCGTACAGCAGGGGATCCAAACTGCGAGGAATAAAAACAAGAAAATAAAAGGTAGCAAAGGAATCCAATCAGCTATGCCAAAGGCTGTGAAGTAGAATAACGATGCCCAGGTACTTATTAATACGTGTCCAAAGTGTGGGATTCTGGTTACTTGTTTCCAATAGCCAGTTGCGATACCGGCTAGCGCTAAGAGATTTATCCACCATTCTTCGATAAAGGGCACATGAAACTCCATTGGGACATGAAGCAAGGTTCCTCCTAGATAAGGAAGCATGGCATCGCTTATTGTGGCTATGCCGATCGACCCTGTCCAACCAATCAAAATTGCCGCCCAGATTTTGCCTTTCTTGTATCTCATATACATAGCCGTGGTCACATGTGCGCTCAATAACACATGGAGTGGGTGTAAAGTGTAAAAAGCAGTGTAAGAAACATGGGAAGGAACGTTGCCAAAAACTATTATGATCATGATAATGATTCCAGTAAGAGCGCCAAGGGCCGTGAAGGGGACATGTCTTTTGAGTTCGTGCACTATTCGTTTGAGCATTTCTTATTTTGCTAATAGGGCTATTTTTTTATAACACCGGGAGCAGAGTCCAGAGAATTCGGAAAGATGATGTTCGGTATGAAAGTCAAAATTCCGGGCGAAGTCGTTTTCCTCTTGACATAATCCTTTGTCGGCGAATTCTTGAATGGCTCCGCAGTGCTGGCAGACCATGAAGCGATGGCAGCCTTCTATAGCATCTAAGCTACACTTAACAAATCCACCGTGGGATAGCAATTTGTGAGCTAGATTTAGACTGCAAAGCAAATCGAGTACGCGGTAGATGGTAACGTGGTTTAGATGTTTGCCTCTGTCACGCAAAATCCCCTGTATATCGTAAGGGGAAAGCGGTTTTTCGGTTTCTTCAAGCACCTCGAGCACCAGCTTCCGTGGCCTGGTCGCCTTGTGCCCCTGAGCTTGCAAAACTCGAATTGAGTCTTGAACCATGGCAATATTATAAATGGAGGAAAGGTTAAATGCAACATTGTTGCAATTAGCCATTAAGAATAATCGCCAGCCATTCTAGTCACTTTCCCTCAGGCCGCAAGTTCTTCGAGCAATACTATCGCAGCTTCTTTATCCAGGGGCTGGTTATTATTGCCGCACTTGGGCGATTGCACGCAGGAAGGGCAGCCGTCGGTACAGGGACATTCTTCCACTGCTTTCAAAGTAGCTTGCCAGAGTGCGGTTATCATCTCGAATCCCTTTTCGGCGATGCCGATGCCTCCGGGGTGGGCATCGTAAATGAAAATCTGCGCCTTGCCAGTGTCGGGGTGAAAAGGGGTGGAAACGCCGCCAATGTCATTGCGGTCGCAAAGGGCAAACAACGGAAGTATGCCAATGGCAGCGTGTTCACAGGCATGTAATCCACCGTGGAAGTCAAGCCCAGCATCGGCTATCCTGTCAATCGCTTTCTGGGGCAAATCAAACCACAGGGCTTTGGTGGGGAAGTTTTGTGGTGGCAAATCAAGGGGCTCCTCTTCGATGAGCTCTTCGGTGAATTGTTTTTTCCTCTTAAAGCCTACTACTGTGATGGTAACATCAACATCTCCGAAGTAAACCTTCACACCGTGGCAATCTTTTTCCTCGAGCATCTTCGTGACCCGGATGTCGTGTATCTCCATAGTCTGGGTATAGTAATCTACAGGCCTCGGTTCTGCCCAGGCGATGTGCCGGGCTAAATCAAGTTCCGTGATAAGATAAGATTCACCCTGGTGGAGATAAATAGCGCCGGGGTGTACTTGGAAAAAGGCGACGCTGGCTTCTACTGTCTCTAACAAGCAACCTTCCCGACCATCGATGACAACATAATTTTGCCCCGATGTTGCCCTGATATTTATATCCTGAGCGGGATAGGAGATAGAAGGAGCGGGATGCCATCGCTCTTGGCGTTTTCTTAGCCTCCCTTCCTGTTCCAGCTCAGTTAGCATGGCACTACTTTCGCCGAAGAATTCCTTATCTTTATCTTCCAGAGGTTTCTCCCAGGCAGCGCAGAGGAGATGGGGCTTCAGGATATAAGGATTGCCAGGATTGATTATGGCGTTGTCAAAGTTCTTGCTGAAAAAGAAATCTGGATTACGCATCAGGTATTGGTCAAGCGGATTTTCCTGGGCAATGAGGAAACTCAAGGAGCTATGGGTGCTTCGTCCGCTACGTCCTGCTTGTTGCCAGGCACTGGCGATGCTGCCGGGATAGCCTGTGAGCACAGTCGCCTCCAAATCGCCGATATTTATTCCTAGCTCCAGGGCTGTCGTGGCGACCAAACCAAGAAGCTCACCGTCGAAAAATTGATGTTCAATTCGGCGTCGGTCTTCGGGCAGGTACCCCGCCCGGTAAGGACTGATTTTATCCGCCAGGGAAGGAGATAATTGTCCCTGGGTATAAATATAAATGAGTTCGGTAAGTTTACGAGTGCTGGCAAACACCAGACTACGTATACCTTTCTGAACAAGCTCTTTGAGAAGGAGAGCTGCCTCACTGTTGGAACTGCGTCGGCTGGTTTTAGCCTCATCAATAACAGGCGGATTCCAAAAGGTGAAATACTTCTCACCGTGGGGCGAACCGTCTTCAACAATGGCTTCAAAGGGCAAGCCGGCGATATTTTGAGCATGCTCTTCGGGATTGGCGATAGTGGCTGAGCAGCAAATAAACTGAGGGCTAGAGCCATAAGAAACACAAAGCCGCCGCAACCTACGCAGGACATTGGCTATGTGAGAGCCGAAAACACCTCGATAAATATGGGTCTCATCTATTACTACATATTTGAGATTGCGAAACAATCTAGACCACGATTGGTGATTAGGCAAAATGCCCAAGTGGAGCATGTCCGGGTTAGTTAGCACTATTCTTGCCTGTTTTCTTATGTTTGCTCTCTCACTCTGTGGCGTATCACCATCAAAAGTAGCCGCAGCTCCTGGAAAGAGAAATTGATGTAGGTCTTTCGTTCCGCCCAGGATTTGTTTCAAGCTACGTAGCTGGTCCTGGGCGAGAGCTTTCGTGGGGAAGATATAAATAGCACGGCTATCCTTATCGTGTAAAAGTGCATCGAGCGTGGCTAAGTGATAGCACAGGGTCTTGCCACTGGCGCTGGGCGTGGCTATCATCACATTTTTCCCGGCCAGGATGGCATTCAAGGCTTTTGTCTGGTGGCTGTAAAGAGCTGATATACCCAGGGAGTCCAAACATGCTTGAACGCTGGGGTGGAGGGGGTTATCCAGTTTGCCAAAGATAGCGCCTTGATGAGGGAGGCGTTCAATATGGACGATCTGCTGGCGATAATCAGGCAGACTAACAAGGTGATGGAGAAAAGCAGCAGCATCCATCAGGGAAAGGTTTCTATTTGTGAGCTTAATAACTCTACGTCGGGGTAGTTCTGGACAACGAACTTGACGACATTGGAGAGAGTTTCATTGGCGTGGTTTCTGTGGTTGCTAACGCAAGCTATGCCCAAAGTAGCTAATTGCCATAAATTCTGGTGATCCACCTCAGCTACGGAAACATTGAACTTATTTTGTATTCGTGTGGTGATAGACTTAATTACCTGTCTCTTACCCTTAAGGGAATGGTTCTCAGGGAGGCGAAGCTCAATTTGGCACACACCAACGTGCATTATTTGTTCCCCTTCCTTATTTCTCTCCATACTGGGGAGAACTTAGCTGGGAGTTATAACCCTTTTCCAACGATATAAATGACGAGGTCGGCAAGACGACAGCTATAGCCCCACTCGTTGTCATACCAGGCTAAGACCTTTATCAAGTTGTCATCAATGACCATAGTGCTTAAGGAATCGAAAATTGCACTGGCTGGATTGCCCTTAAAATCTGAGCTCACCAATGGCTTGTCACAATATTCTAGAATTCCCTTAAGCTTTCCGCCAGCAGCCTTATGAAAGGCGTCGTTAATTTCCTCAGCGCTTACCTTTCTCTTCAGGTCAGCAACAAAGTCAACGACAGACACCACCGGAGTGGGTACCCTCAGGGCAATACCATGTAACTTCCCCTGAAGTTCCGGAATGACTACGCCCACAACACGAGCTGCACCAGTAGTAGTTGGGATGATGTTGGTGGCAGCGGCTCTTGCTCGGCGCAGGTCGCGGTGAAAGACATCCAGTATCTTTTGATCGTTAGTATAAGCATGGACGGTAGTCATTAACCCGTGAACAATGCCAAAGTTTTGATGAAGGACTTTAATTACAGGAGCAATGCAATTAGTGGTGCAGGAGCCGTTGGATATAATGCGGTGCTTAGCCGGGTCATATTGCCCTTCATTGACGCCGAGGATCATAGATATATCTTCTTCTTTAGCAGGTGCTGAAATAATTACTTTCTTAGCACCACCTTGAAGATGAGCGGCAGCCTTGCTCGCCTGGGTGAAAAGCCCGGTAGATTCGATAACAATATCCACCCCGTAGTCTCGCCAGGGAATTTCCCCCGGGTCACGCTCAGCCAGGACCTTTATTTCCCTACTGTCAACTACAATGCGATCGTCTTTAGCTTCCACCTTACCGGGATAGATGCCATAATTACTATCATACTTGAAAAGATGGGCATTGGTTTTAGCATCGGTAAGGTCATTCACCGCCACCACCTCTGCCTTACCGCCACAACGCTGGATAATTGCCTTGAGAGCTAACCTACCAATACGCCCGAAGCCATTTATTCCTACTTTTGTCGCCATTTCTTCACCTCCTCTTTTCTTGCTAGTCTTTAGCTATATACAAAGAAGCACCATCCATATCAACATTGCCCACACGGTCTTCCTTCATCAGGAGCTTAAGATGAGCAATAGTCTCGGTAACAGCCATTCGTTTGTCCCAGACTGGCAAATCACGAAAATCAGTACTTCCTCCGTTGACCATCCAGGGAATTTGTTGAGCTATATCGTAGGCTGTCTTTAAACCGTCGTGCAGAGACCTCATGATGGCTCTCTTCCTCTCTTCGTGATGCTGGAGTATCTTTTCTATTCTCAGCCCTAAAGCATTGAACACCGGTCCATGTCCCGGGAGAATAAAGTTAACCTTAAGGCGCTCCAGTTTTTCAAGCGAAGAGATATAGTCGCCCAGGGGGTTATCTCCAGATTGGGGATTGAAGCCCACGTGGGGAACGGTATCATACAAGACATGGTCGCCGGTGAGGATAAACTTCCTCTCTCGTTCATAAAGGCAGACATGGCCTGGCGAGTGCCCCGGCGTCCATAACACCTCAAATTCGAAAGAGTCGTTAGAAATTGTGTCACCATCCTCTAACTTTACTTCAGGTAAATCCGGGGTGACATATTTATTCATCCATAACGAAGCCTCTTTCAACTGAGGTAATTCGTCTTCAGGAGCGCCGTTCTGCCGGAGTATCTCTCCAGTCTTTTTAATCAGGGCAGCAAAATCTTTATATCTGGGAAAGATAAAACCTGCGTCAATCCTGTGAATGGCTACTTGAGCCCCGCAGATTTGTTTTATCTTGGTTGATAACCCGTAATGGTCGGGGTGTATATGGGTGATAACCACTTTTTTGATGTCTCGAAGTTTGAGGTTTGCCGCTTTTATCCCTTCCTGGAGCGCCCAGAGGGATTCCTGGCTATCCCAGCCGCTATCAACCAGTATATGACCATTGCTGCCTTCAATTACATAAACATTGGTATACCATGATGCACTTTCAGGAGCAGGAGTTTTTATTTGGTGAACGCCGTTCAATATCTCCATTATTTAATCCTCTCCAAATTATATAACACCTTTTTGCCGGGGTAATGTGCAGTGTCTCCTAATGCCTCCTCTATCCTGAGGAGGCGATTATACTTAGCCAGTCTCTCGCTGCGACAGGGGGCACCAGCTTTAATTAATCCGGCATTGCTCGCGACCGAGAGGTCGGCAATAGTAGTATCCTCGGTCTCACCAGATCTATGGCTGATAATTGTTGTCCACCCGGCCTGCTGTGCTCTTTTGATAACAGCCAAGGTTTCACTGAGCGTGCCTATCTGATTTGGCTTAATGAGGATTGAATTGGAGGCTTTCTGGGCAATGCCTTTTTCCAGGCGCTCCATGTTGGTGGCATAAAGGTCATCGCCGACAAATTGAATCTGCTTTCCTAGTCGAGCAGTGAGCAATGACCAGCTTGCCCAATCATCTTCAGCCAGCCCGTCCTCGATGCTGATGACAGGATAATCCGAGGTTAACTTGACATAATAGTCAATCATTTCTGTGGAACCGAGGGTAACACCTTCTCGGGAGAGGACATATTTCCCATCTTGGTAGAAAGTGCTGGCGGCTGGGTCCAGGGCGATAAATAAGTCCTGACCGGCTTTATAGCCAGCCATATCAATGGCTGCCAGTATCAACTCCAGTGCATCTTTATTAGAAGGGAGCCGGGGAGCAAAACCACCTTCGTCTCCAACATTGGTGTTTAACCCTTTATCTTCAAGCACTTTACGCAAGGAATGATATACTTCGCTGCTTATTTGCAGGGCTTTGTGGAAATTGGCAGCGCCCACTGGCATTATCATAAATTCCTGAAAATCGATAGAGTCTAGGGCATGCTTACCCCCATTTATGATATTCAACATAGGGACAGGCAATAGGTTAGCTCTTGCCCCTCCTAGATAACGGTATAAAGGAATACGCTGGAAGCTAGCTCCGGCCTTGGCTACGGCAAGAGATGTCCCCAGTATGGCATTAGCCCCGAGTCGGGCTTTGTTAGCAGTGCCATCAAGTTCAATTAGTCGCTGGTCAATAGCCGCCTGCTCTAGAGCAGACATGCCTGCTATTGTTGAAGCAATCTCACCATTGACGTGTTCTACGGCTTTTAGAACGCCGAGCCCCCCATATCTACTTTTATCACCATCCCGAAGCTCCACAGCCTCATGTTTTCCGGTGCTTGCTCCTGAGGGGACAGCGGCGACACCCGCGGTGCCATCAGCCAATACTACCTCCACCTCTATGGTAGGATTGCCCCGAGAATCGAGAATCTCTCTGGCTTTTACACTTTCAATACTTGCCATTTCCAAGCGCATTCTATGGCTACATCACTGTCATCGCCAGTATAGTGAAGCAAACTCATGGTCTTTTACGCCTCTTGACCAAGGAAATTGCTTTGTCCACCGCCTCCGTAGCACTCTGAACTCTAATTATAGAATCTTCCGCTTGCCCGTTTCGGGAAAGCGACCAGGTATTCAAACCAATGACCGGGATATTACTCTTCAGAGCAAAAGCAATTTCGCTCAGCGTTCCATAGCTTCCGCCGATGGCAATCACTGCCTGGGCTGACTTCACAACTGCGACATTTCTGGCCTCGCCTATGCCAGTAACCACGGGAATGTCTACCCAAGGATTTGCCATGCTTGAATTTTTCCCGGGCAAAATGCCCACGGTCAAGCCGCCTTTCGACTTGGCCCCGCGGCAAACAGCTTCCATCACACCACCCAAGCCACCGCATACTATAGTTGCACCTTGCTGGGCTAACAATTCACCCACACTTTCTGCTAGCTTAGCTTCTTCTGTGGGGCAGGAGGAATCTCCAATGACGCCGATAATCATTTTGTGACTTACCATATTATATTATCACACA
>Ga0315548_1001245_pt1 | contig 21820 bp, 17 predicted proteins | sample SalMarSW160110MG_2_FD_202540 | JGI IMG/M metagenome (GOLD analysis project Ga0315548, IMG submission 202540) | Salt marsh sediment microbial communities from the Plum Island Ecosystem LTER, Massachusetts, United States - Salt Marsh Sediment SW1601-110 ...
GGCATCTGCATACTGCGATTCAGCTTCCAAATAATCGATATACGGCAGCACCTTGCCTGCTACGTCTGTCTCCCCTAATTCATAGTGCAGCAAGCTTTTCTCCATTAATAACCCGCACAATGCCCTCTTTTCATCCATGACCTTTAACCTGTTATGCCCGTAAATCCACCTGTAATATTCTGACTTTATGTCAGCGGCATAAACATCGGAAATTGTATCATTCAAATTTGTGGCAGCCAAAGCCAGTGCTTCCTGGAGTCCGATTACCCTTTCGCCCCGATCCTGCGCCAATGCCCCTAAACAACTCAGCCCGAGATAAATATATAATAATTTAATTATTGTATTTAACATAATTATTCCGGGATTTGCTGTTTTTCAAAAAATATATCAAAGAATCCGGGAATGCACTTATATCCAAGTTGTGATGATGAGTTTAGAAAAACCGCTATTCCAATACCCTCTGAGGGTAGCAATGCGACCTCGGCCCTGTAACCATTAACGTATCCTCCGTGGTATACTATTTGCTTCCCCTGGCACTCGAAAATACGCCAGCCCAGACCATAGTAAAGATTGCCCAGCCCTTTCCAGTGCTCCCGGTATTTGTACTTTATATATGTCCTTATATGGGGCCTGAATATCTCATCAAGTATTTCCGGCTTTATGATATCGGGATTACTGCCAAGCAATGCCTGAAGCCACTTTGACATATCAGAAATACTCATATTTATACCTGATGCCGGAGAAACTGAATAATAGCGCCCGCTGTTCTTCCTCTTCCTGTAAGTATTTCCTGCTGCAGTGTGAGGCAGTGCAATGTTTCTGCCGGTGACCAGGCTATAATAATCTGTCGATGCATCCCCCATTTCCAGGGGCTCAAATATCTCTTCCACAATCAAAGAGTTATAGCATTTGCCTGTCCGGTTCCTTACTATGTCACCTAATAGGCTGAAAACTACATTCTGGTAACTGTATACTTCGCCCGGACCGCTAATTGCAGGAACATCAGCGAGCATACTGACAATATCATCATAGGGCACATCCTGGTCAAGCAGATTGGTAAATGTATGTCTGGGAAGCCCCGACGTGTGACTCAGAATATGACGGATAGTCAGTTCCCGCGTATTTACAGAGTCTTTCAGTGAAAACCCGGGAATGTGCGCTTTCACCCTGTCATCCCACCCCAGCACACTGTCAGATACAAGCATGCCTGTCAGCACGGCCGCAAATCCCTTGGAAACAGACCCTGTCCTGAAAACAGTATGTATATCCACGGAATCATCGCTGTCCGCCTCCTTCACTCCATAACCCCTTGTCCACCTGAAACCCTTGTCGCTGACAATTGTAACTGCAGCCCCCGGTCCCCCGCTTTCCTTAAATTCCCTGGAAAAAAACCCGTCATAACTCTTTACAATACTGTCAAAATCCACCGATAGTCTCCGCATTTCAGCAGCATTGTAGTTCGTATCCCTGCTGTCTGTTGCTCCGGAATAGTCGGGACTGTTATTCAGGGAAAAAAACACGAGGAAACAGAATAATATAAACCCTATATACATTACCCTTTTCCGCATATGCCAAAACTATTATGTTTTTAAGGAACCCGGGGATTAATTTTTTAAAAGTTTTCAACCAGCGCTTAATCACAAAGAGCAACCCCCCTTGCCTTAAGTATTGAATAATTTTATAATTTAGTAATCCGTAAACTTCTGCAAAATGAAAAAACATCTGCTAATCCTTTCGTTATTCTGCTTGCTGCCACTGACAGCTGTCCATACTAATCCCCGCAATATCTTTCCTTCCATAAAAGGATGGGACAGGGAAATAAACGATGTTGTATATGACAATTATACACTGTGGGAATATATTGACGGTGCTGCAGATATTTACCTTGCTTACGACTTTGAAAATTTATTTATCGCCACCTATACCGATAGTGAAGGTAAAAAAATAAATGTGGAACTATACAGGCACAGCACACCTGAAAATGCCTTTGGCATTTATAGCGCCGAGAGAATGGCCGATTATAGTTTTGTTGATGTCGGCGTGCAGGGTTACTATGAATCAGGTATACTTAACTTCTTAAGCGGACAGTATTATGTAAAGATGTCCTCAGCCGGCAAACCTTTAGCTGGCAAGGAAGCATTCCTCGAAATTGCTGTAGCGTTAATCGATGCGCTGGAGACAGATAATAACTGGCCCCCTGTTCTCGGACTTTTTCCTGAAGAAGGGAAGGCTGCCAACACCGAAAGTTACATAGCAAGAGACTTCCTTGGCTACAGTGTTTTATATTCGGCCTTCACTGCCGAATATGATATGCCGGAAAAGTTTAAGATGTTCATTATCAGACTGTCCGGTGAATCAGAGGCCTCCTCAATGCTGCAAAGTTATACTGATCAGCTTAATGAAGATAAAATAACCGTTGAGGATGGTATATATATTATTCAGGATCTTTTTAACGGGACGGTATTTATGGCCTTAAGTTCAAATTACCTGATAGGAGTTATTAATACAAGCAATGAAAAACTTGCTGCCGACTATATAAATAAAGTAAGGGCTAAAATGTAAATCTACTTTTCTATCTCCAGCAATACCTCGTCTTTTGCTACCGAATCATTCTGCTTGACAAGTATCTTCTTTATCTTTCCTGTGACATGGGAGCTTATCTCATTCTGCATCTTCATAGCTTCGAGGATAAGTATGGGATCCCCCTCCTTGATTTCCGCATTCTCCTCAACAAGGAGATCAACAATCTTGCCCGGCATAGGAGCTATTATTGCCTCTGTTTTGCTTTTTTCCTTTTGCTTGTCAAGATATTTTTTTCTCTTGTATGATATCGGGGATTCCACAGAGAACCAGTAGCTGACACCGTTTAATAAAACGGTATACTTATTCTGGCTCTTGTCAGTGATTTCAGCCTGGTACTTCCTGTTCTTCCATACAAGGTAAGTGAATCCGTCTTCGCTTTCAAATATTTTAATATCTGCTTTCTTGTTGTTTATTTTCAGGTCTTCACTGAAAAGGCTGTTCATCTTGTATCTTTTATTCTTCTGCGTAACAGCAATATACTCATCCTTCAGTATTTTGACTTTCTTATTTTGTGCTTTTATCATCCCTGTTTAGAATTAAAGTGATCTGAGCCTTTTATTCAATACCCAGGGGCTTATGTTCTTGCCCTGCTGGAAATTAACATAAGTCGAACGGTCTGTTTCGAGTTCTGCTGCAAAATCAAAAGCTGCCACGTAAGCAGCAAGCATCTCGTCATCAACCTCCTGGTAATAGAGTTTGTCCATTTCCTTTTCAATAAAAGATGTATTAAAATCGCCCTTTTTAAATTTCTTATTTGTCAGTACTGCAAGACAAAAAGGAATAGTGGTTTTTATTCCTTTTACCCAGAACTTTTTCAGTGCACTTACAGCTGCAGATATTGCTTTTTCCCTCGTTTCCCCATGAACTATAAGCTTGGCAATCATGGAATCATAGTAGGGAGTGATAACTGAAGAGTTGTTTATGCCACTGTCAATACGTATATTCTTGCCTTTCGGATAACTTATTTTCTCAATCGTGCCAATATTGGGTGAAAAGCCAGCCTGAACATCTTCGGCATTTATCCTTAACTCTATGGCCCATCCTTTTAGTCTGATATCGTTCTGCGTAAACGGCAGCTTTTCTCCTTCGGCAATCCTTATTTGCTGTTCAATAAGATCTATGCCTGTAGTTATCTCTGTAACAGGATGCTCAACCTGTATCCTTGTATTCATCTCCATAAAATAGTAGTTCCTTGCATCGTCAACAAGAAACTCTACTGTTCCCGTGCTGTAATAACCTACTGATTCGGCAATGCGCACTGCATCCCCGCCCATCTTCTTCCTTAGCTTCCTGTCTACCACAAACGAAGGTGCTTCTTCAATAAGCTTCTGGTGCTTGCGCTGTATGGAGCATTCCCTTTCACCAAGATGAACAATATTGCCGTGCTTATCGCCAAGAATCTGGAATTCTATGTGGCGCGGATTACTGACGTATTTTTCTATGAACAGTGCCGGATCGCCAAAGGCCTTTTCAGCCTCGTCAGTAGCCATCCTGAACATCTTTTCCATCTTCGATTCCTTGTCAACAACCCTCATTCCACGTCCCCCGCCTCCTGCCGCAGCCTTTAATATAACGGGATAGCCTATCTTCTTTGCTATATCCCTGGCATGGACATCATTCATGATGTTGCCCATGCTTCCCTTTAATAAGGGTATATTGTACTTTGTGGCCAGTTGCTTTGCAATAGTCTTATTACCCATCTTATATATAGCTGAAGCAGAGGGGCCGATAAAGCATATCTTCTTTTCTTCACAGCGGGTTGCAAAATATGGGCTCTCTGCCAGAAAGCCATACCCCGGGTGAATAGCATCTATCCTATTGCTTTTGGCTGCATTAATTATTTTTTCAATATCCAGAAATTCGGGTATCTCCCCTATATCATCACTGAAGTCAATAACATGATCTACATGCTTAAGATAAAGTGCATTGGGTTCCTTCGCAGTCTTTATACCGTAAGTCTTTATCCCTAACTTCCTGGCCGTATTGTTAATGCGTACAGCTATCTCTCCGCGATTGGCAATTAGCAGACTCTTAATTTTCATAATACAGGCTTATAAGGAGAATTCAAATGTATTAAAAATTGTACTAAAACAAGACTGTTATTAATATAATTTTTTAATCAATGCGGCTAAGTTAAAAGATAATTATAGAGGGATATTGCCGTGCTTCCTGGAAGGAACGCTGACATGTTTATTTTCGAGTGCCTCAAATGCCGTAATAAGCTTCTTCCTGGTCATCGCCGGGTCTATTACTTCATCTATATAGCCTTTTTCATCAGCAACAAAAGGATTTGCTATCTCTTCGCGGTATTTTACAGCCAGCTCTTTCTTCATCTTATCGGGATCATTGGACTTTCCAAGCTCTTTTCTGAAAAGTATCGATACCGCCCCTTCCGGTCCCATTACAGCAATTTCTGCTGTGGGCCAGGCAAAATTGAAGTCTCCTCCCAGGTTTTTACTGTTCATAACACAATATGCGCCCCCATATGATTTCCTGAGTATGACAGTAATTTTGGGAACCGTTGAATCGCTGTATGCATACAGCAGTTTTGCCCCGTGCTTGATAATTCCGTTATGCTCCTGGTCTATTCCCGGAAGAAAGCCCGGCACATCTTCAAGTGTCAGTATTGGTATATTAAATGCATCACAGAAACGGATAAAACGCGCTCCCTTTACAGAAGAGCTTATATCAAGGGTCCCGGCAAGGACCTTTGGCTGGTTTGCCAGTATGCCTATAGTCTTTCCCCTCAGCCTGCCGAATCCGATTACTATATTCATTGCATAATACTCGGCCACTTCAAAAAAAGTGCCCTTGTCTATGATAAGGTTTATAATCTCCTTCATATCATAGGGCTTATTCGGATCGTCGGGCACAATATCACGCAGCTTCTCCTCTACACGCTCCTCAGTGTCACCGAAATCAACAAAAGGGGGATTCTCGAGGTTATTTGAAGGCAGGTATGAAAGCAGTTTCTGCAATCCCCTTATGGTATTCTCCTCATCCTCATATACAAACTGTGCCACACCGCTCTTTTGCATATGTACATTGGCCCCTCCCAGCTCGTCAAAAGTAACTTCCTCATTCAGCACCTCCTTTACTACATTTGGTCCTGTTACAAACATGTAACTCGTCTTGTTTGTCATAAACACAAAATCTGTCAGGGCTGGCGAATACACTGCTCCACCGGCAGCAGGACCCATAACAACTGAAATCTGGGGAATAACCCCTGAAGATTTGACATTTCTGTGAAATATACTGGCATAGCCTGCAAGACTGGCTACTCCCTCCTGAATGCGGGCTCCTCCCGAATCAATCAATCCAATCATCGGCGCTCCCATCTTAAGTGCCATATCCTGTATCTTCGCAATCTTTGAAGCATGAACCGACCCCAGAGAGCCCCCCATTATTGTGAAATCCTGGGCATACATAAAAGTCAGCCTCCCTGCCACCCTTCCATGGCCTATAATCACCCCGTCCCCATATGCCGAAACAACCTTACCGAATTCACCGCCTGACGGATAGGGCTTGGAAAATGCATCAATCTCTTCGAAAGAGTCAGGATCAAATAAAAGCTCAATTCTCTCCCTTGCAGTCAGCTTTCCCTTGGAATGCTGCTTCTCGCTAACAGCTTCCCCATGCTGCTCTAGGTATGTGTCATAGCGAGCCAGAAATCTTTTATATAATTTACCGTCTATATCCATGTGATTAATCGTTAGTGTAAAACTAAAGCTTACTAATTAGAATAACTTATTCTTAAGGACAGTCTAAGAGGATGCAAATTTAATAATAAATATATGATATAATCAACATGAAATACCTTTTAATGTGGGATTATTTTAAAGAGTATGGGAATTGTCATTGATACATTGATGATTTTGCCATCCTTCCTGCCGGGGATCCATTTTGGAGATAAGCTTATAACCCTCATCACCTCTTCATTAAAATAATCTTTGTCTGCTTTGACTATTCTTGCCTTTATAACCTCACCCTGCTTGTTGACAGTAAAATTAAGATAAACCTTAGCCTCTTCATTGTTCTGCCTGGCCACCTCGGGATACCTGATACCTTCAAGTATAAATCTTTTAAATCCTTCCAATCCTCCATGAAAGGCAGGCATTATGAAATATTCAAAGTAGGCGGTATCTTTCCCCTCAAGGGTAAAACACCTGCCCCTTTTAAACTCATCATTTTTATATATATCTTTCCTTATCAGCTGTCCGTTATCATAATAGGTAAGAAACTTGCCGTGCCTAGCTCCAAGCTTGTATTCAACGACCTTTGCCAGAAACCCTGACAGTGACCATGTCTTTTCAGTCCCGTCTATTAATCCGTTTATATATTTCCTGCGGACTTTCGGCTGTCCGTTCTCATAATACTCCAGGTATTCGCCGTTAAGCTTGTTATTAAGGAAATTACACTCTATAAGTGGCTGCCCGTTCTCATACCAGTACCTGAAGTCGCCTGTTTTAAAATCAGGATTTATTGATTTATAAGTACCGGCCATCTGAATAAGACCTGAAATATAATAATCCCTTACGATAAACTGCACTTTTCCGCTTGTGTCGTCACTGATAACCCTGTAATAACGAGCATTTTCGATGTCTGATTGCTGCCAGTTCCTGTCAAAGTATACTGTATCACATATTAATTGCGAATAACAATTGATTGCAATTGCCAATATTATGTTCGCTGCAATAACTCTTTTCATATCAGACAATTACTGTGTCGTCAGTATAACCTAAAATAGCATTTGATACTGCCCTTGGCTCAGGGGGCATTGAATAAATATTCTTTTCGTATTCCCTGTTATAAGGAGAAATATTTAATACTTTTCCATTGGCAAAAAGCGTGCTGCTGCCTCCCGGATCAAAGCCCATAGCTTTCCATGCCCCTAATTTAATCATAATTTCAGCCATGTCTACATGTGTAGCTCCCACAGATTCCCTTATTCTCCCGTTAACGGTCAGCACCAGCAAATTGCCTTCCCTGTCGATGCCGGCTGCTATCTTGGGCCCACGCATATCAGTATAGTCCAGTCTTGCAGCCTGTGTAGCAATTGAATTAGCTGTGGTCCAACCCCCTTCTTCCATGTTGATTGCTTCTTCCCCGTTATTTACAAGCAGGGGACCCGCCTCTACAGCATGGATAATGTTGCTTATCCCGTTAACTTTCAATCCCAGCTCTGCTTCCAGCTCATCAAAATCTTCCGGAAACCGGTCCGCCGGAAAGGATAATGTCAGTCCCACCGGGATAATCTTCACCGAACTGCTGTTTTTTATTATGTCTTTGATAATATTACCGGACAATCTGACTATCACCCTTCCTTTTGCATCAATATCCTCATGTTTGTAAAGCAAATCATAATAACAAGGCTCCTCCCCCGGCCGTTCACAATTGTAATTTTCACTGCCAATAACAACTTTAGTCTTCTTTCGCGTTACAGTTATACCCTTTCTCGAGTTTACCCTTCTTATATCTATTTTGCCCTCGTTATTTACAAGGAAAGCCGCTTTGTTATAGAGAGGGGGACTTGTAACTTTCTTGTCAGATACCAGAAGGCCCAGTGGTGATCCGATATAAGATTCGGGTAGGCCGAGCTTGCCTACAAGTTCGGGATTAAGTATATACCCACCGTTCCATGCTATTTTTATATCTTTTCCTGTCTCTCCGGTGAACTCTTCGGCAAGGGTTGTCACCTTTTTTGTCCCGTTAATGCTCGACACGGTCCTGAATACCCAACTGCGATCAGTGTTACTTACATTTACTCTCGCATATACACCATTCCAGGGCATTCCGTCACCATAAATACCGCTTAAGTATTCATATTCAATTTCACTGTTTTTTTCCGCTGCTCCCATAAGGTTATCCAGCACATAGTCCGCCGGAGATCCTCTCTCCTCGGAATCTTTTTTTAGTATCTGGAAAAGCTTCTCTTCTCCATATCTTTTAACTGCATTATTAAACTGCCTGCTGTTTAATATCTGGTTAAAATCCTTTGCTGTCTGTATGGGTGTAGGATATGCCAGCGTAGTCTTTATCCCTGCCGGCACAAACTGGATATAACCACTGTACAGCGGAATGCCCATAATGTTCGCAGTAACAGGATGTATGGCATTGCCTATATGAAAGCAGTCAATATCAACAATATCGCTCATTATTGAAGCAAATTGCCTGTTTGAAATAATAAATCCCCCATTATCACGGATATACCTCAAAACCTTTAATGCTTTGGCACCCATCTGAGGAAAATGAATGCCCAGGCACAACTGCTTTGACTCGATGATCTTTATCAGTCCGTGTTTATACAATAAATACAGCTCCTTTTCTTTGCCTGATTCGATATATTCAATAATGTCATCTTTATTGTACCACTTGCCAATAGGTTTTGTGTGGGCAAACACATACACAGGTGCAAGCCTCTTCTTATTCTTTAATATCAGCTTGCTATCCAGCTCCTCCTCTATTGTCAGCCTGAGCCTTGAGCGAACGGACTGCAAAGCAAAAAACTCAAGCTCATACTTTACATAATCCCCTGGAAAAATACCAATAGGTATGTTTGTCTGCAGCTTTTTTATCAGCCTTTCCCTGTCATCAATTGCGATATCTGAACTGGAAGTCAGTTCTGCAAGGGCAAGGTTCCAGTCAGTAAAAAAATGGGGGCTTTCATCAACAATTTTCCTTGCCTTGGGATTCACAATCTTAAGAAAAAGCAAGTTTACCAGTCCCGTTAACTCCTGGATCGTAAAATCCTGACAGGGATAATAGTTTTTGTTTCTATGCCTGTAGGCAAAGGAATGGTCATGCCTGATCTTTATTTCCCCCTCCCGGTAATGGAATATATTGTCAACTGCATTAAAATACCTGTACTTCTTTTCTTCCGGTATGTTTATTGAGCTGTAGTCTTTCAGCAGCTTATTTGCATAGCTGTGCACAAAGCCCCTTATTTGCTGCTCCTCAACCCTGAATGCACTGGGATCAATCAATGACTTGAGATTAAGCATAAATGCCAATCTTCCGAATCCCGGCATGAAATGCCTGTTCTCTGTTTTCAGTATGGCCCTCAGATCATTATTGCTGAAGTTCACTACCTTTTTATATCTGCTGATTTCCGCTTTTACCGTCTCCATCGACTTTTCATTAGGCAGCACCTGGTTGTAAAGCCTGAATAAAATATTATTTATGTTGTTTGTAAGGGCCTCGAGACTAAATCTTCCCAATATTGCATTCTTATTGTGCAGTATCTCCTCGGTATATTTGTGCGGAAACATCACCCTGTCAAAAACATCATCAGCATGCTTTGAAGTTATTTTCTTCCCTGAAAATTCAATTACCTTTAACCTGTCAATCTCGGGCAGTTGCTCGCCTATAACCTCAGAATAAACATTTTTCGGAAAATACCTCCTGCAAAAAATTGGCGTCCCGCAGGCTGTGGCTTCAATAATAGGCAGGCCCCGTCCCTCGGTCCTGCTTGGTAATAATACCAGCGATGCTATATTATACAGCTCCGGTACACCAACCGGATTCCTGAACCTGCTCTTGAAGGATTCCTTGTCAAGCTCACTGAACAGGAATGCCAGGTAAACCTTATTCCTTAGTCCCGGGTCAAGTACATTCAGAAGCTCAGAAAAACGGATAATAAGTTTCTGATAGTATTCAAAATGTCCTACTGCAATGGGACCTGTAACAATAATAGTGAGTTTCAGATTGGGAGTAGTTTTTAGCCGGTCAACAAAGTTGACATTGCTAAAAAGCCTTTTTATCAGCTTAAATCCCAGTTCAATTCTTTTTCTTTCTATGATCCTCGTGGGTTGCAGGAATACTATGTTTTCCGAAAGGAACTTTTCCACAGGCTTTGTCTTGGCCCCAATTAATATCGGCCGGGAATCCTTCTTGTCAACAAGATTATTCTTAATAACATCCGAAACCGAATAACTTATTAAAGCACTGCTGTAACGGCTCAATATCTTCTCAAACTGGTAAAATGTATTGATTTTTTCCCTTTTGCTGACATTAAAATACTTGTCGGTGTCCACCGCCGTTCCTATCTTAGTTACACTCGCCGGATTATGACCTTTGTCAACTACCAGCCGCCGCGACTGCATCTGGTTTATATTCACATTTATCCACGAACGTGATTCCCATGGAAATAATACCTCTATTACTGAAAATACCTCTCCAATATCGGCATTATTGAAAAAGAAGTCCCTCGGCCCCTCTTTTAATCCCTTTTCAAGAATATCAATTTTCTTGTTGCCCCCTTCCCAGTAAAAGTCATGATTATTATTAATAACGGGTATACCCAGGTACTCTGCAACAAATATGGTAGCCAGCGCCATTGATATATTTCCCGGATTTGAGCATACATTAATCAGGTATAAAAGATTTATGTTATTGTTCTCAATATACGTACCCAGTTTCTCGGTTATTATTAATACTTCTTCCCAGAGCTTTATTATCAGCTCATTGTATTTCTTGCCGCCTCTTTCAAGCTTTGTGAAATAGAAATCCTTATACAGCTTCCAGTTGTCAAAAGCTCTCATTTCCGGTATCTCATACCTTATAGTGCTTTTGTCTATGAGCTTATAAGATTCAGGATAGAACCTGCCGCATATGTAGTGTATTTTAATACCTTTCAGGATTTTTCTGAAAATCTTTGCATATTTTTCAACCTCTATCGTTACTCCGTCGACAGAATATAAAAATGTTATAAAGGCCATACCCCCTTCTGTTATCTTCTTTTTAAAATCCTTGTATGTGTCGCTAAATCTTACTGTTGGCAGTGGCTTTGTTTCCCTGAACCTGTCAATAAAAATACCCAGATCAAACCATGTTCTGATCTTCTCGCTTCTTAGCGCTGAAATCATCTCTGACACTTTCATTCTTTTCTTCATGGTTATTTGCCTGTGGTTATCGGTATTTAAGATATGAAAAATTCAATTTATAAAAAAATTAATACTTATTGTTTATATTTATCAGTTCTTTATACTGAAGTATGCAAAAATCAAGAATTACCGGTATTGCAGGCAGATTTATTTTATCATCTGCATGGGCCCTGCTTATACTTGTAGCCTGCATAGTCCCTGCAAATAAGATTCACCGGTCCTTTTTACCTAACGTAAAGCATATGGACAAGTACTTTCATTTTGTCATGTACTTTGCCTTTTCGGTGATCCTTTATATTGACCTTCACAAATACTACCGCCTGCTTAAAAACAGGTACCTTGCCTGCTTATATATATTTGCAATATCACTGTTTTGGGGTATTATTATTGAACTTATCCAGTATTTCTTCGTGTCAAGCAGGGAAGGCAGTATCCTCGATGTGCTGGCAAATGCAGGAGGGATAATTGCCGGTGTAATACTTATCCTGACAACAGTAAAGTACTTACAAAAACAATGACGTTACCCGTTACCTTTAAGAGGTATCTTATCAACACGCCTCTTATGCCTCCCTCCGTCAAAAGGAGTGCCCAGAAACCTGTCCACTATGCCTGTTGCCTCGCTGATAGAAATAAACCTTGCAGGAAGCGCACAGACATTGGCATCATTATGTCTTCTTGCCAGTTCCGCAATCTCTACATTCCAGCATAATGCTGACCTTATTCCCTGATGTTTGTTGACCGTCATGTTTATTCCATTTCCCGAGCCGCAGAGTGATATCCCGTAATCAAAATCACCGTTTGCAACTGCCTCGGCAAGAATATGTGCATAATCAGGATAATCAACATTGTCAGGGGTATGCGAACCAAAATCCTTAACAGTATAACCCTTTTTCCCAAGGTACCCTGTCAGTTCTTTCTTCAGCTCAAACCCTGCGTGATCACTTGCTATGGCAATTTTCATTCTTTCAATTCATAATATTACTTAATGGCAAATATATAATATTATATTATTAACATTACTGTTAAATTATTGTTAGATCATTGAAGGTTAAAATTGATAAAAAAACTTGACTTGTGCTGCACGGAATTTGTATATAAATTGTTTTAAAAAATAAAAATATTTTTTTTAGAAATTCTTATCTGAAACCTAACATTATTTAAACAAAATATCGTTTTAAAAAAACTGATTACTTTTACATACCAGTACTAATTAACAACTTGTTAAAAAGTATATAATTGGGTTAAAATCAAAAATTAATTATAATAAAGGCTGTTGAAAATCATTTAACAATTTTTTAATTAATTAAAAAACAAGAAAAACATAATAATTTTATAAACACAATTAACAGCATATAAAATAAAATAATATAAATAATCTAAAAACATATTAATGAATTATGATGTTAATAAAAAGGATTTGAAGGATCTTGGATATCTGAACACAGAGGTACCTGAAGAAATTGATTTAACGGCAGAAATAGACAAGCTGAGGAAAGAAAAAAATGCCGTTATACTTGCACATTATTACCAGGATGATAAAATACAGGATATAGCGGATTTTGTCGGCGACAGCCTTGACCTGTCAAGAAAGGCAGCCAATACCCGTGCTGATATTATTGTATTCGCAGGAGTACATTTTATGGCAGAGACAGCAAAAATTTTATCTCCGGAGAAGAAGGTTATTGTTCCTGATTTAAATGCGGGATGCTCTCTTGCAGATTCATGTCCCCCTGAAGAATTCAGAAAATTTATTGAAAAATACCCCGATCATACGGTTATAAGTTACATAAATACCACTGCTGAGATTAAAGCACTGTCGGACATAATATGCACATCAAGCAATGCATTGCATATAATCAACTATTTGCCACGCGATACAAAGATTGTGTTTGCTCCTGATAAGAATCTGGGTAATTATATAAAAAGCCTGACAGGAAGAGATATGGTCATATGGAACGGCGCGTGCCATGTGCACGAGGAGTTTTCTGTGGAAAGAATTACTGAGCTTAAGAAGGTAAATCCCGATGCAAAAATTATAGCACATCCGGAATGTGAAAAACCTGTACTTTTAATGGCAGACCATATAGGTTCTACATCGTCACTATTGAAATATACGGTAAGTGATAATGCTGATAAATATATAGTTGCCACTGAACCCGGCATAATACACCAGATGAAGAAGGCAAGCCCCGGTAAAACATTCATCCCCGCCCCACCCAGGGATTCGACATGCGGTTGCAGTGAATGTAATTTTATGAAATTAAATACGCTTAAAAAGATATATGTATGCATGAAATATGAGCTTCCCGAAATAACGCTGGATGAAAAATTAAGGGTAAAAGCGAAAAAACCCATATTAAAAATGCTTGAAATTTCTGAAAAAATAGGACTTTAGCATTATGAAATATTACAGATATATTCTTTTAATACTTGCTTTGAACAAATTTTTTATTTCCTGGACCCAGCAGGAAATTGTGCAGGACGGTTACAATATTTTATATTACAGAAACGGTAAGGTATCAAGTGAAGGGATGATGAGAAACGGCAAGCCTGAAGGATTCTGGAAAACTTATTACATGACCGGCGTATTGAAGTCCGAAGGCAACAGGAAAAATCATATGCTTGACAGCACATGGATCTTCTACAATAACTTTGGTGACACGGCAAAGAAAATTAACTATATCATGGGTAAGAGAACGGGGTATATGCTGACATATAATACCGACCGCACGGACAACATCGAATATATAGGAAACATAATAGCAAAGGAGCTGTATATAAACGACATGAAGGAGGGTACTTCTTTTTATTATTATAATAGCGGAAAGATTAAGAGTATAGTTGAGTATAAAAGCAACAGGAGGGATGGAATAGCTTTTGAATATGACGAATCAGGGACAATAATAACCATATTGCACTATGTCAAGGGAAATCTTGCAGAAAGGGAAAAGATAAACAGGACTGATGAGAATGGATTAAAACAGGGAGTGTGGAAAGAATTTTACAGCGACAATAAAGAGAAAAAGGAAGTTGAATACAAGGATGATAAAATTGATGGCCTGTATAAAGAATATGATGAGAATGGTAACCTGACTTTGCTTTTAAAGTACGAAGGGGGTAAGATTGTACAGGATGATAATATCGAAGCAGAAGATGTTGAAATAAAAAGTGAATATGATGAAGACGGTAATATAACTTATAGCGGGGCTTTCAGGAATTTTAAACCCATTGGTATACACCGCAAATATGATATAAGCGGAAATGTAATAAATGCATATATTTACAACGATAACGGGGAAAAAATATCTGAGGGAGTAGTTGACAAGGAGGGAAACAAAACAGGATACTGGAAAAATTTTTACCCCACAGGAGAGCTCAAATCAGAAGGTGAATACCGGAATAACACGCAGCAGGGGAAATGGGTGTTCTATTATAAAAATGGTGAAATAGAGCAGACAGGAGAATTTGAAAATGGCAGGCTTAACGGGAAATGGGTATGGTATTATGAAAGCGGACAGGTTAAAAGGGAGGAGGAGTATTATAACGGCAGGGAAGAAGGAATGTTTGTTGAATATGATGTAACAGGTGAAGTTATCACAAAAGGCGAGTATTTTGACGGTGAAAAGGAGGGGGAATGGTATTATAATGTAGGCGATGAGATTGAAATAGGCTCATACATCGGCGGATTAAAGGACGGGAAGTGGAAACATTATTATCCCGGCAATATTCTTAAATTTGAAGGAGAATATATTCAGGGAAATCCTGACGGTAAGCACAGATATTTTTATGATAACGGGGTATTAAAGGAGGAGCAGTTTTTTACAATGGGCATAAAGGAGAAGAACTGGAAAAAGTATGACAGATATGGTAATTTACTGATTACCATTACTTATCAGGACAACAGGGAAGCAAGAATTAACGGAGTGAAGGTTGATCTGCAGGATGATAATATAAAACTTATAAAATAGAAAAACCTTTTATGGATGATATTTTAAATATCAGGAATGAAAAAATAAGCGAAGCCGAAAAGGAATATGAGAAAAAACTCAGGCCCCATGAATTTAATGAATTTAAGGGACAGGATAAGATAGTCGAGAACCTTAAAGTGTTTGTGAAAGCAGCTAAAATGAGAAATGAGGCCCTGGATCATATTCTTTTATCCGGACCCCCTGGCTTGGGTAAGACAACGCTCGCCATCATCATAGCCAACGAATTAAACTCTGGCATTAAGACAACATCCGGACCTGTACTTGAAAAAGCAGGGGACCTGGCTGGAATACTGACAAACCTTGAAGAGAATGACGTACTGTTTATAGATGAGATACACAGGCTTAATGCAACAATAGAAGAATATTTGTATTCGGCAATGGAGGATTATAAGATTGACCTTGTTATTGACAAGGGACCGGGTGCAAGGTCCATACAGCTGACTTTAAATCCGTTTACGCTGATAGGCGCAACAACAAGAGCCGGACTGCTGACCAGTCCCCTTAGGGCGAGGTTTGGCATAAGATCGCATCTTGAGTATTATGATGAGGATATTCTGTACCTGATAATTCTCCGCTCATCAGGGATTCTCAATATAAAGATTGAAGAACAGGCAGCAAAAGAAATAGCACAGCGTTCAAGAGGGACACCTAGAATAGCCAATGCCCTGTTAAGGAGAGTCAGAGACTTTGCCCAGGTAAAAGGTAAAGGTATTATAGACATGAACATAGCCAGGTATGCCCTTGAGGCTTTGAATATTGATAAACGGGGGCTGGATGAGATGGATAACAAGATACTGGTTACGATAATTGATAAATTCAAGGGAGGCCCCGTGGGATTAAATACTATAGGTACAGCGGTGGGAGAGGATCCGGGGACTATTGAAGAGGTATATGAGCCCTTTCTTATCAAGGAGGGATTTATTAAGCGCACTCCACGGGGAAGGGAGGTAACAGAGATAGCATACAGGCATCTTGGAAAATCAAGGTACGGCGAATCACAGCTGTTGTTTTAACAGGAAAGAAACAGCCAGTCCAAGGTAATTTCCAATAGCATATCCAAGAAGACCCATTGTTATTCCGGGCACTATTACCTGCCTGTTTCGGATACCGTCGGCAACCGGACCGATAAAAGCCGGCCCGAATATTCCGGCAGTGGATGTTATTATTAATGTGTCGGTGTCAATGCGAAAGATTGCGGCGAGAACAATATGAAGGATAATTGAAATACCAAGCATGGTCCCCAGGTAGTAAAAGATTACCGAACTTGAAGCGAGCAGCTCAGTGAAATCAGCCATTGTACCTACGGCAACGGCAAATATAAGAAGAAGGTACTCAGCTGTATCAAAAGTACCTTCAAGTGTGTATATTTTTTTTGAAAGGGAAAATGCTATTCCCAGTGTTGTTATTACCAGTATTATTACAGGGGTGACTATTTTGCGCCAGAAAAGCAGAGATATGGCAAAGGCGGCGGCCAGTATTAACGAGGAGAGTATAATTGAGATAAATACAGTTAATATGCGTTTTCCGGGGCTTATGGTCTTTGTGTCAGCGGCAGGGCCTGAAACATTGGCTCCGGGTGATTCATAAGGCTTGTAGGCAGGCAGGAAGAGGCCAAAGAACTTTTTGGCAGCAGTTATAATAAATATGAAATAAAACGCGCAGAAGAAGATATCGGCACTGTTTAAAAGGAGAAATATTTCTTCTTCAACATCTAATGCCAGTCCGATTGCACTCATATTGGGAGTGCCTCCTGTATATACACCGATGAGCATGCCTGAGATTTTATTGGCACCAGGGATATTATGCCTGAAAATATAAAAAGTAATAACAGAGCCTGCAACAACGGATAAAACAGCAAAGATAAATGACAGGAAAGTAACACGGGAATGCTCAAGCCACCTGAAGAAATTTGAGGAAAATAAAAGAACAGGTATTGCCAGGCATACACTCAGTTCGTATGTTGTAGTCAGCATCTCTTTATTTAGCCATTCCTGCAAGGTGTTGCCCGTAATTATCCCGGCAAGATAGCAAATGATAATGGGGCTGATAAATTTAAATACTTTTGAGCATCTGCAGAGAATAATGGCAAAAGCAGGAAATAGCATTACAAATATCAGCTGTATTATATTGGATATTACATGCAGCATGCTCGCAGTTATAATATCTGACAATCAAGTGATGTCTCCTTTAAACTGATTCAGAAACCTGACGTCATTTTCAAAAAACAATCTGAGATCATTAATATGATACTTTAACATGGCAACACGTTCAATACCCATACCGAAAGCAAAACCAGTATATTCTGTGCTGCTTATGTCCGATGCTTCAAGTACATTGGGATCGACCATGCCACAACCCAGGATCTCCACGAAACCTGTATACTTACAAATATTACATCCTTTTCCGCCACATATGGAGCAGGAAATATCCATTTCTGCCGATGGCTCGGTAAAAGGGAAAAATGCAGGTCTGAGCCTTATACGTGTAGCCTCGCCAAACATCTCCTTGGCAAAAAACAGCAGTGTCTGCTTAAGATCAGTAAAAGATACATTTTTATCAATATAAAGTCCCTCAACCTGGTGAAATATGCAATGAGCTCTGGCAGAGACAACTTCGTTGCGGAATACACGGCCGGGAAATATTTTTCTGACAGGAGGGCGGCTGTTTTCCATAACCCGTACCTGTACAGACGATGTGTGGGTGCGCAGTAGTATATCAGGATTCAATTCAATAAAAAAAGTATCCTGCATATCCCTTGCAGGATGCTCTTCAGGAAAATTAAGTCCGGAAAAAACATGCCAGTCATCTTCAATCTCGGGCCCTTCTTCTACGGTAAATCCGATCCTTGAGAAGATATCAATTATCTGCCTGCGTACAATGGAGACAGGATGCCTTGCTCCCAGGGGAATAACTTCCGGCGGAGATGTAAGGTCGTTTATCAGGGGCTTTTCTTCTGACCGCAGCGACTGTTCCCTGAGAGCTGCTAACTTGTCCAGTGCCTTATTCTTCAGGGCATTTATTTTCTGTCCGATCACCTTCTTCTGATCAGGAGGAATATTTTTAAGCTGTTCAAATAATGAGGGGACAATGCCTTTTTTGCTGAGATATTTAATCCTGAAATTCTCAATTTCGTCATGGCTGTAAGATTGAAAAGCCTCAATTTCTTTAATATAACCGTCAATAAGGTCTGTCATAGTAATAGGGGTTCAAGTGTGGTTAATTAATACGCCTTATTTTAATCTTTATATCTGTCAGCGGCCTGTCACGGCTATCTTTTTTGACAGACGCTATTTTATCCACAACATCGAGGCCGTCAATAACCTCTCCGAATACCGTATAGTCATAGTCGAGATGAGGAGTGCCGCCTATTGTAGTATAAGCTTTTCTCTGTTCATCGGTAAACTGTATGTGATAACCGTTGCGTTCCATCTGGTCAAGCTCGGCCGGAGTATATTTCCTGCCCTGGACTATATAAAACTGAGAGCCCGAGGACTCTTTGCGGGGATTAACATTGTCAGGAAGCCTGGCAGCAGCCAGCGCTCCCTTTTTATGAAAGAGATCCTTGTTAAATTCAGCAGGTATGGTATAACCGGGACCTCCACGCCCAAGCGCCTGTCCGGGTATGGCATTCCTGGAATCAGGATCACCTGCCTGAATCATAAATCCTTTGATCACACGGTGAAAGATCTGATCATCATAATACTTTTGGGATACTAGTTCCAGGAAGTTTTCCTGGTGAAAAGGAGTCTCGTTATATAACTTCAACCTGATATTGCCGTAAGGGGTCTCAATTTCAACAATAGGAACATCAGCTATTTGTGCATTAATGGAAATATTGTTAATTAAAATAAGAGCGAAAAACAAAGAATAATATAATTTTACTACCCTGTTCATTGTATTACTATTTATAATTGTCCGAAAATACAAATTTAAGAATAGATATAAAATTGTAAGGACTAAATTGTATTATGTTTTAATAATCAGCAGGGAAAATTGAATCCATACAGAAAATTAGGGGGACAGACTTTAATTTATGGACTGGGCTCCATAATACCGAGATTTTTGAATTATGCCATACTAACGCCTTATTACACCTATAGATTCGAGGTCAGGGAATATGGTATAATAACGGAATTATATGCATATGTTGCAGTATTGCTTGTAATTCTAACGTACGGAATGGAGACGGGTTATTTTAAATTTACGGCTGACAGGGAAAAAAGCAGCGATATTTTCACTATTTCTGCCATATCATTATTTACCACGTCCTCATTATTTGTTGTGCTTGTTTTCGTGTTTATAGGTAAAATATCAACAATAATGGGGTATGGCGGCAGCAGAGAATATATAAAATGGATGGCCGTAATAATAGGCCTTGATGCTTTCAGTTCCATATTCTATGCCCGGCTTAGAATGCAGGAGAAGGTGATGAAATTTGCAGTATATAAAGTACTGGGAGTAGTTATAAATATATTGCTAATAATGTTTTTCCTGGAGGTGATGCCCCGTATTTCGGAAGCTTACAGCGCAAAATGGATTAATGTGGTTTATAACAGGGAGATAGGCGTAGGGTACGTGCTTCTTGCCAATATGCTGACAAGCATGCTTATTTGCTTATTGTTGCTTGCTGACCTTGGGAGAATTGTATTAAAATTCGATTTTAGGCTGTACGCAAAGATACTGGGATATTCATTCCCTTTGCTTATAGCGGGACTGGCAGGAATTCTCAATGAGACTATTGACAGGATATTGCTCAGGCATTTCCTCTCAGAAGGATATGATAAACTTTATGAGATAGGTATTTACGGGGCAAATTACAAAATCGCCGTGTTTATGACTATTTTTATACAGATGTTCAGGTTTGCAGCTGATCCTTTTTTCTTTTCCAATTACAGGAAGAAGAATTCGAATGAAATATTCGGAAATATTTTAAAATACTTTGTAATATTTTGCATGATAATATTTCTTTTTATTGTTCTTTATATTGACATTATTAAGTATTTTATTAGCTCCAAATTTCATGAAGGTATAAGCATTGTGCCGGTTGTATTGTTTGCAAATATTCTGCTTGGCATTTTGTTTAATATTAATTTCTGGTATAAGCTGTCGGGCAAAACACAATATGCGGCTTTGATTATTGGCACAGGAGCAATAATTACTATAGTGCTGAATATAATATTTATACCGCGGTACAGTTATAAAGCATGTGCATACGCGCACCTGGTAACAAATTTTATTATGCTCGTATTTTCTTATTTGCTGGGAAGGGAATTATACAGGATTGACTATGATATAAGACGGATTGTATTTTATATTTTAATCGGACTGGCAGTTTATTTTATAAATATTCTAGTAAAAACCGATAATCTGTTATTTAATATTGTAATAAGTACTGCTTTGTTTATACCTTTTGTTTATTTTGTACAAAGAAGGGAGAAGCTTATTTCTGTATTTTTAAAGGGTTATGAAGATAAAGATAGTCAGTAAGTCAAAGCATGCTCTTCCTGCATACAGCACAGGCAGTTCTGCAGGAATGGATCTGATGGCAAATATTGATAAGCCTGTAAGGCTTAAGCCCCTGGAAAGAGCTTTGATACCAACCGGATTGTTTATTGAGCTGCCGCCGGGATATGAAGCCCAGATAAGGCCAAGAAGCGGATTGGCCATTAAGCACGGGATATCGGTATTAAATACACCGGGAACTATAGATGCCGATTACAGGGGTGAAATTTGTGCAATACTGATAAATCTGTCTGATAAAATTTATATTGTTAATGATGGTGAACGAATTTGCCAGATGATTATAAATAGGCATGAAAAGGTTGAATGGGAGCTGGTTCAGTCATTGGACCAGACAGAGAGAGGAAAGGGAGGATTTGGCCATACTGGCAAATGAGAATTAAAATAAATAAAAATGAATGTAATTATCCCTATGGCAGGTATTGGAAAGAGGATGCGTCCTCATTCATTGTTTGTGCCGAAGCCACTGATGAAAATTGCAGGAAAGGCAATTGTTCACAGGCTTATTGATGAACTGGCAAAATCAATAGACAGCAAAATAAAAAATATTGGATTTGTTATAGGTGATTTTGGCAGGGAAGTAGAAAATGAACTGGTTAGTATTGCAAAAAATGTAAATGCGCACGGAAAAATATATTATCAAAAGGAAGCACTGGGAACTGCCCATGCAATATATTGTGCGAATGAGCTTTTAAATAATGAAGTTATTATAGCATTCGCAGACACGCTGTTTAAGGCCGATTTTAAGGTTGGCAAGGAAAATGAAGCTATAATATGGATTTATGAAGTTAAAGATCCCCAACACTACGGAGTGGTAAAAATAAATAAGCAAAATATAGTGACGGA
>Ga0315548_1001251_pt1 | contig 21730 bp, 18 predicted proteins | sample SalMarSW160110MG_2_FD_202540 | JGI IMG/M metagenome (GOLD analysis project Ga0315548, IMG submission 202540) | Salt marsh sediment microbial communities from the Plum Island Ecosystem LTER, Massachusetts, United States - Salt Marsh Sediment SW1601-110 ...
TGGTTGTTAAACGTTCTTCGGGCTTAGTGTATAAATTACATTATCCCAACAGAGACCCAACCACCTTCTGGAACTTAGTCAAGTTGTCAGAAGAATATTGCCACCCCCTGAAGAATCAAGACTTTTTCTCATTATAAACGTTCTCTGTGGTTAAAAAAATTACATATCTCCTTGACTATCTGTACTTTGTTAATATAATCAGGTAAATGGGTTAAAGAATATGGAAATAAGAGATATTTATAAAAATAAAAAAATCGTTTTCTCGTGTGAAGTCTTTCCTCCTAAACCGGGAGTAAAGCTAGACGCAATATTGGAAACTATAAAAGATTTAAAATCGATATCTCCTGATTTTATAAGTGTCACTTACGGAACCGGGGGAAAAACGAAAGACGGGACCATCGAGATATCAAGTGAAATAAAAAATACCTGTGGAATGGAACCTCTTATGCATCTGACCTGCGTCGATACAAAAAAAAGCAATATTGATAAAATATTAAGAAGAATAAGCCGAAAAGGGATTGAAAATATCCTTGCTCTCCGCGGAGATATACCAACAGACAGAAATCCTAAATCTACTTCTTGTGATTTTTCATACGCTTGTGATTTAACAGCGTATATAAAATCCCATAAGGATAAATTTTGTTTGGGAGTAGCAGGTTATCCCGAAGGCCACCCTGAGGCATATTCTTTAGAAAAAGATATAAAAAATTTATCCAGAAAAATCCAAGCCGGTGCATCTTTTGTAATAACCCAGATGTTCTTTAAAAATGACTTTTTCTACCTATATTTAGATAAGATACGTGAAATGGGAATTAAGATTCCCGTTTCTGCCGGTATTATGCCTGTTTTTAAAGCAAAACTTTTATCTAAAATGATAAAACTGAGCCATGCTACGGTTCCTTCAGCGTTAGTATCAATAATAGATAAATACCGTGACAATGATATGGATATGGAAAAAGCCGGAATAGAATTCGCCGTAAAACAGATAGAAGATTTGATAAAACACGGAGTCGACGGTATTCATCTCTTTACGATGAACCGTGCTTCTCTTGCTAAGAAAATTTCCTCTGCTTCGGGTCTGAGGTAATAATGGATTACATAGAAAAGATAAAAGAGTTAAAAGATAAAAAAGATGCCGTTATACTGGTCCATAATTATCAGCGGGGCGAAGTCCAGGAAATTGCCGACTACCTCGGAGATTCACTGGATCTGTCGAGAAAAGCAAATACCACTGACGCAGAAATAATTGTTTTCTGCGGTGTAAGATTTATGGCAGAAACCGCAAAAATTCTCTCTCCGGATAAGAAAGTTTTAATGCCGAGAGAGGAAGCAGGATGTCCTATGGCTAATATGATAACCCCGCAAGACGTATTAGCAATGAGCAAAAAACATCCAAATGCGAAGGTAGTCTCATACGTAAACACTAACGCTGATGTAAAAGCCGTAAGCGACGCATGCTGCACTTCGACTAATGCGGTAAAAGTTGTAAAAAATATCAAAGCGGACGAAATCATCTTCATCCCGGATAAAAATCTTAGCTCATATGTTAAGCGGTTTACGGATAAGAAAATTATACTCTGGGATGGTTTTTGCTACGTTCACGACAGTATATCGAAAGAAGAAGTACTACAGGCAAAAAAGAAATTTCCGGAAGCCCTGCTTTTAGTGCATCCCGAATGCCGACCGGAAGTTATCGATATCGCTGATGAAGTTCTATCTACCTCCGGAATGATCAAATTCGCAAAAAAGTCCGATGCGAAAAGGTTTCTAATAGGTACTGAAGAGGGAATCCTGTACAGATTAAAAAAAGAGAACCCGGGCAAAGAATTTTATACTGCGGGAGTGCCAAAAATTTGTTCCGACATGAAACTAACCCATTTGGAAGACGTCTACAACGCTTTAAACCAAGAAAAACATGAAATAACTCTCCCCAATGATATTATAAGCGCATCGAGGAAAGCTCTGGAAGAAATGCTCCGGTATGCCTGAAGAAAAGGTTCTTGTCGCAATGAGCGGAGGCGTGGATTCTTCGGTCACGTGTGCTCTTCTTAAGGAAAAAGGTTATGAAATCACCGGTGTTACAATGAAAATTTGGGACGGAGAAGAATGTATTGATCCTGCCGAGGGATCCCATGCATGTTACGGACCCGGAGAAAAACAGGACATCGAAGACGCTAAAAAAGTAGCCAGCCACCTCGGTTTTCCATTGACCGTAATCGACCTGCACAGGGAATACCGTGATATTGTTCTCGACTATGTTATAAATGAATACCTTTCAGGTAAAACACCCAATCCATGTGTTTTATGTAATAGAATGGTAAAACTAAGCTTACTTCTAAAAAAGGCAAATGATCTGGGTATCAAGTTTGACCGGGTAGCTACCGGTCATTACGTAAGAAATAAATTCGATAAAGAAAAAGAACGTTATATTCTACTAACGGCGCAAGATAAGAAAAAAGATCAATCCTATTTTCTTTATTCATTATCGCAGGAGCAGATAGCGAAATGTATCTTTCCGCTCGGAGATTATACCAAGGAAAAAGTTAGAAAAATCGCAAAAGAAATGAATCTACCTGTAGAAGAAAAAAAAGAAAGCCAGGATTTTTTTTCGGGAGATATATCCTGTCTATTCGAAGGAAAAGAAAAACCTGGAAAAATTCTCGACAAAGAAGGAAATGTTCTAGGCAAACACAGAGGAATTCAATACTACACTATAGGACAGAGAAGAGGTCTTGGTATAGCAAAAGGTATGCCTCTATACGTTACCCGTATAGATAGAGAAAACAACTCGATTATCTTAGGGAAAAAAGAAGATCTTTTTCAAGATGAACTACTGGCGAATAAAGTTAATTGGGTGTCAATTGAAAACCTTAACGATAAACTGGAAGTAAAAGCTAAAATACGCTACCGTCACAAAGAGGCAAAGGCATTTATTTCACCCTATAAGAATGGCACTACTCTTGTTAAATTCAAAGAACCGCAAAGTGCAATAACACCCGGTCAGGCTGTCGTATTTTATCAGGATGATGTGCTTGTTGGCGGGGGAACAATAATAAAAGGGGAGAAAGCAAAATAAAGGCTGTAGGTTTATTTTCCGGCGGACTGGATAGCATATTAGCCGTCAAAATCATTCAAAATCAAGGAATAGATGTTACTGCATTTCATTTTGTTTTGCCATTTTATTATACTGAAGACGAAGAACAAATAGGCGCAGTAAAAACTGCTCGCAAATTAGGTATTTCAATAGAATTTTCTCACGGCGGAAGAGACTATATAGAAATAGTTAAAAAACCAAAAAACGGCTACGGAAAAAACATGAATCCGTGTATAGATTGTAAGATTTTCATAATGAAAAAAGCGCAGGACTTTATGGAAAAAATCGGAGCGTCTTTCCTGGTAAGTGGCGAGGTTCTAGGGCAGCGTCCTATGAGCCAAAGAAAAAAGGTTATGGAATTGATTGAAAAAGAAGCCGGTGTCGAAGGTTTTCTTCTCCGTCCTCTTTCAGCTAAACTTCTCACTTCCACAATTCCCGAAGAAAAAGGATGGATTAAAAGAGATAATCTTTACGCTTTTGAAGGCAGAAGCAGAAAACCTCAGATACGAAAAGCTAAAGAACTCGGCATAACGGAATATCCTTCTCCTGCGGGTGGGTGTTATTTAACTGACCTTGATTTTTCAATTAGATTAAGCGATGCATTTGAACATAATGAAGATAGCATACCCGAGTTACAACTACTTCATTTCGGACGTCACTTCAGACTCAAAAGCGGTGCAAAGTTAATCGTCGGAAGGAACGAAAAGGAAAACCAGATAATAGAATCCCTGGCCGACGATAAGGATTACTTAATAGAGGGAGTAGGGTTCGGCAGCCCAATCGCCGTACTCAAAAACAGTAAAAACCCCGAAGATATAGACATCTCCTCTTCTATATGCATCAGATACAGTAAAAAAAGAACAGAAAAATGCGTAAAAGTAAGCGTGAGAACAAAGAAAGAAAATATTACAGAGAAAGAAATCGCCTCCCTAGAAAAAGAAACCGTAGATTCTCTTTTGATTCACTAATGCGTTCTATTCTGCTTCTTTCTCTACTTCTTCTTCGAGTTCCTTAAAAGATTCAGAATCCGCGAATCTTCCATAAAGAGCATCGCTGGCTTTTATCTGCTCCAGCAGTCGCTTTTTTGCCTGACCAAGAGGCGCTTCCATCACAACATAAGCTTTGTAGATATTGCCTTCCTGTTTTACGTCTTTTTTCTTAATATGAGAGCCCACCAGCGATTGATCAACAACTATTTTAGCGGTTTTGGAATACAAGCCGAGAAGTTCTGAGTCTTCAGTTAAGCCAACTTCTTCATCGAATTTTTTTATCAATGCCTGAACGTACGCGTTAAGCTGCTGAGTCATTTCGAGTCTTGCATCCATCTTTGCCTTTTCTATGGCAAGTTGATAATCGCGTGATGTACCGGTTGCCTCTGCGGATAACATATTAATATCTCCAGGAGAAGCACATTTAATTAATAAAACAAGGAATACTATGTAAAATATCTTCTTCATTATACCTCCTTTATTCTCTGGGATAATAAATCTTGGGATTGATCTCATACCTCTTTAATTTAAGATAAATATTCTGCCTGGTCATCTGGGCGATTCTGGCTGCGTCTGTAACATTTCCCTCTGTCTGCTTCAATAAGTTCCTGAGGTATTTTTTCTCGAAAGAATCTTTTGCCGCTTCGTATTCAAGAATATTGGAAGGTTCAAGTTCTTCGCTTCTACTTGTTCTCTCAGGTAAATGTTCCGCAAGTATAGTTTGCTCCTGACATAGAATCACTGCTCTTTCAATAGCATTTTCAAGCTCCCGGACATTGCCCGGCCAGGAGTAACGCATCAATACCTCCATCGCCTCATCGGAAACTCCCACAATATTCTTACGGTTTTTATCAGCATAAGTTTTCAAGAAATTCTGAGTAAGCAATGGAATATCGATTTTTCTATCCCGCAAAGGAGGCAAAGATACTTTGACCACATTGAGACGATAATATAGATCTTTTCTGAATTTTCCTTCTGCTACTGTATCTTCGATATTTTTATTTGTGGCTGCAAGAATTCTTGTATCAGCTCTTCTTTCCTCTGTAGACCCTACCGGGTAGAAAGTCCTGTCCTCTAATACCCGTAGAAGTTTTGACTGAAACGCGGGCGAAGTTTCAACGATCTCGTCAAGGAAAATCGTGCCTTTGTGGGCAATTTCGAAAAGCCCTTTCTTTTTCTTATTAGCTCCAGTGAAGGCTCCCCTCTCGTATCCGAATAACTCGCTTTCCAGCAAAGATTCGGGCAGAGCACTACAGTTTATAGCAACAAATCGATTTTCTTTCCTCGGAGAGTTAAAATGTATAGCTTTTGCGACTAATTCTTTGCCGGTACCCGACTCTCCCTGTATTAGTACCGTCGCTTCTGCGGAAGCTACACGCTCGATTAAATCAAAAATTTCTTGCATTTGCTTGCTTTTTCCTATTATGCCAGAAAAACGAAATTTCTCCTCGGCTGTCCGTTTCAAAGACTGATAGCTCAATATTAGCTCTTTCTGTTCTATAGCTCTTTTAAGTATTTCTAATATAGCTTTTGTAGAAGCGGGCTTCTCGATGAAATAAAAAGCCCCCATACGCATTGCCTTTACAGCAAGATCGATGGAAGCGTGCCCTGTTATCATTATTACAGGAAAATCAGAATCGATATTTCTTATTGTTTTGAGCAATTCTATCCCGTCCATATCCGGGAGAACAAGATCGACCAGCACCGCGTCAAAATCAATTTCCTTGAATCTCTCCAGTCCTTCTTCTGCTGTTGTGGCCGTCGACACAATGAAATCTTCTTTCTCTAACGCCTCACTCAATACCTTTAAAAGCTTCTCATCGTCATCCACAATAAGTACTTTATTAGCCATAATACCTCCTAACATACCTCAAAGCATTTCGACACCTTGAATCAATATATATTTAATAGATATTTTGTCAAGTATATTCTACACTTGTTCATTCTAGTTGCGATATATAAAGATATATTTACACATCCATGTGACTGACAATCAATATCTTAATGATTGGAATGTTTCTTTTATAGTAATTTAAATATGATGATAAAATTAAAGAAGTCCAGTGATTTAGATGTTTTTTTAGTATTCAGGTGGCTTGTTTTGCTTTCCGTAATCTTAATTGCAGGTTATGCTACGGAAGAAGTTACCAGAATTGGCATCGTTTATGTAATAGCTTCTCTATATTTTGCTCTTAATATAACTCTACGAATATGGAAACCATCGCTTTTAAATAAGCAGTTGATCTTATTTTCTTTATTTCTTTTTGATATTGTAGTCGTCTCTACTGTTTTTTATTTCACCGGAAGCATAAGTTCAGATTATTATATTTTTTATTTCCTCACCATAATGATGGCTTCGATTTCATCGGGTATAGGTGCATCGTTAGCAATTACAATCGCAAGCGCCGGCATCTACATATGGCTAACTCAGCAAAGGGAAAGTTTCAACATTCAAGATCCGGTTTTCCTATTAAAGCTCGTTTTCTTGCTTTTGACCGCTTTCATCAGCAGTTTATGGAACAAAATTATGAGGGAAAGGATTGAAACGGTCAAAGAAAGTGAGGAACGCGAGAAAAGAGATATCCAACATTTTTATAGGGGAGTCATCAACTCTATAAACACCGGAATTGCGGTCTTTGAAGACGTGTATGGGGAAGCTATTATACGTTTGATAAATCCTAAAGCACAGGAACTTGTAAAAACAGATGATAATATCATTCCGATTTTGAAAGAATGTGTTAAAGAGTTTGGAAATCCAGGGGAAAACAGGAATCTTGTAAAAATGAATAAAGGCAGATACTGGGGAATCAACCTTGCTTACTTCAAGAATGAAAGTAAAGGCAAACAAGGTGCAATAGTTATATTCAACGACATAACCGAAAGAAAGAGAATGGAAAAAGAGATGGAGAGATCAGAAAGGATAAACCGATTGGGCAAATTAACCCTTCAAATAGCACACGATTTAAGAAATCCACTCGGTGCTGTTAGCGGTTTAGCTCAGTTACTTATACTGTCTTCTAAAGATGAGAAGGGGAAGAAATATGGAAAAGAAATTTTAAATAATACAGATAGAATAAATGAATTAATAGGAGATATGCTCGATTTCTCAAAGGACCAGGAGTTAAATTCTGAAGAATTCGATTATGCGGCTTTTCTGAGTGAAGTTGCGAGGGATTTCAAAAGGTCTAAAAATATAAAAGAGAAGAAAGCTAAAATCAAATTTAAACACGATAGAAGAAATTATGAAATTAAAGCAGACAAAGATAAACTCAGGAGAGTTTTCGATAATCTAATCAACAATGCGTGTGACGCATTAAACGAAGGCGGACAAATAGATATCAATTTGAGCGAGAAAAACGGTAATATAATAACAAAGGTAACAGATAATGGCTTAGGTATTCCTGAATCTAAAAGAGATGAAATTTTCGAGCCTTTTGTAACCAACAAGAAAAATGGAACAGGTCTGGGGCTCTCAATCGTCCAGAGAATTGTTTCTGCGCATAAAGGGAGAATTTTTGTTGATAGTAAAGAAGGCGTAGGAACAGAATTTACAATTGAACTACCAAAAAAAGGAGGAAAAAATGGCTAAAGTATTGGTAGCTGATGATGTTCCTTCCATTTTATATTTATTTAAAGAGTTTTTTAAACTTAAAGGTTTCGAGGTCGACACAGCGGATAATGGGTTTGAAGTAACCAAGAAACTCAGTAAAAACAATTATCACCTTGTTGTACTCGACATTAAAATGGGAGGAAAACATGGATTAGAAGTTCTCCAGAATTTAATCGAAAGAGGTTATAAGTTTCCTGTAATTATTTGTACAGCATATGAACATTTAAGAGAAGATGTAGAAATTATTGCTAAAGGCAAATTAGATGTCGAGTTTATAACAAAACCTCCGGATTTAGAGCTTCTGTGGGATAAAGTAGTACACTTATTGGAAAAAAATGCAATTAGAGAAGAAGTGGGGAAAGATAACTGAGAGCGAGAATCTTAATGAACTCTTGAGAGGGATTCTCGATCTTTCGCAGGAAGTACTTCAAAGTGAAGCTGCGACTTTATTTCTCGTCGATCATGACACAGATGAACTTGTTTTCAAGATTGTCAACGGTCCTGAAGCCAAGAATCTACAGGGGAAAAGAATAAAAATCGGAGAAGGAATAGCCGGGAGAACTGCCAGAGAAGGAAAGTCTTTTGTGGTTAACAGACCAAAAAGCTCCGGATATGCGGATAAATTTGATAAGCAAACGGGCTTTAGTACAGAATCTCTGCTTGCGGCACCACTCATTATAGACGGAGAGACCATTGGTGTAATCGAAGTGATTAATAGTCGCGGCGGAGACTACAACGAAAGGAGCAAAGAAATAATAGAACAACTGGCAGCTCAGGTTTCTTCCGAACTTAAGATGACTCTTCTTAGCGAAAGGCTTTCGAAATCAGAAGAATTTTTGAATTCCATTATAAACTCTTTACCTGGAGGTATAATAATTTTAGATGATACAGGCATCATCACAAAAACTAACCCGACAGCAGAAAAGATGCTCCATATAAAAGGCACTGATGGGAAATATCTGAAAGAAGTTTTACCTTACAAGGAGATCTTAGATAACATCGAAGTTATTAAAAACAGAGGTCATTTTGCAGCTGTTATTCGTACAAACGGTAAGGAGTCACATTTAAACTTCGAATTGTCTAAAGCCAAGGAAATAAGTTCTTCCGGCATAGAAAAAGAATATTTAATTATACAGATTAATGACATCACAGAAAGGGTAGAACTTGACAGGTTAAAATATCTGCAGGAAGTTAATGCCAATTTCGTATCCGGCTTATCGCATCGCCTCCGAACGCCGCTCACCCCCATTCTGGGCATATCGTATATTTTAAAAGACAAGAAAGACCTTCAGAAAGATGCTAAAGAGATGGCAGAAGCAATTTATAATTCATCCTTGGAAATGAAAGACATGGTAGAAAAGCTTCTGGATATTGCTGAAATAGTGACAGAAGAAACCATTAAAGTTAACGAAAAAATAGACCTTAAATCAGTTTTAAATAAAATAATTTCGGATTTAAACAACGTTTCTTTCCAGTTAAATATTAAAGAAAAAAAAATCTTTATCTTTGGTAATTATAAGTGGTTAATTAAATCACTTAAGCAGTTATTTACAATTGGCATGAAGGAAAAAATGAAAGATGCATGGGTCGAATTAGAGAAAAAAAATAGGTATATATATCTTAATTTTAGAGGTTTTAAGTCTTTAATAGATGATTTCTCGGCTCTGGAGAACGTGTCTATCTTTCAATTTGATAATCCGTTAACAGGAAACTCAGATATAAAATATTTAGATATACCTCTTATCAGATTAATTCTTAATCAACACAATGTAAAGATTACAGTTAAGGAAAATGATACATTACTTTCCCTAAGATTCAGAAATGCAAACAGATAACTTACAGGGCCGGGGAGGCCGCTTTTAGTAAAAAAAGGCACTTCCTCCTATAAATTCCCTCAGTATAGAAGTTTGTGGTATTTCTTTTTCCGAAATATTAAGAAAATGATCCAGAAAATTTAAAAGCCTGAGCGCCTCACAATAATAAGGAGAACTGGTAGGAACACATCTTAAAGGTGTCCCGAGAAAAATCTTCAAGACCGAAAGCTCATAAACAAGTGCCGAGTTAAACATTACATCGGCTCTTTCCTGATAAGGGAAAACGAATTGTTCTTCGCCATCTTTCACCGATTCCCATTTTTTTAAAGTATACTCTGCGTTATAACCTCTATATCTGGTATCCCTGAAAACCCGCCTTAAAAGCCTGAGGTCTCTTGTCGGAATTCTATTTACACGATTAATATTTACCTGGGTTAAGGGAGAAACATATATAAGAAAAGTCTCTGAAGTAATATTTTCCATTAATGCCGGATTAAAGCAATGCAAGCCTTCAATAATAAGCATACTATTATCATTCAGCTTTATAACTTCTCCGCTTTTTTCTCTCCTGCCCGTTTTGAAATTAAAACATTGCCTTTCCACTTCCTTTCCCTTTAATACATTACGAATATGTTTTCTGAACAAATCAATATCCAAAGCGGAAAAAGCATCAAAAAAATGTGTACCGTCTTTATAATAAGGAGTTTCATCTCTTTCAAGAAAGTAATCGTCAAGTGACACATAAACAGGTTCGATGCCGTGTAAGCGTAAATGAATGCCAAGTCTTTTGGAAAAAGTTGTCTTACCGGAAGAAGAAGGACCAGCCACCAAGACAGCTCGTACTTTCTTTTTTCTTCCAATGATTTTTTTGCAAATAGCGGTTATTTTTTCGCTATGGATAACTTCTGCAATCTTCAAAATCTCCGATATTTCTCCTCTTATAATATATTGATTAAGCTGAGACACACCCCAGATTTTCAAGATTTCCGCTTCTTCCTCCGCCTCTCTATAGGCATTGAAAAGTTTCTTTCTTTTCTCGACACTTCCAACAGTGGATGGATTCTCTTTAGACGGGAGAATTAGTAAAAATCCTCCTTTTACAGGTTTCAGGTCAAAAGTTGAAATAAATCCAGTACTCGGCAAAAGAGGGCCGGCAAAGTAAGCCGAAAACCCATCGATTTTATAAACTGGGATATAAGATACTGCAAGATTTTTAAGAATATTTATATCATCTTCCCTGCCGGATAGACAATGTATGGCTTCTAACTTCGGGAGCATCGTTCTTTCAATACGTTTATTCATACTTATTAAATCTTTCATTTGGTTTTTAACTGATTTCAAATTCAGATTCCCTTTCAAGAATCTACCGAATATAGCATTACCATATGAATGTTCTATTTTAATCGTAACTTCTCCTTTTTTAGAAATATAATCAAGCAAGAAAACGAGTGTCCTCTCGTAAGTTCTCATACCTTCCGCATCTCCTAAATCAAGGAATTCAATTGAACTACCAGCAGGTATACTATTCTGAAGAGAAGTATACTGATTATCAACTTTAGCTAAGGTTACGGGGAACTTTAGATTGGGATATCTGTCAAGTATTTTTTGGCTCATCAATTAATGAAATCGCTTTCTCCACACTTACATAAGCTATATTATTTCTGCCTCTTCCTTTAACATAGTACATTGCCAAATCTGAAAGTCGAAGTAAATCATAAAAATTCTCACTATCTGTAGGATAACATGCTATTCCAAAACTAGCATTAATTCGAACTTCTATTATTTTTTCTTCCTCCTTTATGCGAAACTTTTTCCCTGAAATTGAGTTTTTAAGCTCCTTAGTAAATTCAATCGCCTCTTTTAAGTCCACCTTACGCAGAACTATAACATATTCATCTCCCCCATAACGGATACCCACATGCGGCTCATTTCTTATTTTATTCTTTATCTCTTTACCCACGAGACATAACAACCTACTACCAATTAAATGGTTATAATTATCATTTATATTTTTAAAATAATCCAGATCCATAAAAATCACAGCTCCCCTTTTCTCCGTCTTATTCCATTCTGCCACGACCGAAGGCAAATATTCATTGCAATACCTTGAATTATACAAACCGGTGAGCTCATCAGTGATTGTTGCCAATCTTATTTTTTCGTAAAGTCTTGCATTATCAATAGCTATACCAAGCTGATAAGAAACCTCTTTTATGATTTTAGCTTCTCCTTTATTAAAAGCGTATATATCAGGAGAACCTATAACTGTTATACCAATTAGCTTTCCTCCTTTTTCGATAGGGATAACCATTTCCGACTTAAATTCATCACTAAAATCTGTAAACGATTTCCCTTTTTCCGTATTCTGACAAATGACTATTTCTTGTTTTCTCATTACTCTCCCAACTAACCCTTTACCCTTTCGTATTTTCCTCTCCAGTTTGATATTTCCTTTTGCAGAGAACCCTTTAAGTACTAGATAGGGGCCATCCTCGAGAGCTATTCCAACAAAATAATAATCAAATGCTTTCTGAATCAACTCTGCACTCTTCTTTAAAAGTTTATTCAGGTCAAGAATGGAAGTAATAGTTTTATTAATATCAAAAATAAGCGTTAATTGACCAACCTTTGCCTTTAGATTCTGAACCAAATTTGCATTCTCAAGAGCAATAGCCGCATGCTCCGCATAATTGCTTACCAAACTCAAGTCTTCTTCATTGAAAGGTTTCTTATCCTTTTTATTTATCGCTTCTATTATACCCAAAATCTTCCCTTTGCTTAGCAGAGGAACAGAAAGAATAGTATTAGTAACAAAACCTGTCTGTTTATCAATATTCTGGAAAAATCTTTTGTCCTTGTAAGGATCGGTAACAATTGCGGGTTTCTTATTTTTTACCGTCCAACCCACAACACCTTTGTCAATCGGCATTCTTTTCCCCTCTAATTCGGCCTTCTTTTCTCCAACCACTTCTTTAAAAACGAGTTCCTCTCTTTCTCTATCCAAAAGTAGCAAAGACCAGGCCTCGGCATCAAGAAGACAGGAAACATTTTTCATAATAAGCGCAAGAACCTCGTCAATCTCAATATCAGGAGAATTAATCGCTTTTAAAATTTCTCCTAGCCCTTGAACTTTATTTTCCATCTTCTTCCTCAGGTAAGACTTCATATATTATTTTAATTCTTTCTTTCTTAACTTCAAGTTCCCCATCTTCATTGACGATAAGTTTTAAATCTTCAGGAATATCAAACTCTAAAGCTTTCCTTTTATCCTGTTCGTCTAAATGATAAATACCAACGGGCGAGACACTAAAACCGTCAAAGAAAAATGAACGATCCTTCTGCTCTGTTTTCAAGAGATAAAGCAATTTCATAACAATTTCTTTTTCGGAATCTTCTTTCTTAAGCGGTTCCGTAAGCAAATAATCGTCAGAGTTTAGCATTAAGTTTATCAACGTGTTGTTATCTATTAATATAACCGACCGTTCAGGACTTCTACCCGAAGAAAGCAAGGCTCCCTCGTCCACAAGTATACCATTCAAGTCGGGATCTCCGAAAGCATTAGGGGTAAAAATCAAATCCTTACCGGGACTACCGCTGGCAATTCCAATACCCAGTCTAAACAAGGACTTAAACTGAGGCGGCAACAACGCGTAAGTAATTCCCTCATGGAAAATTTCTTTTTCTGTTATCTCGCCAAACCAATCCCTGTACTTGACGTAATTTTCCTTAACGAACTTTTCGGCAGCTTTCACCATATTTAAAGCCGTTCGTACTGCCATCTCTCCGCTATTTAAATGAGGCAAAATATTAAATTCGTCTTCAAGTGCCGTAGAATAACGCACAACAGAACCCGATCCTGTCTGGGAAGTTTTGTAAATATTCCTATAAAGCTTCCCGGAATTACTACCGAACCAGAGAATTCCTCCATCTCCGGTATCTTTTAAGATAAAAGCAGCCCCTTTCTTTGAAGCCTCAAAAATACGAGACTGGAATAATGTAAGAATAGATCTTTCTCTTTCGGCATCTCTCAATCGATGAGACATAAAAGTAGATCCCCTTATATCATAAAAAAGTGTAGAAACCTGAGAAGAAAATTTCCTTCGCAAAATCTTGGAAACTTCTTTCTTCAATTCTAGATTTATTTTATCTATCTTAGGCTCAATCTTACCTGACTTAGAAAATCTGTAAAACTTGCCTTTCGGCAACAAATTCAAGCCTACAAGATGGATCACTTTATCCGCTGTCAGTCTTGATCTCGCATTATCAAAATCAACCGAGGGCGGCCATATCTCTATCATTTTGCCAATAATATCACGAACGTATATAACTTCAAGAACTTCATAAAAAACCAACTTATAATTATGAATTACTTTTTTAACATCCGGCGAGAATGATCTCTTCTGGCCGGAACTTAACTTAGAAAAAAGCCGATTATCTTTAGCCGTTCTTTCCGTCTTTCGCAGAAAATGAATAATTGCTTTTTCAGAAGCCGGGCTTATGATAGCTAAAAATGGTTGCGCCTTCCAAAACTCCAACACCATCTTCTCAATTTGCCAGGCGGGAACAGTCGACAACAAAGAAGTTATATCCTGGGGTCTTATACCTTGAAGGATCTTATTTTGATCAATTTCATCTTTCAATGCCCCACCTAAGCTCTTAAGCTCTTGAACCATTCTAAGGTGCAACTTCAACGTTTCTTCTAGTTTCGTAATCTCTTCTTGAACTTTTATCAATACAACAGATAAATCTTGATTTCTCACATCTATCAAAGTTTGCAATTTATTAAGACTTTTTTGAAGAAACTTGTTGGTTTCTTCCCGAACTTTCATGTCCTTCCCATCCAGAACCCTATCCCTTTCCATTAATTTCTTTTTTGCTTTGCCAGCCTTCCCGGAAGCTATCCTTGCCAAAGTTTGCAAAATATTTTTGGAAGGAATGAAAAAATCTCCAAAAGGAAAATTTCTTAAAGACTGAGTACTGGTCAGTTCCGAATTTTTAAAAAGAGAAACGATATCGCCGGATTCTCTTTCCGTAAAATCCTCTATCAAAATATCATGTACTTTCATAAACACAGAAGGTGTAAAGCCGTAAGGCATAAGGAAACGTTTCAAATCACCGACGCTTAAATTCCGTACGGGAAACCCCAGAAAAATAGGTTCCTTTGTTAATAATTTAGAAAAAGGATCGATTTTTTGCTCTGGTATTCCTTCCAAGATAATATCAATAAGATTCTTCCCTATTATTAAAGAGTCTTGAAATCCTTCTGTCAATCCACCTGGATATAATTTGATTAAAGCCGATAAAAGTATTACAAAAAAATGTTCCCCTTTATCCAAAGCGTTAAGGAATAAATCACACAAAAATTTCTTATCTTTTTTATATATTTTATCCTCTCTTAATCTAACAAATATATCCCTGAGATAAGCGAGATCATCATTGTCAACTTCAACAAATATTTTGACGTTGTGCTCGTTAATAAAATCGGAAAAAGTCGCTTTAATAGATTTCGGTTTTAAATATCTCAACAAAAGATTTTTATAGTATTCAAAGCTCACTTTTTCGCCAATACTTTCTTCAAGAGTGTCAATAAGTCTGCTATCGAATGTACTTGCAATTTCTAAATATTCTGGACCGATTTTCTCTTTCATTTTTCCGTGTTTATAAAATCACCGTTTTTAAAAACTGTTTTCCCTTCAACTATACAATACTTAACGTTACCTTCTAATTTTCGTCCTATAAAAGGAGAATTTTTTGCCTTTGAAGCAAACACTTCAGAGGTAACCTGCCAAGTGCTCTTAAGATCTACAATTGTAAAATCTGCCGTTCCACCTTCTTTTATCTCTCCGAGAGGTAAATTAAATATCTTCGCAGGCGCCGATGATAGAACTTTAATCAATATATCCAGAGTGATCTTTCCTTTTTTAACAAGTTCTGTGTACAAAACCGCGAAAGAAGTCTCTAAACCCGTTACACCAAAAGCCGCTTCTGTAAACTCAAGTTCTTTTTTGTAATCGGGATGCGGAGCATGATCGCTCGCCACAACTTCTATTAAACCTTTCTTTATTGCTTTTTGCAAAACTTCAATATCATACCGGGTCCGTAGAGGAGGCTTCATCTTTTTATTCGAATCAAAATCTCTAACTTCTTCATCCGAGAGAAGCAAATGGTGCGGAGTAACCTCTGAAGTTACCTTATCAGTTTTCCACTCTTTAATTAGCTTAACCGAATCCGCCGTTGAAACATGAGCCAGATGAATTCTTCCCTTTGTAAACTTCGACAACAAAACATCTCTCGCTACGACTGTCGATTCAGATACACCAGGTATGCCTTTAAATCCCAATTCGGTAGAAACAGATCCCTCGTGCATTTGCCCCTTACCAGAGAGAGAAATATCTTCAGGATGGTCAATTATAGGAACATTAAATAACTTGGAATACTCCAGAGCATTTCGCATTATCGATGAATCCATGACACAATTTCCATCATCGCTAAAAGCAACACAACCAGCCTCGTACAGATGAGACATTTCTGAAAGTTCTTTTCCTTTTCTTCCTTTTGTAACAGTACCTATAGAAAAAATTCTGCAAAGACCAACTTCTTCACTTTTTTCCTTTATAAAACGAACCACTCCTTCATTGTCAATCGGAGGATCCGTGTTAGGCATTAAACATACAGCTGTATATCCTCCTTTAACAGCGGCCCTCGACCCGGTTTCTATAGTTTCGGTATCTTCAGCACCGGGTTCTCGAAAATGGGAGTGGACATCGACAAAACCAGGGAAAAGATATAATCCCTTTGCATCTATTTCTTGACCGACTTTTGATTTTGAATCTTTTACAACCTTACCCTTATCAATTAAGATTGTACCAACCTCATCAATCCCATTCAAAGGGTCAAAAAGATGAACGTTTTTAATCTTTAGATCCATCTAATTTCCTCTGAGACAGAAGATAAAGAACACTCATTCTTACAGCTACTCCCGAAGATACCTGACTTAAAATGAGAGAATACTCTGAATCCGCGATCTTCGATTCAACTTCTATCCCTCTATTAATCGGTCCGGGATGCATTATAACTACGTCCTTCGATGCAAACCTTTTAAGCTTCTCATATGTAATAGAGTAATTCTTTATATACTCCCGGATAGAAGGAATAAAACTTTCTTCCTGTCGCTCCTTTTGAATCCTCAAGATATAGAGAATATCTTTTCCGGGAAGAGCTTTCTCCAAACTATACTCAAATTCTACTCCAAACGGTTCGAGCCAGAGAGGTAGAAGTGTGGGAGGCGCACATACTGTAATTTCAGCTCCCATTTTGTTAAGTCCTAAAATCAGCGAACGACTAACCCTGGAATGTTTAATGTCTCCAATAATAGCGATCTTTAGACCTTTAATTTCGGAAAAATTCTTCTTTATAGTCATAATATCTATCAGTGCCTGAGTGGGATGCTCATGACAACCATCCCCTGCGTTTATTACAGACGCCCTTAACCTTTTGGACAGGAAATGAGGACTCCCCGGGGCATAATGTCTCACTACCATTATGTCCACCTCCATAGCCTGTATATTTTTTGCCGTATCAAGCAATGTTTCGCCCTTTAAAACCGATGACGAAGCAGCAGAAAAGTTAATAGAATCAGCAGAAAGTCTTTTCTCTGCAAGAATAAAGGAATTTAAGGTTCTTGTGCTGGGCTCGAAAAACAGGTTAGCCACTGTAATACCACGAAGAGTAGGAGCTTTCTTTATAGGCCGTTTTAAAATCTCTTCCATATATTCAGCCGTGGTTAAAATCTCCTTAATCTCATTACTCGATAAGTCTTGAATACCAAGTAAATCCTTCCTATCTAGCCCCATTTAAAACCTCTACGACCTTAATCTTATCTTCTTTGTCTGTTTCTTTTAAAAGAACCTGAATTTCTTCCCCCTCTTCCAGCTCTACAGAAATACCGGTATAATCAGGAAAAATGGGGAGTTCTCTTCCTCCCCTATTAACCATAACGGCAAGTTTTATTCTCAAAGGACGTCCGTAATCCATTATCTCATCAAGGGCAGATCTTATTGTTCTTCCCGTATAAATGACATCATCGACCAACAGAACTTCCTTGCCTTCTAGGGAGCAGGAAAAATAAGTTGAACCAATAATAGGTTTGGGACCATATATTGTTAAATCATCTCTATATAATGTTATATCCAGAACCCCTACTTTAATTTCCCATGAAGTAGATTTCTTCAGAATATTTGCTAACCTCCTGGCAAGAACATCTCCTCTTTTTCTTATACCAATTATACACAAAGCTTCAATGTCGGGATTATCCTTTACGATTTCAGAAGAGAGTCTCCTAATCACTTTTCCCATCTCACTTTTATTCATTAAAATTTTTTTGTCTTTAAACTCAATATTCATTTGTCCGTAAAAAATGTATATATTGGAATTGTAATCTTTAGTTTTTGAAAAACAGTCATCTTTAAAGACAGCAAGAATCTATTCTTCCTTTATGTTCTAATTTTCTGATTTGCAAATGCCTTATCAAAAATATAGGAACATACGCGAGGCATGAAATCCATGCCTTTTTTCCCTTCATAAAGACTCCTTTTTTTATTAATTTACTAAAAACGGTTGAATAGTCAAGGTTTTATTTAACGGCATAGCCGCTAAAAATTCAAAAAACAATGACCACAGAGGACACAGAGGAATAATTGTGTATTAAAAAAGAAAAAAACACTGAGTACACAGAGAAAAAACAAATAGAAACTCTGTGCTCTCTGTGGTTAAAAAAATTGGGGTTGGGAGGGGTGCGCTCTGTGTGTTTTTATTCATTTTGCTTTTTAATTTTTAATATTTAATTTCCAAAAAAGGGAATCAAATATAATTTTTTTCAAACAGACAAGAAATTAATTATCAATAACATAAAAGTGTTATACGAGAAATCCCCTTGACTTTTTTTATCACATCTTTAAAATTATAGTATGGAATACTTCGAAATACTGAGCGTTACAAAAGATGCTTCAGACGATGAAATAAAAAAAGCTTACTATAAACTTGCTTCACAGTATCATCCTGATCATCTTTCTCCGGAAAAAGCAAAACAGTTACTCCCTTATTTTCTGAAAATTACAAAAGCATACCTTACACTAAAAGATACTACAACAAGAAACAAGTACATCCGAGAATGCAATCTGGGGATTTTCGAAGACGATCAGGAAAGAGATAGAAAAAACAGCAGGAAAAAGTTGTTCGAACAAGGAATGAAATATTTACTGGGTGACCCTGTGCGTGCATCTAAATATTTCAGAAAAGCTTTTAATCTGGACAGAGAAAACCAGACCTTCAAAAGCTACTATGGTTTGTCTTTGATACTTTCGGGAAGAGATAATAAAGGATTGGATCTGTGTCTGGAAGCGGCAGTAAACGAAGAAACAGCCGAACATTATTTTAATCTTGCAAAGTGTTATGCTAAGTTAGGAAAATATAAAGATGCATTAAATCATACAAAAAAAGTCCTGAAATTGGACAGAAATCACGTAAGGGCAAGAAGTTTTATGGAGGAATTGAAAAACCATACCGGAATAAGAAAATTCTTCAGCAAATCATAATTTACCATTCTCCCCAAAAAAATTAAATTTGTAAATTAAAAATGAATATAAATAAAACCTTAAGAAAAAGGCCTGCATTTACAGTTTTTCTTGTTTTATTAACCGGTATTTATGTAGGGTGTTCTTTAGATATAAAGATACTTTTAATAGGATTATCGCTTTCTATCATTAGTTTTTTTATAAAAAAAATACATATTACGCTCTTTTTCATTCTTTTCTTCTCTGCCGGAATCTTCCAAGTTTCTCGAACTCCCTTAAGAGGAGAACGTATATATTTTAGAGGTCTTTTCCTTAATAATAGAATAGTAGATCCGGTTTTTGGAGAATTGTATGCAAAAATTCCCGCAAATTGCGGAGATTTTGTCAAAGGCAGGGGAAAATTCACTGTAAGTAAGGGTTTCTTAAAATTGACAAAGGTAGAATCAATAAAATCTTCACCCACTATTTTAACCAATTTGTTTTCTCTAAGAAAATATCTTGACAAAAGAATCCGCAGGGCATGTCCAGGAGAAATCGGTAAAATGTGCTCAGCAATAACTTTAGGGGTAAGAGAATCCCTCCCTCCATATATGTATAAAAGATTTCAGTCGTGCGGAGCGGCTCACTTACTAGCGGTAAGTGGGCTACATACAGGAATCGTCTCTGTTGTTATTTTTCTTTTCCTTAGAACCTTACAATTAAAAAGAAATCCGGCCCTGTTAATCTCAGGAATTTTTGTTTTAATTTACGCTGTTTTCACGGGTTTACGTTTACCTGTTATGCGTGCTTCCATAATGTTATTGTTTTTTGTAATTGGCGAAACGAAAGAGAAAAATATAGATCCATTAAATACACTTTGCGCTGCGGGTATTTTTATCACTTTGCTTATGCCAAGCAGTATATTCAGTATAAGTTTTCAACTTTCATTTTTAGCAGTCTTCTCAATTCTTATCATGTTTAAAATCCTTAAAGAACATTTGAAAAAAATACCAAACAAATGGTATAAACAGTGGATTATAATTCCTTTTTTTCTTACGCTAAGCGCGCAACTCGGCACGCTGCCTTTAGTCGCTTACTATTTCGGATATATACCTCTCCTTGGTCTAATTGCCAATTTAATACTTATCCCTCTTACCGGTGCATTGATCTCGAGTTGTTTTCTTTTCTATCTGCTTCCTTTCCTCGACAGAATAACTGGTAATTTTATCTGGATAACCGGATTTACAATGAACAAAATAATGATAACAGTAGAAAAAATACCATTCGTGGTTATAAAAACCCCTAAGAATAAACCGTTTATTTTAACTATATATGCAATTTATTTAATCCTTCTTCTTGTATGGACACATAAGAAAACAAAAGAGAACAATTCAATAGACTTATCACAAAACGAAAACGACAATTAGCTATATTTTAAACTTTTTCTTATTTCGTAAGTATAAAATCTTTAATTAATTTCTTAACTTCGCTATTTGAAGTAAGAGCATCTTCTCCTGTAGCGCCTTCATCCATAACGGAAAACACAAAATAACTTTTGGCTTTATGCGGAAGAGAATATGAATGACTCGCATAAACCGGAATATTTTTAACTCCTTCAATATAAGTGTCCTCGAAGTATACATCACCATCGTCCGGGCCTAAAGCAAAACTTAAGCCAAAGAAGAGTTTAATGCGAAAATGATTACGAGTACCATAAATATTAATACTTTCGACTCCCAGATTGTCATTCCCAATCAAGCCGCAAAATGTCCCTCTTTCGTTATTTTCGGAACAGAATTCAATATCTCTACCTATTTTTAACATAGATGAAGGAATATTCGTTTCCAAATCTTCTCCGAATCTTTGCCACTTTTTATCATCGTCAAGAGCTTCGACACCGAAAAACTGGTTATGAAAACCGTTGCTCGGTGTAGCCACATAGCAAACTCTCCCTGTCACATCCTTAAAGCGCACTTCTGTTCCAGGTATATTTAGAAATTTTATCGCATACCTAAGTACAATGCCACCCATACAATGAGCAACAAAATTCACTTTTGCGTGTTCTTTTTCTACCCAGTTATCTCCATAAACAGAAACAAGAACTTTTTTTACAAAAGAAGCAAGCTCCTTTGAATAACTATTGTTTTTAAGGTTTTCGATATAAGTTTTTCTATACCTCTCACACACAGGCAAAAGCTTTCCGTCTCCAATTACAGAAGGAGTACCGGCGTAATATGAGAAGTCAAATATAAGGTTTTCTCCTTCTTGCGCCGGTAACATGCTCTCTCTATTAAAGCTAATTGAATTTCCTGCTGTATCTTTACCACATACATATCCATTGTACTTTTCATCAAGTATTTCGGTAAAGACTGTAGGGTGTTCAAGAAGTTTTCCCTCGTAAGGGAGCCAGACTCTTGTTGCCAGTGTATCAATAGCGTCCGACCGATGTCCATGCAGTAGAATTACAGGCACTGAGAATAGAATTAAAATCATAAAATATAATAAAAGAAGATTTATAGATGTCAAGATACTCGATTGACTGCCTCCCCCAAAATTTTTACGCCGAATCATCCAAAGTTAGTTATCGCAATACTTATAGGAAATTTCATGCTGGGATAAGCTATTTACGAATATTCGTAGAAAGAGAGGGATTACCGTCCGAGAAAGACGTG
>Ga0315548_1001252_pt1 | contig 21722 bp, 22 predicted proteins | sample SalMarSW160110MG_2_FD_202540 | JGI IMG/M metagenome (GOLD analysis project Ga0315548, IMG submission 202540) | Salt marsh sediment microbial communities from the Plum Island Ecosystem LTER, Massachusetts, United States - Salt Marsh Sediment SW1601-110 ...
ACCTTAACTTTTATTTGCAATCGATGGAATAGGCACATTCGCAGTAAATTTTGCAATGCAGATTCCTCAGATTAGAGTCCAATAGTATTCGCCACATTGACCTTTAACAGGTTAATGATTTTAACCAATATTCATAACACTTCTTTATGATGGATATTCATTCACTTCTCAGGTTATCTTCTGTACCGCGCATCGGTCCGCAAAAAATTCGTGCGCTTGTCGCATATTTTGAAACTCCTGAAAATGTTTTTAAAGCAACGGCACGCGAATTGATAGCCGTTCCGGGAATCGATAAGAAACTTGCTTCGAACATCTTTTATTACACAGGCGGCAATAAATTCGCTGACGACCAGCTGAATCGTTTGAATAAAATCGGCGGCAAAATTGTAAGTATATGGGACAAAGAATATCCTGATCTGCTTCGTAATATTTATGATCCGCCTGCTTTCCTTTTTGTGCTCGGGAAATTTATGGAGCTCGACTCGCGCTCTATCGCACTCGTAGGCACCCGACACCCAACTTCATACGGGTACTTCGTGGCAGAGAATATGACTCGCGATCTCGCTAAGCAATCCATCACTATTGTAAGCGGATTAGCGCGCGGTGTTGACACTATAGTTCATTTAACTGCATTAAAATCCGGAACGCGAACCATCGCCGTTATCGGTTCCGGTTTGGATGTCCCGTATCCTCCTGAGAATAAAAAACTTTTAGAAAATATTGCCGAAAAAGGAGCAGTTGTCTCAGAGTTTCCTATGGGTATAAAACCCGACGCGTCAAATTTTCCAAGGCGCAATCGTATTATCAGCGGACTGACGCTCGGTACTGTTGTTATTGAATCTACGGAAGATGGAGGCGCGCTTATTACCGCAAGTACAGCACTCGATCAAGACCGCGAAGTATTTGCAGTACCCGGCAACATCAACGAAAAACGCAGTGCCGGTTCAAATAAACTCATCCGTGACGGACGCGCAAAACTTATTACCTGCGTGGATGATATTTTTGCAGAGCTTAGAATTCAACTTCGCCTTTCTCTCGACGAACCAAGGCATAAACCCGTTATCGAATTAACTTCACCTGAACGCGTTATCTACAATTTGTTAAGTTCTGAACCAATTCATATCGATACCCTTGCCGAAAAAGCAGATTCTTCGACTTCCAGTGTACTCGTCACCCTTCTTTCACTGGAATTTAAAGGCATGGTGTGTCAATTACCCGGAAAAATGTTTATCCTTGCTCAGTAATCACTGCTTTCCTATAAGTGGAATTTTCGCTATAATACATTTACTTAAATTGGGTTACTAGATGATTGAGATCCAAAATACATTGATGGAAGATAATATTTCGGATATTAAATTCGCATGCAATACTTCAGCATGTAAAGGCGCTTGCTGTACATTACCGGGCGGCCAAGGCGCTCCATTGCTCGACGAAGAGATCAGATTGATAGAAAATTCATTCCCTATCATTAGATCTTATCTTCCGCAGGAGCATCTCGATACAATAACGCAATTCGGACTCTATGAAGGCGTACCGGAAGCATATTCGACAATGTGTTTCAACAATCGGGCTTGCGTTTTTGTCCTATACGAAGAAGGAATTGCACGATGTGCTTTTGAGAAAGCATTTTTTGAAGGTAAAATAAAATGGAGGAAGCCTCTTTCCTGCCACCTTTTCCCTATTCGTATAGACCGCGGTATGACACTTCGATTACGGTATGAACGAATATCTGAATGTGATTCTGCATTAGAATACGGTCAGCAGAATAATGTATATTTATACAATTTTCTAAAGGAACCTCTTGTGCGTGCATTTGGTTCTTCATGGTATGAAGATTTTCTATCAAAGTGCGAATTAGAGCAAAAAGAGACGGAAGCATTATAGGAATTCATCCAGAATAAAAAGATGATTAATCTTTCACAACAGCTTCGGCTCGGACTCCGACTTACTCCTCAACAAGTGCAGTATCTCAAGCTGCTCCAGCTGCCTACACTTTCGCTCGAACAAAGAATAAAGTTGGAACTTGAGCTTAATCCCATGCTCGAACTGAACGAAGAGCAGGAATCGCCGCTTGAGCAGGATGAAGGTATTGAAGATCCGGCAGATAAAAGTGAAGAAAACCAGACTGAAGACAACTACACAATCGAAGATTACATCAACGACGATGTTTCAGGATATAAAAGTCCGGAGGCATATAAATCAAATGATGAAGATGATTCATACGAGCCGCCGATGCCTTCTACTGTTCCACTCTCAGAGCGGCTGCTCAGCCAGCTGAAGATGTCCGTCATAGATGCCGATGAAATACTTCTTGCGGAAGAAATTCTCGGCAACATAGATGAAGATGGTTACCTGCACCGTGAGTTAAACCTGATAGTCCAGGATCTCAACCTCAGTTACGGGTTTACGCTTACTGTTGATAAAGCCGAACAGGTCCTTCAGAAAATTCTTCTTCTAGATCCGCCGGGTATCGCAGCAAGAAATCTTCAGGAATGTCTGATAGCCCAGCTTCATGCAGGCAAATATGCACATTCCCTGAAAGAGCTCGGTATCAAAATCTTGACCTCTTACTTCGAAGATTTCAAGCTTAAGCGGTTTGATAACCTTGAACAGAATCTTTCCATCAGCCGCGAAACGTTGAAAAAAGTAATTGAAATCATCCAGCATTTTAATCCGAAACCGGGAGAAGGCGAATTTACAGCTCAAGAAAATTATATCACACCTGATTTCATCGTAGAGAAGGACAATGGCGATTTCATTATTACACTCAACGACCGCAACATTCCGCCATTACGCATCAACAGCGCTTACAAACAATTAATGGCACCAAAAGGGAAAAAAGTTTCTGCAGAAACAAAAGATTTTATCAAGAAGAAATTTGAAGCTGCAAAATGGTTCATTGCTTCCATTCACCAAAGACGTGAAACTTTAATGAAGGTTATAAAAATAATCGTCGAGAAACAGAGAAAATGGTTTGAAGAAGGCGAAACACTGAAGCCCATGATTTATAAGGATATATCAGAAGTTGTCGGTGTGGATATTTCTACGATCAGCCGCGTTGTCAACAGCAAATATGTTCAGACGGAATTCGGTGTTCATTCCCTTCGATTTTTCTTTACTTCAGGACTCGAATCCGACAATGGTGAAGACATATCCAATCAAGTCGTTAAAAAACGTGTTAAAGATATCATTGCCGCGGAGAATACGCAGAATCCTTTGAATGACGACAAGATCGCAGAGATATTGAAACAGGACGGTATTCGTATTGCCCGGCGTACTGTCGCAAAATACCGCGAACAAATCGGTCTTCCCATCGCCAGAATGCGAAGAAAGGTATAATTGAATGAGGAGATGACTTTCATGCAGGATAAAAAGATACATGCAACAACAATTATAGGATTACGGCATAACGGCCATGTTGCCATAGGCGGCGACGGACAGGTGACAATCGGCAATACGGTAATGAAACAAAAGACAAACAAGATTCGAAGGCTTTACAATGATTCAGTCCTTGTGGGTTTTGCCGGCTCAGCGGCCGATGCATTCAGTCTTTTGGAACGGTTTGAAGAAAAACTTGAACAATATCAAGGACAGCTTACGCGTGCTGCGGTCGAACTCGCCAAGCTGTGGCGTACCGATAAGTATCTTCGTCAACTTGAGGCACTGCTTGCTGTTCTCGATAAAGACCATGCACTTATTATATCAGGTACAGGTGATGTTATCGAACCGGACGACGGTATCGTTGCAGTCGGTTCCGGCGGCAGTTATGCTCTGGCGGCGGCGCGTATTCTTACCAAACATACGAAGATGAACGCAAAAGAGATCGTACAGGAATCTCTCGATGCCGCTTCGGATATCTGCATATATACAAATAAAAATTTCACAATCGAAGAGTTATAATCATCGTGGCTAAAAAACAAATACCTCTCACATCAAAAGAACTCTCACCGCGTCAAATTGTTCATGAGCTAGACCGATATATTATCGGTCAGCATGCTGCAAAAAAAGCAGTCGCTATCGCACTTCGCAATCGTTGGCGAAGGCTTCAGGTAACCGGAACACTCCGCGAAGACATTATGCCAAATAATATAATCCTTATCGGGCCTACCGGTGTCGGTAAAACAGAAATCGCACGGCGGTTGGCAAAACTTTCCAATGCCCCTTTTTTAAAAGTTGAAGCATCAAAGTTTACCGAAGTCGGTTATGTCGGCCGCGATGTCGAATCGATTGTACGCGATCTGACAGAAATCGCGGTTAATATGGTCAAAGCGGAGAAGGCAGCAGAAGTAGAAAATAAAGCACGCGAATTGGCTGAAGAACGGCTTCTCGATATTCTTATTCCTTCTAACCGCCGTCCGAAAACAACTGAACCGACTGCATCTGCGGCTGAGTCTTTAGAAGAAAATGAAAACACCCGTCATAAATTCCGTGAAAAACTTCGTTCCGGCGCTCTTGATGAACGCATTATCGAACTTGAATTATCTTTTGCACAAATGCCTTCAATGCAGGTTATGGGACCGTTCAGCATGGAAGAAATGGGCGTCAATCTCCAGGAAGTGTTCAGCAACATTCTTCCAAAGAAGGAAAAACGCCGCAAAGTAACCGTAAGCGAAGCCCGCCGGCTGCTTATACAGGAAGAATCTCAAAAACTAATCGATATGGAAAAGGTCATAAAAGAAGCATTGGAACGAGTTGAGAATTCAGGTATTGTCTTCATCGACGAAATTGATAAGATCGCAAGTGCGCGCGGACACAGTTCCGGACCCGATGTCTCAAGAGAAGGAGTACAGCGCGACCTGCTTCCGATCGTGGAAGGCTCAAGTGTACTCACAAAGCACGGTATGGTAAAAACCGATCACGTGCTCTTTATTGCATCAGGCGCATTTCATATAGCGAAACCATCCGATCTGATTCCTGAGATGCAGGGACGTTTTCCAATTCGAGTTGAACTGAAAAGTCTGACCGAAGATGACTTTGAGAAAATACTCACTCTGCCGCAAAATGCTCTCATAAAACAATACGCCGCGCTTTTAAAGACCGAAGGAATCGATATTTCGTTTAACGATGAAGCAGTAAGAGAAATTGCTAAAATTGCTTTTGAAGTGAACGACCAGGTCGAGAACATCGGTGCCCGCCGTCTTCACACCATCATTACAACACTCCTGGAGGAAATTCTCTTCAACGCCCCTGACGAGATTGCGGATTCAAATGTCGTCATAACGAAAGAGATTGTTCAGGATAAATTGAATACAATCGTTAAAAACCGCGATCTCAGCAGGTATATATTATAAAATTCGGCAGTTATAATATCACACACGGACCTTCATACCCAAACAAAAAGAAATTGTTTGGAAGGTATTCGGAATAAAAACCATGCCGAAGTTTTCTGAAGCGAAATCCAGGCTGAAGTTGTAAAAATCAAGTCCAAATCCGAACGCCCACCGTACTTTATCTCCGCCGCCGAATGCTAAACCTGTTCTTAGAGGTAAAACCGGAAATACATAATACTCGGTACCGAGTGAAAATCGCGGTTTGGTCGTATTACCGAGCGATCCATTGAATCCCTGGAGGTAATCAAAAGCGATGACAAACCTGTCAGGTAAAAAATTTAAACCTGGAATTTTTATCGCTTCTGTTTCAAATCCTATCCGCAATGCTGTCGGCAAATTCGTATCGAATGCTTCACCAGGACGCGTCTTTCCTTTAATCATGTTTTCTAAAGTATCTTCAAGACTATCGTAAGCACCTGTGATAGTGATCGATCCGCTGTTATAGCTTTCAATAACATTTTTATTCCACGTAATCTTGCCGATATCTGTTACGCTTAAAGCGGCTCTTATACCGTTAAGTAATTCTCCCGACAATCCGATATCAAAACCTACTCCCTTGCCTACAGGAGCAGGAAACGGATTGACCTTTTCGTCTGAATTATCGTTCATAAAATCCACACCGGCATGCGTGGTAAGAAAATCGATATTACCCATTAACGTATACTGTGTCGGATTTATCAAATCCGGATAATTTCCGAAAGAAGAGTTTTGACGTATTGATTTAGATATGCCGAATCCATGTATAAATTTTACTCCGATTCCTGCATAAAGATCTTTAAGAAATTTCAAATTGAACGGGAGTTCTCTTCCATAGGATAAATTATATTCGCGATACCACCACGCTGTAACTTCAGTTCCGTCAAAAACATATTCCGATCCTGCCGGCTCCAATCCAAAAGCAGCCATCCGGAACAAATCTTTTGAAAGCAAAGCTTCGGCTCCGATATGATCAATCATGCCTAATCCAATCCCGCCGATTAAGGGATATTGAAATGACGCCCCGAAAATCATCACTTCACTTTCAATACCTGTTTTTGGCATATCGGGCATCTGGCTAAGAATTTTATCTATATCAGCAGGTTCAAGACGCTTTGCCCAGCGTTCACCGGCCGAGTCGACTCCAATGAAATACTCTTTATATAACTCGTATGTAAACAACTCAGTACCTACCCGAACGCCGATCGGAACAAGGTTAAAATTTAAATTTCCTTTGTCTGGGATCGGAATGTTAGCCGGATTAATTCCCATAGCATCGATACCCCGAGAAACCGCGTTCATTGTCCTTCCCATTCCCACACCGCGTATATTTGACCGATCGCCTGCTAAAGCCGTTTGAATGACAACCGAAAAAAGGGCGATAATAAGAATATTAAATTTCGATTTCATTTTCAGTTCTCCCTTTACGGTTTATTTATTATAAAACGTGCGCTGAAGGAAGAGCGGGTTCGGATGTAATCTTCTCTTCTAAATTTCGCTGAATTCAGCTCAATACCTGCATGACAATATAGTCTAATCAATAATGAATCTGCTTGAGCCATCATCTCAACTTGTGTACCTGTGAGAATGACTGTAATGTTCGAAATCTTCGTATTGATTGCGAGACCATTCATATCCACTTCCGGTGCTTTGATAAGAGAGTCCGGGCTAATAGCAAATAATGTATCGCTATGTGTCTGCGCCTCATTCCACTTAAGAAAATGCATCTCAAATGACATTTCGACAGGAATCCGATTTGTGAATTCATAATTCATAATTCCATCTAATACAGAATTTTTTTTGAAAGACATTGATAATCCTTCTACAATAAATTCTCCTATACGCACCTTTTGTTCAGTAATAGATGGTATTCTATAGGAATAGGTGCTATCTATGGTATTGAACTGGAATAGAGTGTTTTTTTGCGGGAATTCTTCAAAATAATTTATTGTATCTAAAACCGGGATACTTAATTTTGTATCATATGTAGGTGCAATAGGTTCAAGCGGAGATTCAATACAATCGAACGAGACAACAGAAATAATGAGAAGTAAAATGCAAACAGCAGTGTTCGCGCTTATTCTGTGGAGTTTTTTTTCCATATTCGGCCTTCATATTCTCTCTTGTTTCTTACATTAAGAAACCTACAAGAATATACCTACCGCATGAAGCATTGTCAATGGATTGAGTCTCTTATCAGACTTTTTATGGCGAAAATGTGAGTGTGCTCACAAAAAAAACGAAAGCTGGCTCACAAAACTCGTGTTCCAGCTTTCTATGAACAATCAGAATACTCCTAGTGGTACTTTTCTTCTTTTGTGGGAGGCTGGAAACCGAACATTGACCCGCTTGAAGCATCTCCGACAAGTTTAATCTCGCCGAATTTCTTTTCGAACTTATCAATGTTATCATGGAGAGCATTTAGCAGCATTTTCGTATGCTGTGGAGTCATCACGATACGTGCATGAACTTTTGCTTTCGGAACTCCCGGAAGCACTCGTGTAAAATCCACAACAAACTCTGCCGGCGAGTGAGTAATAATGGCAAGGTTTGAGTAAATGCCTTCCGATTCTTTTTCCCCAAGTTCAATATTTATTTGTTGTTGACCCGGTTGGTCGCTCATTCGAATTTCCGTTTCTTTTATATATGATTTAACTACTTATTACTTATTGCTTTGCGTATTTTATCAAACTCGTCCAGCGCTGTCGTAGCCTGTTCTGTCTTTCCAAGAAGCGCATATATAGTGCCTATAGATTCCCATATCCTTGAATCTTCCGGTGACAGCTGTGTGCGCCAATCCTGGCCGGTTTTTGAGGCTGTTTCTTGTGCGTTTTTTGTTTTCATATCAGCTACCTTTATCATCCAGGGCAGGGCAGATTCAAATTTTTTCTTATAGTCCATACTTTCATCCCCTTTTTCTTGCCCTATCTTTTTCAACTTGACTCCCCAATTATAATAGGTCGCACCAATGTCATAAAGCGCATCACTGAAATTAGGATCGATTTTTATTGCCTCGTTAAACTCTCCTATCGCTTCATCGTTTTTATTAACTGTTCTATAGAGAAGGCCGAGGATATAGTGATTCATTTTATTCCCGGGATCATTATCCACTGCAAGTTTGAATGCATCTGTCGCTTCCTGAATGCGATCTGCTTCATAATACGCCTGTAAAAGCAAATTCAAATTCTCATTATCCTTTGGATTCACTTTCTTGACCTCTTCAAAAATATCTACTGCTCTATTAAAATATGCGACGGCATCATGATATTTTGTCGAGTCAATTTTTAAATCTATCTTCCGGGTGAACTTTTTATTTACAACTCTGCCGCCTTCTATGGTGAGTGTCAATCCATATTGATTATACTTCCAATCTACCTTTTTACGATTCCTCTTATTCTTCACTTTACTGTTAGGTTTTCCCAGTATTCGCTCCACATCGCTTTCATAACTTCCCTTGTCGATATCCTTAAGATTCTTCTGGATACGAAGTCCTTCAACGTTCGTCGACCTGAATTCATCTTTCTTTTTTAAACCATTTTCAACAAGATATCTTCCGGCTCGTTTGTAAGAGTCTTTATCATGATCCAATTCCCATATTTTCTTCTGACACAGGATGGTATTTTCAACGTCGTCTTTTCCTTGATAGGCCTGAGCGAGAAAATAATAAGTCAGGGACGTGTCCGGCCAGGCTGCGGCTGATTTCTTATATTCTTCTATTGCTTTGTCATAATAAATCGAAGAATCCGGACTAACACGTTTGAAAAGCTCTACACCAGCATTAAGATGATTAGCCCATGCCGTATACCTGCATGCATAGATTTCATCCTTTTTATCGGACGTAAGCTTTTCAACTTCACGAAATGCCGCATCCATACCTTCGTAGTCATTCAATTTCTCACCCTTAACTAAGCCCAATCGGAACCATGCGTCATAATTTGTCGGATTTTTTTGAACCTCTTTTTCATAGTAACCTATTGCACCCGTATAATCTCCGCTTTTCTCTTTAACTTTTCCAGATGTGAAATCCGATGATCCGCATCCCTGAATAATAAAACCTGCTAAAAGCAGTACACAAACTAAACCGCGGTATCCTTTTTTCATTGAAAGTATCCTTAAAATTGGTAATTAATAAAATAAGTATGCGAAAAAATATACCAAAAGGTATCAGCAGAAGCAAGATGAAATTTAAATTTAAGCGGCCAGGAAATAAAGAAAATAAGTGATTCGGCTGATTATCTGCCGAAGAACTTGGAAATAAATACAAAAAACCCGGCCAATTAAGCCGGGCAATAAATAACATACATATATAGTCTCATTTCTGTAATTACCGTGATAAATCTTTTGACGTGGTATCACTCAACACGCGCATTTCAATAGAATGATTCGGTGTTGTAGTCTTGATAATCCGTTTTCGAATACGCGGCTGAATTAATACATGCATTTGCTGCTGATCTATTTCCTCAGCCGGAACATTAATCTCAACATTAAATAATTCTTCATTCCCAAAAGATTGAACCGGCTGCGAATAAGGAACATTTCTCTGCATACGCTGGAACTCCTTTCCCATCATTCTCTTCAACATTTCTTCGCGACGAAGCTTAAAAGCAATAAAGTTTTCCTCCATTTGTTTTCGCAAGCTGTCGAAATCAATGTACAGTTGTGAATACATCATTGTATCCGGTGTGATGATAACAAAACGATTATCCCGAGGAGACTGCGGAATACTCTGGAATATATGATCATCACTTATCACACTGCCGCTTTGCACTGAAATAGTATACGGTGCATCATTGGCTTCAAGCAAACGTTCTAATTGGATTCGTTGGTTCGGTTCCAAGCATGCAGCTATATTTGTCACCATCATCTTGTTTATATTCGGAAAGTCAGGTGCTATCGCCACAACATCGTTTTCACCGATTAGAACTGATGATTCAATGCGCCTGCTGGTCAATTCCAATAAGGAATCAATTAATTGCTTTTGTTTGCTGGTCGGTTTTACTTCTGCTAAAAAGTGATCAAAAGTAATAGGTTTTGTTTTATTCTTCAAATCTTTTCCAACTTCTATACGATACCCTTTCTTTGATTGTTCATCCACACGAAGTTCTGCCTTTGAGTTATCGTCAAAGGGAAGAGTACCAAAAAGTGAAAACTGCAAAGCCCGGTCTTTGTCCACCTTTGAAAAGAGGGGCAGCAGCTGTCCTTGCAGTCTATTCTTCTCATATACTTCTTTAACCACTTGTGATTTTTCAGTGAAATAATTGAGTAACTGTATTCGATTCTGAAATACAAGTATTACTACAACGACAGCAACAACTGCAGCTGCTGCGGACATCACTGGAACAAATTTACGCTTAAAAGGCAAGAAGTTGTTTTCATCCTTTTTAGGTTGTTCAAGCACATCCGAAAAGCGAGTCCAGAATCCTATATCCGGCGTCAACTTCGTCTTTGAGATAAGTAAGTCCTTTAACTGTTTTAACTCCTTCAATCGTCGTTGGGCTGACATGTCCTGCGATAGCAGGGATTCTACTTTCTGTAATTCATTTTCCGTAAGCCTGCCGTCAATATACTGCGAGAGTAATTGATCCATTTGTTTTTCGTTTATTTTTTTCATGCTTATACCTCCTCCAATAACGGTTTCAATGCCTTTCGCAGCATCGACCGCGCTCGGGAGATTCTCGATTTTACAGTACCAAGTTCACATTGCATCACTTCGGCAATCTCTTCATACGAAAGTCCATCTATGTCTTTCAGAACTACTGCTATCCTGAATTTTTTCGGCAGGGATTGTAATCCCAACGCAACTAATTCCTGTGTATCTCTGTCTTCCGGCTGGACGGAGAGACGCGTGTTCAATTCCTTCTCAATTCCTTCATCAAGCGTCTGGAAGGAAAAAAATCGGCGTATCTTTCTCTTTCTCAGTTCATCACGGCTTTTATTCACTGCGATCCTATACAGCCACGTATAGAACGACGCTTCAAACCTAAAACGAGGCAATGCTTGATATGCTTTGATAAATACTTCCTGTGCAAGATCGTCGACATAATTACGATCGTGAAAAATTGAAAAGAGTAAATTTCTAATTCGTTCCTGATGGCGTTCAACAAGAAAACGATATACATCATGATCACCGCCCTGGAATATTGTTATCAGTGCTTCATCGTCCATTTTACTGAGAACTTCAACACCCGGTTTTTGTTGGATCTGATCGTTCGTCATTGAACTCGTATCGTTAGTTTTTGTGAATGAAGGTACAAAACTTCTTGCACGAACTCCAATTTGATACGGCTTGTTCTTTGACGGCCATTCTGCATCCGGCAGTGGTAGCGCCATGCCTGCTCCTATTGCTTGTGATTTCATTTCGCTGCTCTTCGTTGTCTCAACAAACGATGGTTTTACCCGATTAATCTATTTTGAAGTAATTCAGTAGATTAGACGTGAGATGTAATTTAATGGTTCCCTGAAATTGAAGAATATTGGGTTTTCAAAGGGAAAAGATGAAGAGTCTTTAGAATGGAGTGACAGATTGTCCTTCCGAGGTTAGCCATGAGAACCTTGTCAAGGTTTTAAACCTTGACAAGGTTAAGTAGAACTGATATGTTTTTGTCATGATCGCTTCGTTAGATGGAGAGAGATGGAGCCCCAGATAGTTGGAGTCCACTTGCCCGAGAACTAACCAAGTGAAGTGGGCTCCACCTTTCATATCCAGTATTTTGAATCTATTGTTAGAAGCAATTGTTCTGAAAATAGTTTGAATTCTTCAATTGTGCCGCACTGTTGCAGCAATGTCTCCTTGTTTATCATATCTGTGTTATCCAAACCAACATAATTTCGATAGCTTGTGTATTTCCAATCTTCCAATTTGTTTGTTAATCTTGCCCGTACCGGATTTTGATGAATATACGCTGCTAATGTCATAAGATAGTTATCTGAATCGACTGGTTTTGCTTTCGTATGAAGTTGGAAAAGACTTCCGTGTCTTGTATATCGGTTGTTTATTGCTTTCGTATACGAGCTTAACAGTATTCCAAAATTATTCTTGACGATTGTTGTTTCGGGCGACTGTATGAAAACCAAAAAGTGAAAATGTGTTGGCATAAGGCAATAAGCCAATGTTTCAACTTTACCAGAGATATATTTCTGATACTTGCAAAGAAAGAAATTATAGTTTTCTTCAGACTTAAACACAACCTCTGCATTGTTCGAGCGATTGTAAATATGATAATATTGTTGAGGATATATTTCCATGTCGATCAGTTAGATGGAGTCCATCTCTCCATTCGAACCGCCAAGGAGATGGGCTCCATCTTTCAACTTTCTTCGTTCATTGCCCTATAAAAAGCGTAAAAGGACCAAAGGGTTAGCAGTTAGTCCTGGACACAACGAAAACCGAGGTCTTCGCCCCTGAAGTCCGGGTAGTTGAAGCCGCGGTAGAACACCTGACAGTAGTACACCCTAAAATCGTGGAACGAACCGCCACGCATCAAACGGTATGTTTGCGTCCTCGATGGACCTTTAGGATCTGTTGTACCACCGGAAGGATATGCTGATCCGTACCAATCCCAACACCATTCCCACACATTGCCGCTCATATCATAAATACCAAGCTCATTTGCAGACATTGTACCAACGGTGTGTGTGGTGGTACCTGAATTAAAAGCATACCATGCCACATTGTCTATTGTGTTGCTGCCGCTGTAAGTGTAGCCCTGCGAGCTTGTTCCTCCACCTGCCGCAAATTCCCATTCCGCTTCTGTCGGGAGGCGATAACCATTTGCATTCCATTTGACGGCATCGAGATTTATGTCTATTTGTCCAGTGCAATAGACCGTGCTTTGTGTATTGTCAGTGTAGTAGACAGGAGTTAATCCGTCTTTTTCTGAGCGCGCATTGCACCACTTTACAATATCATACCAATTTACTTTTGTCACTGGGTTGTTTGTGCCGCTCGGATTATAACCATTCTGACCTGCCACCAAGTCGGTATAACCGTGTGTTAATGCCCAATTGCGAACCTCTGTCCACAACTCATATGTTACTTCGTACTTATCGATCTTGAAGCTGCTGATCGTAACGGGAGTCGTCCTTGCGGTAAATGTGCCGCCTGCGACAGAGACCATACCTGGGGGAGCAGGTGGATTATTAGCTGCACTGACTGGTGAATCTTCTTTCTTGCATCCACAAAAAAGCACAGTCGCAAATATTGCGATGAATAGGAAATGGCTAAGATGTTGATTCATATCTCATCCTTTCTTTTTGTATAGATTAATTGCTTCAAGACAATAGACTTATGTTAATGAATTTTCGTCAGGCGACGATCGTTTGAATTCTTGACATTTCAACGCATTTCTCGAATTCATCTCGAAAATTATGTATCGCCGATTGAACCGGCCAGGCGGCAGCATCACCCAGCGCACAAATAGTATTTCCTTCAATATTATTTGCAATATCCAGCAGCAGATCAATATCCTCGCTCTTTGCTTCATATTTCTGAAAACGTTTTAAAATCTTAAACATCCAGTTTGTACCTTCCCGGCACGGCGTACATTGCCCGCAAGATTCTTGATAGTAAAATTGAGCTATGCGCGTTATGACTTCTATGAGATCTGTGTCTTCGTCCATCACAATAATTCCTGCCGTTCCTACGGATGAACCTGCATCCTTCAGCGATTCTGCATCCATCCGAATTCCTTCAAGCCGATCCCCGCGTAGAATCATCGTCGACGAGCCGCCGGGAATAACAGCTTTTATGCCTTTGTTGCCGGGAACACCGCCCGCCCATTCATAAATTATTTCAAGCAGCGGCTTTCCTGTCGGCATTTCGAAAACACCCGGGTGATTCACGTTTCCACTGACACCCACGAGAATAGGTCCCGGATGTTTATCTGCACCGATCTTGCAATACCATTCCCATCCATTACTGATGATAAGCGGAATATTCGAGATTGTTTCTACATTATTAATTGTTGTAGGACATCCCCACAAACCTGACTGCGCAGGAAACGGCGGTTTTACTCTCGGATATCCGCGCGCTCCTTCGATAGAGTTCATAAGCGACGATTCTTCACCGCAGATGTATGCACCTGCGCCCCGATGGATGTACACTTGAGTAGAAAATTCCTTACCAAGAATATTTTCACCTATAAATTCTTTCGCGTACGCATCGTCAATCGCTTTCTGCAGCATTTTAATCCACTTATTGTATTCACCGCGGATATAAATATATGCCGTTGTTACGCCCATCGCGTAACAGGCAATGATTGCCCCTTCAATCAACAGATGCGGATTGTATTCTAAGATCTGACGATCCTTGAACGTACCGGGCTCAGACTCGTCGCCATTAACGCACAGATACTTCGGCTTATCGGAATTCTTCGGCATAAATGACCACTTCAATCCTGTTGGGAAACAAGCACCGCCTCTGCCGCGCAGATTTGATTTTTTCACCTCGTCAATTATCTCTTCCGGTTTCATTTCAAGCGATTTCTTTAAGGCATTGTAGCCGCCTTGAGCAAGATAGCTGTCAATTTTGTAGAGATCACGATCATCCGGAATAATAACGCGCTTCCACTCATTCAAATGTTTTATATCGGCTGGATGAAAATTCATTTCAGTTTATCGATAAGTTCATCGACTTTTTCAATTGTGAGGTTTTCATAATACTCATCGCCAATAACCAGCATTGGTGCATTCCCGCAAGAACCCATACACTCTGCTTCCGAGAGCGTCCATTTCTGATCCGGTGATGTCTCGCCCGCTTTAATACCCAGGCGTTTTTCTATGTGCTGCAGAATTTTTTCCGAACCACGCAGCATACATGAAACATTCGTGCATACTTCAATATGATTCTTGCCGGTACGTTTCTTCTGCAGCATGGAATAAAACGACACAACACCAAGAATTTGAACAAATGGAACGTTCAGCAGAGAAGCTACATGTTTCATGGAATCTTCGGAAATATACCCCTCCTGCTCCTGCACGATCCAAAGCACCGGCAGTATCAAAGCTTGTGATGTTGGATATCGTTTCCGGAGTTCCTCAACTTTTTTCTGATTTTCTTCGCTTAACATATTAAGTTATTCCATATTTCCTTACATCAATTCGCAATTGACATTTCGAAATTCGCAATTTATTTATCCGCTTCTCCCATTACCGGATCGAGACTGCCGATAATGACGACGACATCGGAGATCATCGCGCCTTTCATCATCAGCGGAAGCAATTGCAGGTTTACAAAGGATGGAGAGCGAATTTTCATCCGCCATGGCTGCCCATCACCTTTACTGTAAATATAAAATCCCAATTCTCCCTTCGAAGATTCTACTGCATGATAGATTTCGCCCACCGGCTGCTGGATTCCGAAATTCACTATCATAAAGTCGTGAATTAATTCCTCCATCTTTGTGTAAATACGTTTCTTATGCGGCAGTACTTTCTTTGGGCATAAAGTGTGTATCTCGCCTACCGGCATCTTTGATAACACCTGTTGAACAATTTTTCTGCTCTCCCGCATTTCATTCATTCGCACGTAATAGCGAGCCAATGCATCACCATCTTTATAAACCGGAATATTAAAATCCATTTCATTATAGACCAGATATGGATTAGCATGGCGTAAATCGTGCTCGACACCGCAAGCTCGCAGTGACGGACCTGTTAATCCAAGATCAACCGCCTGCTCGCGCGTAATTAGACCCACACCGTCTAGACGCCCGATAAAAATAGGATTCGTATTAAACAGCTTCTCACATTGGAGCAGTTCTGCCGGAAACTCGTCTATAAAGGTCTTGATCATCGCAATGGTTTCATCAGTGATATCCTGAGCCACTCCGCCGATTCGTGTATAACTGGTAGTAAAGCGGGCTCCAGCTATGCGTTCGAAGATGTCATATAATTTTTCGCGTTCCCTGAACGACCACATCCAGACGGTCAGTGCTCCGATTTCTATTGCGACTGAACCAAGGAATACCAAATGCGACGATATGCGCGCTAATTCAGATATCAAAACACGAATATATTGAGCGCGCGGAGGACACTCAATGCCTGCAAGTTTTTCAACTGCCAAAACATATGCCGTATTGTTCGAAAGTGGGCAAAGATAATCCAGACGATCTGTGTGAGGAATGAATTCATGATAGGTACAGTTTTCCGCCAACTTCTCATATCCGCGATGCAGGTAACCAAGCTCCGGAACCGTTGCAAGCACCGTTTCACCATCGAGCTTAAGGAGCAGCCTCAATACCCCATGTGTTGCAGGATGCTGCGGACCCATATTCAGGATCATTTCACTTTCAAGTGGATCGTTAAATGAGACGCTGGTGTGCTCGTTTTCAAGCGCTTCAAGTATCTTGGTTTTTCTCGTTATGGTTTCCGGTTTCTGATTCATACTATTTCTTCGGCAAATCTAAAGATCCCGGAATTCCCATTAACGGGAATTCTTTTCGCAACGGATGGTATTCAAACTCCTCCGGCATGTACATTCTGCGCAGGTCAGGGTGTCCCTCGAATATGATTCCAAACATATCGTATGCCTCGCGTTCATGCCAGTTGGCTGTTCCCCATATTCCTGTAACAGTAGGCACTTTTGGATGCTCCTCTTCGGCAAATGTTTTCAGCCGGATTCGATGTTTATTTTTCAGAGAATAGAGATTATAGATAACACCGAATCTGTTTTCTGAAGTATCCATATCGATACCGCAGAGATCAGCAAGAAAATCGAATGCCAGTTCATCATCCTCTTTCATAAACCGGCAGACTTCTACGATCCGCTCTTTGGGGATAATAATGGTTAGTTCGTCTCGAAACTCGTTTGCTTTTAAAACAGCATCGGGATACTTTCTTTTAAGCTTCTCGATGACTTTTTCGTTCATTGCTTCCATAGGAATATTTACTTCTTTAATACCGTTCACTTATGTTTTGTAATTACTCGGCTTATCCTTCTTAATTGCCACGAGCTTCAGCTCGTGGAAGAATAAAAAAAAGCGCTACTGGCTTCAGCCGCACCTCTGAAGCACACATTTTTGCATTATACTCTTGTGTAAAATGCCATGCTGTCCTGTGGCTAAAGCCATACCTTGATATCGTTTTTTTTATCCACGACGTGAACGTCGTGGCAATAAATATTTTCATAAGCCCTTAAAGCTACACCGAACAAATACAATACATTCCAAATTATAAGCACGCAATTTTAAGTCAAGTTGTCCATGTGATTACAATGCGGTTTTTTTTACCAGCTTTGCTCTATGAAAATCCCCGACATAAGCAGGCGCGGTTCCCTTACATTCACCTCGCTGCACTTTCTGCTGAAGAAGCATGAGTCCATTTAGTAAATTATCCGGCCTTGGAGGGCAACCAGCAACATATACATCTACCGGAAGAAAGAGGTCTATACCCTGTACCACAGAGTAGGTTCTATACATTCCGCCGGATGACGTGCATGCACCCATGGCAATGACCCATTTCGGTTCAGGCATTTGATCGTAAATCTTGCGCACCACTTTTGCCATTTTGAATGTGGTCGTTCCTGCAACAATCATTACATCGCATTGGCGCGGTGTAAAACGCATTACTTCCGAGCCAAATCGTGCAATATCAAATCTCGGTCCGGCTGCAGCCATCATCTCAATTGCACAGCACGAAATTCCCATCGGCATCGGATATAGAGAATTTTTGCGGAACCAATTAATAGCATCTTCAAACTTGGTTGCAATATACCCTCCGCCTATCCAGCTCTCTAATCCCATTCCAAAGCTCCTTTCCTCCATATATAATAAAAACCTATAAGGAGGATAAAAACAAAAACAAACATCACTATAAATCCCTGCAATCCGAGTTGTTTATATGCTACTGCCCAAGGATACATAAAGACAATTTCAATATCAAAAATAATAAAGAGTACAGCGACTAAATAGTATTTTACAGAGAAACGTTCATGCGCTGTCCGTATGGGTTCCATTCCGCTTTCATATGTAGTCACTTTTTCATCATTCGGGCGCCTCGGTCCGAATAACTCATTTGCTTTACCCATGAAAACACCGAATGCAACAGCACATCCGATCATTAAAAATATAGGGATATAACTTTCAATCATTTATATTTTCATTATTGCAAAATATTCTATATATAAATTGTCTGAAAAACAAATAATTCCAAGCGAGGATCCGTACGAAATTAGACCGCATTGAATTATTTTAATTGAATTATAACTCCTTCGAGAGGCCAGCGTGCACGTACTTTAAGCGTATCAGAAAGATGGCTGATTCTTTCTGAGAATGCGAAAGGGAACGGTTTACCGGAATCATACATGCCGTTTTTGTTCTTATCCCGAAATGCTTGAAAAACATAGTGCCCTTCCGTGACAACGGGAAAAATAAATTTTCCCGTTACATTAGCAGCTCTAACGCAGTAGTCAAGATCTTTCCTGCCGACTTGAGATGCAGTCACATACAGATCACCTGCAGTATCTGTCGTGTCCAAATCAATGACAGTCCCTTTTATACTGCTCATATCCTCTATATCAAGTGTCTCAAATCGCCACACTTTTGTTGAATCCCTGCATGTACTATCTCTCCAATCATGGATTTTTTGCAAATCTGCACAAAGTGTGTACCAGGCCTTGTTTAGAAGTTTCTGTTCAGGCTTGATCGAAATTACTGCATCACTCAACCGTTTTTTTTCAACTGAGACCTGTTGTTTTTTATTATCGAGGACAGTTATAAAATCAAGCGATGTATTTTTTGCAAGAGCATCTGAGAATGTGAGAGTTAATACAGGCTGAGAATCAACATTACGACTGCTATCTTTTATAGAGACTGCAGCTAATCGGATTCTCGCAGTTAAAGCTTTTAGCGAACCCGGGAACAATAATGAATTCGCAATAGGATTAATCTTGTTGCCTACGGAATCCGTTACGCCCTTGACTAAAATAGAATATGTTTTTGAAGAATCCTGTTTCTCCGTTACCGCAACAATTGACTTTTGTGTGAAAGGATCCGGATACACGGCTACAAGTTTAAGCGGTTTACGATCTACAGTATCCGTAATAATGAACGATTCAAGATCTATTGACATGGGATGTATTGATTCAGAAAATTCTGTGACGACATGATTCCTATTCTGGGTAAATGCTTTGATGAGACGCGGCCCCGATGTATCCTCTTTTGCAAGCTGCATTACAATGCCTGATGCAAGTGTATCACTCGATGAAATGGATATTATGCTCGATTGCACACCGTACTCGTCTATCTCTTGATCGTACACTAAATTCCGATATTCATCGCGTACCGCAAATATTCTATATTTCGCAAAAGGTATATGATGGAGAAAAAAATCTCCGTTTTTTCCGGTCTGTGTAATAAAATCCGGTTTTGATGTCATAGGATTCATTGTATCCGGATTCAAACCATCCAACCGATAGGTAAAAATCATAACACCGGAGACTTCTTCGCCTTTTTTTCTTGGATAAATACGCCCCTCAATTCTCCCGCGGTCAATATCCGAACCTGTCGAAAAAGCCAGTGTGTACGCCTCTGCCATATGCGTTTGGCCACGAAAACGGTCTTTAACATCTGTCCCGATATTTACGACATATGTTGTATTGCGGTGAAGCTTTTCCGGATATGTAATTTCGACCTCTGTGCCGCTCCAATCGAATTCCAGCGTGCCGACATAAGGTGAAATAAAGATGGATTCTTCAAGCGTCCGTTCCTCGACATATCGGTCGAATTCTATCATTATTTTATTGTCGTCGAAATTCAATTTGTTACTATCCGGATATGTTGAAATAATTACAGGAGTTGTCATATCGACAGGTCCGCCCTGCGGCGGCTGCTGGTTTGCACATCCTAAAAGCACAACGACAGTAACAATAAAGAAAATAAAATTAATAGTTATGGAATGATTCATAAAACAGTACGGTCCCTCAGTTCTCCTGTTAATTGATTGATAATTGTTTCAATTCTCTTCTTGCACGACGGTACATACGAATATTTTTTAGATGATCATTGTAATTTTTTGCAAACCAGTGTCCGCCTCTGCCTGTTGCAACAAAGAATAGAAAGTCATGCTTTTCAGGATACAATGCCGCCAATATCGAAAGCTTTCCCGGATTATTAATTGGTCCCGGGGGAAGCCCGAAGTGACGATATGTATTATACGGTGAATTTGTGCCCAAATCCATAAACCTCAGCCTTCTTTCCTCGCCGAGCGCATATTGCACGGTCGGATCAGCCTCGAGGCGCATATGTTTCTTTAATCGATTCCAATAGACACCCGCAACTCTAGGACGTTCTTCATCTATATTCGATTCTGCTTCCACAATAGATGCAAGCGTTAAAATCTCCAGTTGTGTTTTGCCGAGTTCGTCCTGTCTCTCGGTTAGACTGTCATTGTAAAAATCCTTGAATCCGCTTAAAATACGTATAAGAATATCTTTTTCATCTGTCTGCCAATAAAACGAGTATGTATCAGGCAGTAAATATCCTTCTAACGATTTTGCTTCTATCCCCTGACCATTAATAAAATTTTCATCCCGGCAGAGCGAAAGAAATTTCTTCTCGTCGATTCCTATTTCCCGTCCAAAGCGATTCACAATTTTACTGATCGGCCACCCTTCCGGTATTGTAACCGGAATGATAAGCCGCGAATTTCCGTAATTAATATCCTTCAAGATGCCGTAATTGGACTGACCGGATATAAAAAGATACTTTCCTACTTTAATTGTTTTTGTAAAACCGAGAATTCTCCCTGCAAGTTCAAATGACCATCTATTTCGGATAACCCCTGTTTTCATAAGCGAATCAACAACAACTTGAAATGATACTCCCCGCGATATAGTTACATATTTGCCGTTGGGATCAAGATGATTATTCGGATATAGAAATATATAAAACGCAAATGCAAGAACCGTTACGGCTGCAGCAGATAATCCTATATAAACTTTATTTCTTATTTTAATCGACTTCATTTACCCTTTTTCTTAGTTTTTTTCTGCAGCTTCAGATGTTCAAAATTTCGCGATTCAAATATAATACATGAAAATATTTTTCTGACGGCACGGCGCGAAAATGGCCCTCGATTTATCGCTGAAACATTTTGAAGTACTTCTTTCTCGCGCTTCGGCGAATATACATTAATGCCAATCTGCTTTTTAATACGCCCGATTTTGTCTACACAAATTGCACGTTTGTTAAGCTCAATGACCATATTGCGATCGATTTTATCAATTCGACTTCGCCAGCGGGCAATTTCATTTTTCTGTTTGTTCATATTTTTCATAATTGAAGGTTGGGTTCTGCTGTGAGTTCAAAAGATGATTTAAATCCATGTCGTAATCGTTCGTATCCCGCAACTGCAACCATCGCGCCATTATCGGTACAGAAATCAAGTTCGGGTATAAAAAGACAAAAGTGATTATTCTTT
>Ga0315548_1001262_pt1 | contig 21638 bp, 17 predicted proteins | sample SalMarSW160110MG_2_FD_202540 | JGI IMG/M metagenome (GOLD analysis project Ga0315548, IMG submission 202540) | Salt marsh sediment microbial communities from the Plum Island Ecosystem LTER, Massachusetts, United States - Salt Marsh Sediment SW1601-110 ...
CCAGGACGGCGGCGTACAGGCAGTGGAGAACGTGATCGGTGGATGGGGAGATGACCAGCTGACCGGAGATGATGCGGATAACCGTCTAGAGGGAAATGCCGGTGACGATATACTGGCAGGCGGTGCGGGCAACGATGTGCTGATAGGCGGAAGCGGTGATGATACGATTGCCGGCGGAGCCGGTGACGACCTGATACTCGGCGATGATGTTTTTGGAAGCTTGTTCCCCTGCGGCTGGAAGCACTGCGGCTGTAACAGGCGAGGCGGAGACGACCTGCTCTTTGGTGACGAGGGAGACGATGTAGTTTTGGGTCAGGGGGGAAGGGACGTGCTGTACGGTGGCGAGGGAGACGATATTCTGCTCGGTGGTTCCGGACGAGATCTTCTCTGCGGAGGTCCTGGGGATGATTCGATCCATCCGGGAGGTCCTGACGTGAGATCGTGTTGCCGAATTTTCAAATGTGGAAATTCCCGGTGCGGTCGAAGCCGGAGGTCGCCTCTCCATTCGAACTTTCCGAGGCTGTTGCATAAGCTGCCATCGAAAAACCAGGCATTGCTGATACACGTTCGCGCATAGCCGCCGCGGCCACGCCGGAGAACTGGAATCGATGTGGTATGAAGATCCAGCCCAACGGCGCGGCGCCCGGCGTCGATTCACCTGTTGTCGCTTTGTGTACGGGTTCGCTTCTGCCGGTTCTAGTAGGGGAACTCCACCCCCAGCTTGGCCACCTCGTCCTTGACCTTGCGGTACATGTCGTAGTGCTCCTGGGTCGGGTTGGCCTTGGCCACGTCGTAGCACTCCTGGTACTCCACGCCCTTGGGGGCGTCCCCGGCATTGGCTTCGTACTTGGAAAGGAGCTTCAGAGCGATCTCGTTGGCCTGGCCGCGGGTCATGCCCTGGCGGGCCACCGCGTGCCCCACCTCCATGCCCAGGCGTGCCTCCAGCGGAGTGGCCCGGTTGCGGAATTTGTTGCGGGTGGAGGCCATCTCCCACAGGTGCCAGCCGGTCACGGTAGAGACCATGGCGTGACAGGCGGTCTCGTAGAAGAGCATCTCGGTCATGGGTCCGGCATTGGCGAAGCCGTTAGAGGTGTACAGCAGCCTGCTGTTGCGTGCCATGGCCTGGCCGGCCATGGAGATCGGCCACAGCAGCTCCCGGGTGGTGTTGGATCCCCAGTTGAGATGAAAGGGGAAGTGCTGGTTGTACTGGGTGCCGTAGATGCACAGGCCGTTGAGGCTGTAGGCCACCAGGGCGACGGCCACCCCTTCGGAACCGCCGCACCAGCCTCCGTAGATGGGTCCGGTTAGGTTGCCCGAGTAGCAGCCGTACTGGGCGCAGTGCACGGCCCGGTTCAGCAGGGTGTCGGCGGTCTTGAACTCGGTCAGTGTCCCGATGATGCGGGAGTCGGTGGTGCGCACCCCCCACTCATTGTTGGAGACCGCGATCTGACCGGTGTCGTGCTCCGCCGTACCCACGGCCACGAAGAAGGTTCCCGGGCGTCCGACCTGCTTGGCAGCCAGGCGCATCTTGTAAATGTGCTCGGTGCAGCCGTTGATCTCGAAGGGACTGGCCGAACGGATCAGCTGACCCATGGACTCCTCCAGGATCGGGGCACAGAAACCGTCCAGTAGCGGCTCTTTGAGGAAGGCCAGGCAGTAGGAATAGAACAGCTCCTCCGAACAGGTGCAGTCGGGTGAATAGATGCAGAAGGGAGGCTCGGTGTCCTCCACGCTTCTGTGCTTCCATAACACAGCATCCTTGCCCGCTCCGACCCAGTAGCGATCCGAGGTCGCGTACAGCGCTTCCCTGATCTCCTCATCGGAGAGCTTGATGATCCGGTGGGTGTCGGTGTTGTACAGACCCACCTCCCGGAACAGCTCCCAGCCGGCCTGCCAGATCCGGTCGGCCATCTTGTCGTCCGCCGGGACCGGGGTCTTGGGGTCGTACTTGATCTCGTACTTCTTGATGATCTCCCTCAAGCGAGTTGCGAAGATCTTGGGCAGAAAATCATCCTCATCGCAGAAGGGGCCGGTATTGGAGCGGCCCTGTATTTCCCACAGTCTGTATGGATTGCTCATAGTCAGTTCCTCCTCTTCTCTATTTCTTCAATAGGCCGACGAACAGCTTGGCCGCAGAACCGGCATCCGGTGCATACAGATCCGCGCCGATCTCCTCGGCCCATTCCACCGTGGTCGGGGCTCCGCCGATCACAATTTTGAACTTGTCCCGCTTGCCCTCATCCTTGAGGATGTCGATCATCTCCTTCTGATGGGGCATGGTGGTGGTCATCAGGGAAGAGGCCCCGATGATGTCCGCCCCGTAATCCTCGGCCTGTTTGATGAAGGTCATGGGATCCGAGTCCACGCCGAGATCCCTGACCTCGAAGAAACCGGCCTGGAGCATCAGCTTGACGATGTTCTTGCCGATCTCGTGCAGGTCCCCTTTCACCGTGCCCAGAACTACCTTGCCCTTGGGCTCTCCGCCGCCGCCCTTTTTCAAGTGCGGGGTCAGAACCTCCACGACTTTGGACATGGCCTCACCGCTCATCATCATTTCCGGCAGGAAAATCTCCAGTCGGGCGAACTTCTCCCCGATCTCATCCATTACCTTGGTCAGAGCAGCGATGATCTCCAGAGGATTGGTTCCCCCGTCAACGAGTTTCTGAGCCAGGTCCTTTCCCTTGTCCTGGTCTCCCGTCTCCACGGCTTTGCAAAGGTCTTGAAGTGACATATCTTCTCCTCCCTTCCTTGTTTTAGAATTATTTCTCTTCTATATAAAAACGGCGAGCAAAACCTCGCCCGATCAATATCCTAACCATCGGCAACCGTCATTAGGCCACGGTCAACTCTAAGCGTTCGCCGCCGCTCCGACCCTCACCCGCTTGTGCTCATTTCCCGAGTACTTGAGCCAGGGCCTCGACGAATCCCCGGTTCTCCTCCATGGTGCCGAAGGTGATGCGGGCGAAGCTCGGGTGCTTCCAGGGGGTTCCCGGACGGATCAGGTATCCCCTTTCCATCAGAACCTGGGCTGCCTTCTTGGCATCGGTCTTCAAATCCACGAACATGAAGTTGGTTTGGGTTTGAGCGTAGGACAGTCCCAGCCTGTCGAAGCTCTGGTAGAAGAAACACTTGCTCTCCTCGTTGTTGGCCAACACCCTGCTCTTGAACTCCTCGTCATCCATCGCCGCCAGGGCCGCAGCTTCGGCCACCCGGGAGACGGGATAGGGCTCCCGCACCCGTTCCATAACTCCTGTCAATTCCGGGGAAGCCAGGGCATAACCGATCCGCAGGCCCGCGATGCCGTACAGCTTGGAGAAGGTGCGCAGACCCACCACATTTCTGCCCTCCCGGATGTAGTCCAGGGCGTTTGGATACTCCTCATCGTCGACGAACTCGAAGTAGGCTTCATCTAGGATCAGAACCACGTGATCCGGCAGGGTTTGCACGAACGCATTCAGCTGTTTTTTCTTTACGATGGTTCCGGTTGGATTGTTGGGGTTACAGACAAAGACCAGCTTGGTCTTGGGTCCGATCCGCTCGCCCATGGCTGTCAAGTCGTGGGTATGCTCTTTAAGGGGCACTTCCACCGGCATGGCGCCCATCACCCGGGCTACGATCCCGTACACGGGAAAAGCAGGATGGGCTACGATGACCTCGTCCCCGGAGTTGAGGAAGGTGCAGCCGATGATGCGCAGGCAGTTGTCCGCACCGTTGCTGAAGAGGATCATCTGTTCGTCGATCCCGAGCCTGGCAGCCACCTTACGTTTCAAATAGCTGCAGGGACCCTGGGGGTAGCGGTTCACCTTTCCGCTCTCCGCCTTTATCGCCTCTACCGCCTTGGGCGAGGGGCCCAGGGGATTCTCATTGGTGGCCATGAGGGCGAGGGACTCCAGTCCCAGCTCGGCCTGTACCTCCTCGATCGGCTTTCCGGTGGGCCAAGAGTTGACCGTCAATACCCCGTCTCGGACGATTTTTTCCAGATTTTTCACCTTATGCCTCCATTTTGCTCCGCCGCCACCCGCTCCGATATCATGCGGCCTGTGTTTGTGACCAGTCGCCACAGCTCCCGCACCCTCTTGTCGCTCATGCGCTGAACCGGAACGGTTACGCTCACTGCGGCCATGACCTTGCCCCCGGCATCCCGAATCGGTGCACCGACGCAGCGGATCCCGGGAAAGGTCTCCTCATTGTCCAGGGCGAAGCCCTGTTCCCGAATTCGATTGAGCTCTTCGATGAGCCGGGGCATCTCGGCAATCGTTTTTGGGGTGAGCTTCTTCAGCTTTCCCCGACCAAGAACCGCTTTCAGCTCGCTCTCGGACAGATCCGCCAAGAGAATCTTGCCCATCGACGATGCGTAGGCCGGATTTCGCCCTCCCACCCGAGTGGCCACCGTTAGGATCTGTCCCTGGCCCTTCTTCTCCAGGTAGACGATATCGGCTCCGTCCAGCACGGCCAGGTGGATGACCTCCCCGGTTTCCCTGGCCAGCTCCTCCATGTAGGGAGCGGCGATCTGTCGGATATCGTGTCGGCCCCAGACCCGGCCGGCCAGATCCAGGATCTTCAGCCCGAGCCGGTACTTGCCGCTCTGGGTATCCTTTTCCAGAAAGCCCGCCGCTTCCAATGTGGTCAGCACTCGAAACACCGAGCTCTTATGAGCATCCACCTCCCGGCTGATCTCGGCCAGACTGAGCTCGGGTCGCTCAGGCGTGAAATGATCCAACAGCTCCAGGGCTTTCTTGACAGAAGAGAGCATTTGCATTAGTATCTCTATATCCGAAATGGCATTTCTAATTATGCAACGATGATTCTATCCGCTTCGCAAAAAAATGTCAAACCCTTTTTAAAGCGGTTCTTGGCTCGAATCAGAAAAGCAGATCGAGCCAAAACAGAGCCCGGTGGAAGCACCGGAGTTCGGGGGAAGCAAAGGTGAAGCGCAGAATCGTTACAGCCGGTGATCGGGTGTATCTGAAGTACTTCGATCTCCAGTTCTTCCACGAAAAGGCCCGGGAGGCGGAGGCGGATCTGATCACCTTCAAGGGTTTCGATGATGAGGAGTTCAAAACGGTGATCGCCGCGGCGGATGCCCTGGTGGTTATCGACCGCCCGGTCCGCAGGGATCACCTGTCCGTGATGGAGCGCTGCCGGATCATTCAGGCCCTGGAGGTGGGTTACGACTTCATCGACGTGGAGGCGGCTACCAAGCGGGGTATCATCGTCAGCAACGTTCCGGCCTACGGCCGAGAGCAGGTGGCGATCCACGCGTTGACCTTGATGCTGGCCTGCCACCGAAAGATCAAGCAGTTGATGGCGGAAACCACGGGGGGCGGCTGGAACTACAACGTCTGCAAACCCGTTTCCGATCTCTCCTCACTGACCCTGGGAATAGTGGGCCTGGGCAAGATCGGCCGATCCCTGGCTCCCAAAGCCCAGGCCTTGGGACTCAAGGTACTGGCCTACGATCCCTACCTTGCTGACGACATCTTTGATCTTCTGAACGTGGAGCGCTGTTACGATCTGGAGGGGATACTCACCAGGGTGGACTTCCTCTCCCTCCACGTCCCCCTGACCGAAGAGACCTTCCACATGATCGGAGAGCGGGAGCTCGCGCTCTTGAAGCCCGGGGCTGTGCTGATCAACACCTGCCGGGGCAAGGTAGTGGAGGAACAAGCCCTGTACAGGGCCCTTCAGAGCGGCAGGCTCTCCGGAGCCGGCCTTGATGTGCTGGAAAGCGAACCACCGGCTGCGGACAATCCCCTCCTGCTCTGCAGCAATGTGATCATCACCCCCCACGCTGCCTGGTACTCCGAGCAGAGTACGGATCGGCTCAAGGAACAGGGGATGGAAGAGGTGGTCAGGGTGCTCAACGGGGCGCGACCCCGCTACGTTGTGAATCCCCAGGTACTGGTTCAACGAAAAGCCGTGCAATCAACAACATGAGGTTAATCTATGAAGCGATCGATTATTGGAAATCAGGCGGTGGCCTACGGAGCCCTGGCAGCGGGCATCGACGTGGCCGCCGGCTATCCCGGCACGCCCTCCTCGGAAGCGCTCAACGAGCTGCTTCACTTCAGCCGCTCGGCGGCCCGGGGCAACGACCCGTCGCCGTACGTGGAGTGGAGCGTCAATGAGAAGGTGGCCTTTGAGCTGGCCACCGGAGCGGCCTGGGCGGGCAAACGCGCCCTGGCCACAATGAAGATGTCCGGGGCGAACGTGGCGGCCGACTCGATTTTGTCGGTGGCCTACTCCGGCACCAAGGGCGGCCTGGTGCTGTATATCGCCGATGACCCGGGGGCGGAGGCGGGCATGCCGGAGCAGGACACCCGGCTTTTCGCCCAATGGGCGGGACTGCCCGTTCTGGAACCGGCGGATCCGGCCCGGGCGTACCAGTTGACCCGCTACGCCTTCGAGCTGAGCGAGAGGTGCGAGCTTCCCGTGATCCTGCGCTCGGTCACCTCCGTGGCCCACGCCAAGCAGGAGGTCGAGGGGGAGTACGCCTACAAGCCGCTGAAGCGAAAGGCCGCTTTCCAGAAAAACATCCTCCGTTACACCAAGGCTGGGGCGGTGATCTGCATGGACCAGCACCGGGACCTCCTGGAACGACTGAAGGTGGCCGAGAGCAGCGCTGCGGAGGCCGGGATCAACCGGCTGCATGAAGCCGACGATGGCGCCGGATTGTTCGTGGTGGCCGCCGGCGCTCTGATCCCCTACGTCCGGGAGGCGCTGTCGGCCGGAGATCATCGGAGGCTGTCCACCCTGTTCCTGGAATCGGTCTATCCCCTGGACACGGAGCTGGCCGGAGGAATGTTCGGCGCTGCAGATAGGATCCTGGTTCTCGAGGAGCTGGAACCCTTCGTGGAGATGCAGCTGCGCAGTGAAGCCTCCCGCCTGGGCTGGAACGGCACCATCCTGGGGAAGCTGGACGGGCTGTTTCCCAGGGTCGGCAAGTACAGCCAGGAAATCATCGGCCGGGGCTTGACATTGCTGGCTGAAGGCCGGAAAGGGGGTGCAGGGGCCAGAGCCTCCGCCACCGGAGTCGGGCGGACAGGCGGACAGCCGGCCGTCGACCCGACGGCCGCACAAGCCGCTGCCGCAGACACGCAGCCCGCGGCTTCAACCCAACCCGCGACTCCCCTGAACGTCAAACACCCCATCACCTTCTGCGCCGGCTGTCCCCACCGGGGAAGCTTCATGGCCATCAACCGGGCACTGAAGAAGATCGGTCTTGACCGGGACAACACGGTGGTGACCGGGGACATCGGCTGCACGATCCTCGGCATGAATCCTCCCTTCCACACCTGCTGGACCGAGGTCTCCATGGGTTCGAGCATCGGCCTGGCCCAGGGCTTCTACCGGGCCGGTATCGAAAATCCGCTGATCGCCACCATCGGGGATTCCACCTTCTTCCACGCCGGGATCCCGCCGCTGGTCAATGCCATCCAGCACGGAACCAACCTGCTGGTGATCATCCTGGACAACGGCTGGACCAGCATGACCGGCTTCCAGGTCAACCCCGGCACCGCCGAACGGTTCCAGGCCAGGGGTGACCGGAGGGTGGAGATCGAGGGCATCGTCCGCGGCATGGGAGTCGAAAACCTCCAGGTGATCGGGCCCTTCGACCAGGAGCAGTCGGTGGAGGCGATCGTGAATGCCCTGCAGCAGGAGGGCGTCAAGGTGATCATATCTCAAGCGGAATGCGCCCTGACCGCGGCCCGCCGGGAGGAGCGCACCCAGATCTACCGGATCGATTCGGAAAAGTGCACCTTCTGCCGCTCCTGCCTTCGGGAGACCGGCTGCCCCGCCCTGTACGTCACGGCCAATGGAGGAAAATCGAAGCATGGTCAGGTCATGGCCATCGACCCGGAACTGTGCACCGGCTGCGGGTTATGCTTCACCTGCTGCAAGTTCGATGCCATAAGCCGGCAGAAATTGGGAGGTTCAAGCACATGATGCAGAGCATTTTTATGACGGGGTTGGGAGGCCAGGGTATCATCACCCTGGCAAACCTGATTTCCGGACAGGCCTCCGAGAAGGGGCTGAAGGTCTCCCTGTTCAACGCCAAGGGAATGGCCCAGCGGGGCGGCCGGGTGACCTCGGAGATCCGAATGAGCGACGATCCCGGGCTGGAGTTCGGAGCCCGCATCTCCGCCGGAAAGGCGGACATCCTGATCGGGATGGAGATCGGGGAGACGATCAACTCCCTATCCTTTTTGAAGGATGGCGGAGCGGCAATCCTGCTGGACTACGCCTTCGTGCCCACGACCATGGTTTTGAAGAAGGAGCCCTACCCCTCATTCCGGCAGTTGACCGAGCTGTATGTTCGGAAAACCGATCGGATATTCGCCGTAACCGAAGCGAAGCATCCCTACAACATGTTCCTCCTCGGGGTGTTTTCCACCGTTGCTCCGGAGATTGCACCTGAGCTTTCCTTCTTCTCCAGGGAGAGGATGGAGCAGGCGATCACCGAGAAGCTGAAACGGGGTCTGGAGGAGAATCTCGAGACTTTCAACCGAGGCTGCGCCCATGGCCACTCCCTCCTCCAGCGCGTTTGACGGTCTTTTCGATCCGAAAACCGTAGCCGTCTTCGGCTCGGTCAAGCGGGACAAGATCGGTCACCAGCTGATCACCCAGCTCGCCGCAGGGGGGTTCCCTGGATCGATTCTGGCCGTGAACCCGAAGGGTGAGAGTCCCGAAGGGTGCCCGGACATCCCCGGCTTCCCCGACCTCAAGCAAACCCCCTCCGCCCCCGATCTGGCCCTGATAGCGGTTCCAGCGCAGTTTGTCGAAGGAGTGATCCGCGGCTGCGGAGAGGCGGGGGTTCCCTTCGCCGTGGTCTTCACCTCCGGGTTCTCGGAGATCGGCAACACCGATGAGGAGGAAAGGCTTAAGGCTGCGGCCGGCCGCTACGGAGTTCGGCTGATCGGTCCGAACTGCGCCGGAATCATGGACACCGGTGCCGCCCTGTATGCGAGCATCGAGGTTCGAGCCCTGCCGGGAAAGACCGCCTTCATCACCCAAAGCGGCGCCGTGGGGGGCGCGGTGCTCGCCCTGGCAAAAATCCGTGGAATCGGTTTCTCCAAGTTCGTCAGCTACGGCAACCGCAGCGACATCGGCGAGGTGGAGCTGCTCGATTACCTGGAATCCGATCCGCGCACCGAGGTGATCGCCCTGTACCTGGAGAGCCTGCAGAACGGCCGGGCCTTCATGCAGGCGGTACGCCGGGTCGCCCGGCGGAAACCCGTGGTGATCATCAAGGCGGGTCGCAGCAGCTCAGGCCTGCGCGCGGCCAGCTCCCACACCGGATCCCTGGCCGGCTCGGACGAGATCTTCGCCGCCATGATCCGGCAGAGCGGAGCGCTTCGGGTCCCGGGCATCGAGGAGATGCTCGATCTGTGCCACGGCCTGACCTCCCTGCCCCGGATCAAGGGCAATCGCCTCGCCGTGGTTACCAACTCCGGGGGGCCGGGCATCCTGACCAGCGACAAAGCGGAAGAGCTGGGTCTGCAGGTCGAGGAGAGCCCGGAAAAGCTTCGGGGGCAGCTGGCCGCCTTCCTGCCCGGTCACTGCGCGCTTGCCAATCCGATCGACCTGACCGTGGAGGGAACCCGGGAAGGATACCGGCGAACCCTGCAGGCGGTGCTGGAATCGGTGTACGACGGCGTGATCGCCATCAACGTGGCCACCCCGTTTCTGGATTCCGCCGCCCTGGCTGAAGGGATCGTGGAGGCCGCCAAAAACCAGAAGCAGCCCAAGCCTGTAGCCGCGGTGTTCATGGCCGGGGAGATCGTGGAGCAGGGCATCGAAACGCTGAGGCAGGGCGGGATCCCCGCCTTTCCCACGGGGGAACGGGCAGCCTTCGTCCTGTCCAAGATGTACGAGTACGGCCGTGGCGCGGAGCGCAGGGAGGGCGCCGAGCGGACTGAGCTCGCCGATGCGGGGCTCACAGCCGAAGCCGGACTCGCAGCGGAAATCGAGCAGGCTCCCCTGCCCTTTCGCACCGATGCCCCCGTCCTGGAACCCGATGCGGTATCCTTTCTGGAGGAGCAGGGCTTTTCCTTCCCGGCGCATCGCTTCATCAGCACCGTCGAGCGGATTCCCGAGGCTGTCGGATCCCTGGGCTTTCCCCTGGTCATGAAGGTGGTCTCCCCGCAGATCCTGCACAAGAGCGACGTGGGCGGAGTGCTTCTGGACCTCCGGAATGAGCGGCAGGTTCGAGATGCCTTTGCCGATATGGCCCGCCGCTTCGCCGGCAGGGAATTCCGGGGTACGATGCTCTACCGACAGGTGGTTGAGGGTCTGGAGGTCATCGCCGGGATCAAACAGGATCCCACCTTCGGTCCGGTTATCCTTGTCGGTGCCGGGGGCGTACTCACCGAGCTGCTGCGGGATTCAGCTGTCCGCATCGCCCCTTTCGGCCGAGAGGAGGCCCAGGACATGCTCTCCGGGCTCAAGATCAGCGGGATACTGTCCGGTTATCGGGGCGGCGCCGCCCTGGACCGGGAAGCCCTGGTGGACCTCCTGGTCGGCCTTTCCCGGCTGGCGGTGCGCTGCCCGGCTATCCGGGAGCTGGATTTCAATCCCGTATTCGTTCAGGAGAGGGGCCTCAAGATCGGTGATGCGCGCATCATTCCGGGTTATTTTCCGGTAGCGAAGGTCTCCGAGGCGACTACGCGATTACTGTAGTCCAGCGCCACGACATTCATGCCGCTGCCGTTTGCAGATACCTCGCGTCCATTCACGCGAATCGAAGCTTTGGCGCTTTGTTTCCCCCCCGACGATTCGATCGTAATATCTAGACCGGGTAGAAGGGACCGCAGCTGTGGATGGCTATCAGAATCCAGAACCACGTCCCCTCGATTGTCGATTAGCTCCGCCGCCACTCGGTTTCGATATATCACCGCCGCATAGGCTCCGTGTCGGCGCAGCGTATTGATCTGAGAACCCCCGAACATGAGGTATTGCAGCGTGAGGTAGGAGAGCTTGGCGCTGGCCTCTCCTCCGGCGGCGATCAGGATCGTCTGAGTGGAGTGTTCCTTCAAAAAGTTCAGCAGCAGATCTGACTCGGAGTAGCGCGGTTCCTGGACGTTCTCCGCCGGGTCTTGGAAGTAGGCGATCGGTCCCGGTTTGTTTTCCGGTGTCCGGGCTTCGATGTCGGCCAGAACCACCGAATCTTGCTCGGACCTGTGCCCCTTTTTCAGGAGGACAAAACCGTCTTGATATCGCAAGACCCCGTACCCTCGTTGCCGCAGGAGAGGGACAACCAGGTTTTTTACTGCAGAAGGACTCAGCGTATGCCTCCACAGCCAATACTCGGTCAGATCCAGTGCGGGTTGGGGCGCTTCCAGATCGGCAAGGACGTACTGCGCATCGGGATACATGCGGTGCAGAAGGTAGATCTCCCGCCTGCCGGACAGATGAGGATAGAGCCGGGACAAGGTAGCCACCGAAGCCGAAGCCGGGATATCCGAAAAGAAGGAGTAGACTGTTCGCTCACGAGCGGTCGGCCGAACGAAGCCGGGAAACCGTTTTGACAGAACCAGCCCCAGCTCGTAGTTCATCAGCAGTCCCGCGAACAGAAGAGGTATCGCCAGCATGGGGGCGAACCGCTCGCTGATCCTTCGAAAAAACGGGTACGTTTGCCGCTGCGCGAGGTACCTGCGTACGTTCACAACCCCAGTGATCGTCAGGAAGTACAGCTGCGGGAGGATGTGCGCAGAGTACTGGAATCCCAAGGAGAAGTGCGGAGACAAGTGTGAGAGCATGAGGATGGCAAGACCGGGCAGAGCGAGTACCATGGATTTTCCCGACAGCAGCGGCAGTAAAAGCACGGGAAGCAACATCGAGATGAGGTAGCGCAGCTTGTCCACATTGAAGAAGATGTGCCGGAATACGAACAGCGGATTGGTGAACAAAGTGGTCAGGACACCTCGAAAACCCTGCTGCTCGGGAAGATTCAACGCCCAGTAGTTTTCCAGATTCGGGAATCCCCCCAGGGCGGACATGATCTGGAGAACCAGGAAGAAATACCCGATGCAGGTGGCCAGCACGGTTATCCCCAAACGGCGACGTTTGAGCGCAAACAGGGCGTACAGCCCGACCCCGGACACGGTTACGGCGGTGTCTTCCCGCGTTATCAGGGCCAGGGCGAGAAAGATCCAGAACAGGGCCGTTCTCCGGGATTCCAGGAAGTAGATCAGAAAGCTGAAGATAGGTACCAGAAGCACCAGGCCGTGAAAATCAAAGCTGTTCATACCGTGCAGGGCCGGATGAAGCAGGAAACCGGCCGCCACCACCAGGGCGATCCAGGGATTCCCGATTTTCCTGCTGGCCACGAGGTAAATCGGGACGGCGCTGGAAGCCAGCAGCACGGACTGCATCACCAGCAGAGTAATCGGGTTGCGATACAACGCGTACACCGGTGCCAGCAGATAGTACAGCGGCTGGAAATGATTGCTCAGGTGGTCGAGGGTTATAAATCCCGTCACCCTGGGATTCCCCGTCTGCAGCAGGGTATAGAAGACCTGATTCTGCCACCCCAGGTCGAAGGCAAAGGTATGAAAGGCCAGATGCTTGCGCACCGTATAGAAACTGAAATAGACGGCGTAGGCCGCGGCCAGGGCTACGATAATGAACAAGCAGATGCGGTTTTCAAGCTGTGAGCGGTGATTCTCCCCCTCCTGAACAACCTGCACCGCGGGTTCGCTCGCCGAGGCGGGACTGCGGGCGATCAGGTAGGTTGTCAGAAAGACGGCGCAGAGAAACGCTGCAGCCACACAGAAAAACAGGAACGGATGATACACTTCGAAGGCCTGTACGGCGAGAAACGGTGCGAATCCGGCTACCATCCCCAGGGAGAATAATCCGGTGATGCGGGTCGGTGACACGGGCTTTGAGTTGCTGCGGCTGGAGCTGATCAAAGAGGTGAATGCCCACAGCAGAAACAGAGAAACGGCGCCCGAGCCCAGACAGATCAACAGCATCCGCCGGTTGTGAACCGATAGGTTGTTGAAAAACAGATAAGAGTTGAAGGTGACGTCGTCGACGCTCAAGCGCCACAGCAAAAAACCCAGACCTGCTCCGGACAGCAGTACGCACACCACCTCGGCGATTGAATGCCGCCGGGTGAGTCCTTGAATCTTCCGGTTGATCGGCTCTTTCATGGGTTCACCTGTCCGCGATTTTCGAGTAGATCCTTACGGGTTTTTCGCACGGAACCCATTATGCAATCCCTGTCAGGCCAGCCCGAGCAATCTGGCGGCATTTTCGAAACAGATGCGCCGATTCAGTTCCTCACCTAGCTCCAGGGTTTGCAGGGCCTCCAGCGTTTTTTCCTGGTTGCCCCAGGGGGAATCACTGCCAAAGAGGATGTACTCGGGGGGATGAGCAAGGAGAAAGCGGCGGGCCCGTTCCATCCCGATGTGGGGAAAGGCGTAGGAGATCTCCATGTAGACTGGCTTGCCCAGCAGATGCCGCTCCACGCAGTCCCAATCCTTCCAACCGCCGATGTGGGACGTGACCAGCTTCAATTTGGGAAAAGTTCGGACAACGTCCATGATCTTCGGTGCGTCGGCGACCCGATCATGGGGATAACCCATATCGAATCCGGTGTGGGCCAGGAGGATCAACCCCCGCTGCTCGATGCGTTCGTACAGAGGGAACATGCGCGGTTCGTTGAACAGGAAGCGCTGGTAGTAGGGGTGCAGCTTGATCCCCTTCAGGCCGGCTGCCTGAACTCGATCGATTTTCTCCACGGCTTGCGGGTCATCCGGATGAACCGAGGCAAAGGGGTACAGACGCCTGGAGGCAAAGCTCGTGCACCAGCCGAGTATCGAGTCGAACTGGCTCGGCTTGGTAGCGATGTTGAGCACCACCGCCGCCTCGATGCCCAGGCGATCCATTTCGGCAATCAGGGAGGAGACTTTGCCGTCCAGCACCGCGTTCACCTTGGCAAAGGCGCAGAGTTTGGGAACGGTCTGCTCGGCCAGGGAATCGGGAAAGGCATGGGTGTGGAAATCGATGATTCGCATTGGATTCTCTGTATAGCAGAAAAACCGCCGAAGGACCAGGGTTCCTCAATCCGTCAGCAGGCGAATGCGGGTGAAGATGTAGTCGAGGGAATCCTGGTTCAGAATTACTTTATAGTAATCAGTTCCATCCAACTGTTGGGGGGCTTCATCGACCAGGTCGAAGTGCTTTTGGCTCAAGTTCTTGTCGAACCAGTGGACCAGGGAGATCTCTCCGTCCTGCAGCTCGACCGCCGTGATGCCCCGCTTCCCGATGCAGCAGCCGGAGTTGAACAGGCAGGGAATGAGCAGCTGCGAGTTGTAGATGCTGCGGCGGTTTTTCAGCTCCCCTTTCCGCTCGTAGATTTTCTGGAGCTCCATCCTGTGGCGTTGGATATCCTCGGAAAGCCTCCGCTTCTCCCGGGGGCGCGCCGTCGTATACTGCCGGCACAGCTGTTCGATCCTGAAGCGCAGAGAATCGATCTTGGACAGGGATTCGAACAGGGGCCGGTGGGTGTGGCCGATCAGAGAGGCGATCCTATCGGCGTGGGAGAACGAATAGACCCGCCGCTCGGTTTTGTACTTACGGAAGGTACTGCGTGATACGGAGTAGTTTTTTATGCCCAGGGGTCGCGCCATATAGCGCAGGGTCAGACCCACCAGCAAGTTGAAGCGGGTTTGGAAGCTGGAAGCCTGGTGGCCGTGGAAGAGGAACAGAACGTCCTCCTTGTAGCGGAGCTTGAGACCATCGATGAGGATTTCAGAAAACGGATACTCTTTGTACAGCGGCAGAGCTATGTCGTGGTTTCCCACCACCTTGTACAATCGCTTGGCATCGTAGAACCGCCCGAACAGGGCGTACAGATCCGGCCATCGAGCTTCGACCTCGTTCAATGAAAAGCGCAGCAGCTCCTCGATGTCTCCGTTCAGTATCAGCGTGAATTCCTGGGAAAGGTAGTGCTGTTCCAGCACGTGCATGAACAGCTCTGCATTCTTCAAGAAGTCGTCCCCCCGGCGCCGGTTTCCTACGTGGAGATCGCTGAACACGACCAGTCGATTCCGGCGGCTCAGTTTGATCTCTGGGGCTTCGTCGTAGAGGGATTGCAGAGAACTTGTGATTGGATCCTGCATCAGGGTCTAGGCTATGGTGAAATCTGTTTCCATTATAGCGGTTGCAGGCTGCTGAAATCAACACGGAACCGAGCGTAATGGGAAGCCGAGGAGATATAGATACAGGATGATGATCGCTTCATGTGCAACCAGGCTGTTGTGATACCTCAGGACCAAACAACACAAAGCTCTCTGATTTCATCGAGAGAACGGACGCCATCGGTGGTATTGGCGGCTTGCAGGCAGGTGGCTGCCGCTCCGTTTCCGATCTTCAGAGCTTCCTCCGCAGGCCATCCTTCGTGTATACCGTACAAGACCCCGGCGCAGAAAGCATCCCCTGCACCCACCGAGCTCACGATGCTGTGCTTGGGCACCTTGAGACAACCTTGATAGACTTCAGCCCCCGTATGGTCCAGCCAGAAGCCGCCTTCGGGAAAATGGATCACCGCCGTCTTTTTGACGCCGAGCTCCAGTAGACGCTGCGCCGCATTCCGCAGTGCCGCTTCATCGATCGAGTCATCCTGCTTCCTGGTCTCGATCCCGGTTGTCCGGCTCGCTTCTATTTCGTTGATGATGCAGTGATCCGCATAGCGTAGAGAAGGAACGACGATCTTCTGAAAGCGTTCTGAGGCCTCGCTCACAACATCGAGACAGGTTTCGATCCCCGCCTTTTGAATCGATTGCAGCAGTCCCGCGGCGATGGTTCCGCTGTCAGGATCCGGCTGATCCATGGCGTCGAGGAGCAGCAGGTAGCCGAGATAGAACATCCTGATTCCCGCTTTCTTTAAAAGCTCCACCGGTACGTGGGAGGGACTGAAACGAGCATTTGCCCCGCGGAAATGAAAAAAGGTTCTTTCCCCCGTATCCCGGATGGTCATGACATCCGTGTAGCTGGTTCGCGCATCCGGAAGTACTGTCAAGAATTCGGCTCCAATTTGGTTTTTGCGACAGTTATCCAGTATTTGTTTTCCAAAGGCATCCTGGCCGATACAACCGATGGCGAAGGTCGGATATGGAAAGCCCAACCTTTTCAGACACGTGAGCACGTTGGCCGGGCCGCCACCTGTACCGCTGTCCTCCTCGAGGATGCAGGCCAGTTCGCATTTCGGAGGCCAGATGTCGATGATTTTCACCTGATCGACGATCCAATTCCCGCCGCAGGCGATTCCCTGCATACGTTGCTCCTTTCCTCGAGTCTTGCTTGTTACAAAACCGCCCGCAGCGCTTCGAAGAAGCGCTCGTTCTCGCTGTGCTGCCCGACGGTCACCCGGATGTGTGTCGGCAGGCTGTACAGGGTGGCCGCCCGCACAATGATCCCCTGCTGCAGGAGAGCCTGAAACAGCTCCTGGGCGTCCCGGCCGCTATCGATCAGGATGAAGTTGGTATGGGAGCGGACGTAGGCGAGTCCCAGGAAGTCGAGCTCCCGGTAGAAGTAGCGCTTCTCCTCAGAGCACCCCTCCACGGTTTGACGCACGAACTCCTGATCGCCGAGGGCAGCGACAGCGGCCTGCTCGGCCAGGATCGATACATCGAAAGGAGGCTTGATCAGGTTGATCAGCGACACCAGCTCCGCATCCCCGATTCCGTAGCCGAAGCGCAGTCCCGCCAACCCGTAGATCTTGGAGAAGGAGCGCAGGATGAAGAGATTGCTCATCCCCTCCCGGAACAATCCCACCGAATCGAGCCTGGACTCACCTTCCGTGAAATCGATGTAGGCCTCATCCAAAACCACCAGAAGGTGATCGGGCAGCCCTTCGAGAAAGGCGTTCAGCTCCTTCGGCGGCAGGGCGTCCCCGGTCGGGTTGTTGGGATTGCAGAGAAAGATGACCTTGGTGCGGTCGCTGATATTTCTTTCAATATCCCCCAGATCGATGCGCAGATCCTTCATCTCGGAATACACCGGCACGCCTCGCATGACCCTGGAGATGGTCTCGTAGATCGGGAAGGTGATCCGGGGAAAGATGATCTCATCCCCCTGATCGATAACGGCCATGCCGAGATTGTAGATCACCCCGTCGGCCCCGTTTCCCGTCGTGATCTCCGTGGGCTGCACTCCCAGATGCTCGGCAAGGCGAGATCGAATCTCCCGGCTCTGAGAGTCCGGATACACGTGGATTTGATCAGCCATCTGACGAATCGAACGGACCGAGTCCGGCGATGCGCCCAAGGCGTTTTCGTTCGAAGCGAGTTTGATCATCCGGGTGATGCCCGACTCGGCCTGGGCTTCCTTGATCGATTTGCCGGGAACGTACTTCTTGATAGCCGATGTGCCTCTATTGGCGATTCGTGAAAGATTCATATTTCATTCCTTCGACGTTTCGTAGTGAAGCCGACCTCCGTGATTCTTGCAAGAATATGAGGGAGCGTAAAGCAGGTCAAGCGAAAATCAAGATCTTGTTGAATCGATGTTCTCAGTATATGAAATATTTGAGCGAGTCCACAATATAAATACTATTGAAAAATTTCCGCTAAGATTGAAGAAGGTTCGTATTTGAAGTACATTCCCAACTTTATGTATTGTTTAAAATTTGTTCCAGCCCACAGGAATACAAGGTTTCCTTTTTCGGTATTCCTTCATTGTCCCAACCCATCGCTTTGTAGAACCTCTTCACTGCCTTAAAGAAATTGTCAACCTTCAGGCCTTTGTTTGGTCCGGATGGTACTGCCACTTCGTGAAACATCTTGGGTATATAATCGTCTTTTGAGTTGGCGCCCAATTTTAAATTGATGAGTCGCTCCAATTGCAATACCCGCTCGCCGATTTTAAGTAAATCCTCATGTCCGATTCCGACTCCCGTAATCCCACTGGCAAGAATCGCTTCTTTTCTCAAATCGAAATCCATAATTAAGCTTAGAGCAGGTATCTTGCATATACCCAGACAGTCTATTGCCGCACAAACAGCCATGGTCCTTTTTATAAGCAGTTCTTTTCCTTCAAGCGTGCTTTGATCTACGGATGCGGCTATCCCAAATTGCTCTTCTCCTCTTTCTCCAGACCATCTGCTCTCTGGTATTGTATATACGTTGTTGAAATCGGATCCTCGCGAACAGAGCGCGTAACCCAAACCCAAACCTTTGACACTGCGTGGATCTGAAGTTGAAAGTTCCATTCCTTTCACATGAAATGCAAATTGCTCTGCACCCTTACCGATGACTTGCGCCGCCAGCTTTACCCCTTGAGACAGAATCCTGCCAAAACCTTCTTTATTAACAATTTGCTTTATTATGTTTTGCATAGCGTCGAAATTGCCCCACGACAATTCGATACCCCCTGTATCGGCTTTCGAAATAATGTCTCGAGAAAACAAGTCCATGGAAAACGCCAACACTGAACCAGTCGACATTGTATCGATACCCATTTTGTTGCATAGGTCAGACAGGTAAATTAATTGCTCGGCATCAAACAAACCACATTTGTAACCCATGGAGGAGACGGTCTCCCATTCAGGGCGAGCTCCCGTGTAGAGAGCTCCATTTTGGCGGTGAACCTCAATGTTGGCTTTACAGTGCACTGGACAACGATAACAACTCTTGAATCTGCTGACATAGCTGTATAACTTCTCTTCACTTATACCTTCCGCATTGGGATCTTGCTGGTCGTTAAAATTCCTTACGCCCAATACTCCGGCCTTATTACTAGTCGATGAACATTCCGGAACACCATAAGTGGAAAATCTATCGTAGCGTTCGGAAGCTTTTACGCAGCCAATATATTCTTTAGCTGCAGCTGCAGCTTCCGCTGTTGGCTTTTCATGATCTTTTACATTTTCAACCAATATGGCCTTGAGATTCTTAGACCCCATCAGTGCACCCAATCCTGATCTGGCTGCTGCGTAGTGATGACGATGAATTATCGAAGCAAAAGCCACTTGGTTTTCACCAGCCGGGCCAATCGACAGTATTTCAATCGGTTCACCGATCTCCTGATGGAGCCTGTCCTCGGTATTCCAGGTATCTAACCCCCAAAGCTCCTCGGCGTCCAAGAACTGTACTTTCCCTCTTCTTATATACAGGCATGTGGGCTTTCGAGCTTTGCTTCTCACTATCACGAGTTGATATCCAGAGTGCTGCAGTGCTGCGCCAAAGTTCCCTCCTATATTGGCGAATCCAATCAATCCGGTTTGGGGCGACTTTCCTGATATTTGCAGTCTTGTAGAGCCGGGTGCAGCAGAACCCGCCAACAAACCATTTGATAAAACCAAAACGTTATTGGGACCCAAGGGATCAGTATCTCGATCGATTTCTCGGTATAGGATCCAGTCGGCCAGCCCGCGTCCGCCGAGAAATATACTTTCCAATTCGGAATCAATGTTTTCTACAAATACACTCTTGGTATTGAGATCCACGGTAATTTGTTCTTTTTGCATCAGTACCTCTGTCAGCATGGTGCCTTGCTTCATTCACTTTTACTCATAATCTTTTCCAAACGTCCAACAAGGAGAGAGAGACTCATCGTGAGAACAAGGTACATAATTGCTACTGTTATCCAGGTTTCAAATATTCGCCAGGTACTGGTAATAAGCTGGCGGCCGGAAAATGTCAACTCCTGAATGGATACTACCGAAGCAATAGCTGAATATTTTATCGTATTTATAAATTCGTTTCCTAGAGGTGGGAGGACCCGTTTTATCGCTTGCGGCATTACAACGAATCGCATCTGATCGAACCAGGACAGACCCAACGAGTAGCTTGCTTCAATTTGCCCTCGTTCTATTGACTCGATTCCAGCCCGTATAATCTCAGTAATATAAGCGCCCTCGAAAAAAGCAATTGTAATAACACCAGAGATGAATTGAACGAATAGAGTCTCGTTTGCAAACAGAATCGATAATATCTGTTTGGTCGTTAATGAACGACTCCTGATAAAATCTTCTATACCGACTAGTGGCATCAGTTGGTCAAGTACAAAAAAGTAGAAGATAAATATCAAAACCAGAGGCGGTAAATTGCGAATTAATTCAACGTATGCTCTGCCAATCAACCGCAGGAAAAGACTCTTGGAAGTTCGAAAAACTCCAATAATTAGTCCTATTATCGTACCCAATATTGTTGCCCAAATCGACAGCTTGATTGTGGTAATCAACCCTTGTAGCAAATAATTCGGTACAAGTTTCCCTGTGTCGGGATTGCGATGCAAGAAATACTGCGGAATAATGGACCAGTTGCTGTTGTATTCCAATCCGTATCGAATACGATAATATATGTAGCATCCTACCGCGATGCACACAAAGATTATAACACCGTCAATAGGTCGGAATTTCGCCTTTTTCGCAATCAAATAAATATCCTGAAAAGTTGCGGCTTGCCACCTGCGCCAGTTGGCAGGTGGCAAGTCAATTTTCCAATATTATTATTTCGGCACCAAATATTCCCAATCTTTGGTACCAAACCAATAGTCCGCTGTTTCCTTTAACCACGTTTCATTTTTCCGGATCCAGGAATCAAAAAAGGACAGTGTATCAAGATCACCTTTTCTGACAGCGAAACATATTGGCTCATGCGTAAAAAGCTCTCCTTTCAATGGCCGATACAACACGTCAGGATAATCTATCTCCCAATATGCTGGCTTCGGCCAGGAAGAAAAAACAGCGTGCGCGTTGCCGTTGAGGATGTCCTGCAGTACTGAGGCTTCGTCCGGGAATTGATGCAATTCCGCTTTTGGTGTGAACTTTTTTGCTGCCTCAACTGGTGTCGCGCCTGTAACAACTGCAATAATGACATCCTCCTTGTTTAATTCCTCCAAACTGGTCACTCCGGGCATCAACTTCTTGTTGACAACACAATCCATCCCCACATACTGATAGGGGATCGAAAAATTTACCTTGAGCGCTCGCTCTGGTGTAATACCCATACCACCAATGATTACATCGAACTTTCCGGTGAGCAGCGCGGGAATGATACCCGACCATTCGGTAGGAACGAACTCCGCCTTGACCCCGATATCTTGAGCCAGTTTTTTAGACATTTCGACTTCATAACCAACAAGGTTTCCATCCTTGTCTTTGAAGGAACGAGGCACAAATAATCCGACGCCCACCCGTATTACACCTCGCTTGACAATGTCATCAATTAGACTTGTGGTTGCCGCCTCTGATTTCTCAGCCTCCTCTTTTGAACCTTGCATACATGTGGTCAGCAAGCCGACCACGCCCACGATCATGATGAGGACTACCAGACCCTTGAACACACTCTTTTTCATATCTTTCTCCTTTCTTCTGGATTTTTTAGAGTGGTTAGATCCGTCGTTGAAAAAAGTCCTAATGTATCACCTCCTTCCTGTTCCGCTACAAGATTTGGCTCAGGAAGAGCTTGGTACGATCCTCCTGAGGATTCTTGAAAAAATGCTCCGCCGTTCCCGTCTCTACGATCTGCCCGTCGTCCATGAAGATAATCCAGTCACTCACCTCCCGGGCGAAGCCCATCTCGTGGGTCACCACCACCATGGTCATACCCTCGGTGGCCAGGTTCTTCATTACGTCCAGCACCTCATTGATCATCTCCGGATCCAGGGCGCTGGTGGGCTCATCG
>Ga0315548_1001265_pt1 | contig 21593 bp, 24 predicted proteins | sample SalMarSW160110MG_2_FD_202540 | JGI IMG/M metagenome (GOLD analysis project Ga0315548, IMG submission 202540) | Salt marsh sediment microbial communities from the Plum Island Ecosystem LTER, Massachusetts, United States - Salt Marsh Sediment SW1601-110 ...
GATTAATGCTGCAATCGATAAATCATTTCAGAAGAGAAAGTCTTTTTATAGATAAGTTTTATCGGAGATTAAAAAAAGGGAAAGGTGGGTGTAAAGCGAGAATAGCTGTTGTAAGGAAAATGTTCGTAGCCATCTATTTCATGCTTAAAGAAAGAGAGTATTACAGGTATATGAATAAGAAGTTACATGATAAGAAAATACTCGAATACAAAATGTTTTTGGCAAAAAGTAAATAAAAAGGTTGACTTTTTCTCATAACCACAAAGCCACAAAGAACACAAAGAAAAACAACTAAAATTTACTTTTTGTTTTTTTAGGACCCCACACATCCCATTTTTTAACAACAAATAGCACGAATGACACAAATGAATTTACAATAGTCTTGTTTATGGAAAAATATTTTTTATTCGTGTTATTTGTGTGATTTGTTGTTCCTTGTAGTTTTGGTAGGGGAGGGGGTTTTTAAACAAACATACTTATTTTTTTTGTTGTTTTACTAATTTGCAAATTACTAAATTAACTGTTTCACTTAGATTCGAAGAATCTGTCAATCCCATCTTTTCTTAACCGTTTCTTTTTGTATATCTTTTAATGTATCTTTTGCTATCCATTTAGCGGATTTCGAAGCTGTCTTTTCCAGTTCTTTTGCGAATTTTATTACTTCTTTATTTAGATTTTTATTCTTTTTTCCGATGTTTCTTAATGCCCAGCTTACGGCTTTCTTAACATAGTTGCGTTGGTCTGTTGCTCCACTCTTTATTAAGAGTAAGAATTTTATGAATTCATTATCCGGTTTTTCTTTATCGTATACTGCAATGCAGGCGATAAGTGAAAATGCAGCTCGCTTAACAAATTCTTCTTCTCTTTTTGACCATTCTTTGATTTTTTTTTCTGCAAACGGTAATTTTTTAAATAAGTTCATACAGACCTGGTCGCATACATCCCATGAATTGAAATCGGCTACCCATTTTTCTGCTTGGTCTTCAGTAAGTTTATCTTCTTCTCCAATCATGGAAGCTAAAATTCTTGTTTCGTCAATCCCTTCTTCCCATAACTCCAGGGCTAGTTTATGGTTTTTCCCGATTTCTTTTGCAAGTTCTCGCAAAAAAGGTATGGAATTTCCCAATCTGTTAGTGGTGCTTATTCCGAAACGGGCCATTCCTTCTAAATTGTCGGGATTGGCGTTGGCTTTTAATTCTTTTACTATATCATTTACGGAATATTTTATACCGGCTCTTTTCATTTCTTATTAGTTTGAAAAACTCAAAGAGTTTCATTAATAAATTGATCCGACGCCCGCAATAGGTATATATTGTTTTCTCCATCGACAACGCTTACTATAACTTCTACCTGAATGTTGGGTCCCCATTTAGGTCCTTCTCTTGCAATTTTTTCAAGCTGATGTTCCCTGTTGGGGTTATCCGGTCGGTCTTCACTTGAAAATGCCGTTTCCCACAGCAGTTCGTCATTTACAATATACAGGCGATTGGCATCAATTGAAGGTGGAAAAGGAAGTGAATCGATTGCTGTAACCCATATCAAAGCAATAAGCGGTCGCCCGTCAGGGGGAGTGGGTGGCATAAAATCACGCCATAAATAGGTTTCTAATATATATTCTCTACCGTCGATTTCTATTTGTTCAGGTGCCGCTAATAAATCCTGAATCGAGGGTCCTGATGATTCGAAAAGTTTACAACTTGGTATTAAAATATAAATAATCAATGCAAATATTATTAGTTTTTTCATTGTCTCTGGCACATAACATTATTTATTATTAAAAATTCTTTATCGATTGGAAATTGAACTTTTTTCTCCGATAAAATTTCAAATCCGCTTTCTTCGTGTTCCCATCCTCCAAAAAGATACTCCATCAATTGCTCCTCGGGTAACTTATCTGTTGTTAAAATATAATTGCTGTCTAAAACGGCCCAGCTTCCCTGGAGTTCTGTTATATATTCCTTGTTTCCATGTAATTCAAGTGTTGCGGTTTTTAACTCGAATTTGTTATTATCGTATAACGCCATGTCGACTGCTGCAAAATCGTTAGCCAGGGATTTAAAATGAACTTTTATATTGTTTCTAATTACATTTTTCGAAGTACAGGTTACTATAAAAACAGATAATAAGATTAGATAAATTCTAACAACTTTCATAAACCCCCATTATAATAGCATTAGTTATATGTTTCTTTTTTCTAAAATCTAACAGCTACGCAAAAGGATTATAGCCGGGTTTCTTCGCCAACCCGTCGAGCTTTGGTAAAATTTCATTTTTGTATACGGTTTCCGCCCAATCTTCAGGGTTTATCTCCTGAATATCTATCGAGACATGTTCCTCGCTTGTTCCGGCAATATCGACCACTGACCGGGTTATAGCTTCGGCGAGTTTACTCTTTTGTTCATCCGAGCGTCCCGGATACATTTTGATTATTATATGAGGCATTTGCTACTCCTTATTAAAGAAACTGTGTCCGGCAATTTCCATTTTTACTGAGTAAAGAGAGGTTCTTGCTGTAACATAGAGAGTTTTCATCTCGGGACCGCCGAATGTTACGTTCGCGGGTTGCTCAGGGAATTCTATAATACCCAGAAGTTTACCTTCGGGATTAAATACCTGAATTCCGAGTGCTGAAGCTATGTACAGGTTTCCATTTATATCTATCGTTACTCCGTCCCCTCCGGAATTATCCTTTCCATTCACTTGGGAAAGTTCACAAAAAACTCGCCCTTCTCCCAATTTTCCCGGAAACGGAACAGTATATGCCCACATGTCCTTCTGCATAGAAGGTATTACATAAAGAGTTTTTTCATCCGGTGATAGTATTATTCCGTTAGGGGCTTTTAAATTATCGAGTAGACGTGTGACTTTACCGTCGGCACTCCTATAGTAAACTGCCTCTTTGCCCTGGGGTAAGGGTTGGGGTGCTCTAAATAAGGGATCGGTAAAGTAAACACCTCCGGTCTTTTCTACTACGAGGTCGTTTGGTGCGTTGTAACGAGTTACTCCATATTTACCGGTTAGGACTGTAATCTTTTTTGTTTCAGTGTTTACCCTGATTAGCTGTCCGTCCATCTGACAGACGATTAACTTGTCTTTTTTCTCAAACATAAGGCCATTTGCGTGTCCCGAAGGTTCGAGTAATACAGAAATTTCTCCGTCTTTATTCATTTTATAAATTTTATTTGCGGATACATCGGAAAAGTATAAATTTCCCTGCATATCCCATGCGGGTCCTTCCGTAAACTGGAAATTACCCTGAACTTTTTTTACTTCACTTACCGGACCGATCCCCGGGATGGAAGATTTCTCTTTAGCTGTACAGAATATTGTTAACGTTATTATAAGTAAAACGGAAATAAATTTTTTCATTTTTACCTCCCTTTTTAAATGTATAATAGTATTACAAATTTCCGTTTTCGAGATTTTTGCCTGGGTAGCGGAGTTCTTTATCGGAAAAGCCTTCTGTGTATTCTTTTATTTTAACGGAGTGTTCGTAGAATTCTTCGAGATTTATTTTCTTGAGGTATAACATACCGTGTGTAGCCCTTAGTCTCGGGTGAGGATTTTGTGAAAAGTAATTATAGCCGAGGCATACTTTTATATCTCTGTATTGGTTTACCCAAATTATCTGACTTAGTTCCGAGAAGGGACCTTCATGTTTATAGGAGGGAAAAGATGCCTCTCTTTGAGAGCCAAAGCAGCTCATAAATGCGTTGTTTAGGATAGCAATGGAATTTAGGGAAACCGGAACCATCGAGTTTATTTCTGAGGGATGAAAATTTTCCCAGACATTTCTGTATCCCCATATCTGAATTTTTTTGTTATTATGCTTTTTCAGAGCTTCCGCTATTGCCTGTAACACTTTGTAGTGAGTATCCGGTCCGCTCGATTCCGGGTCGAGGGCAACAGTTACAACATCGGGTTTAATCTCATCGAGCAAGTCTACTATTGGTTCAACGTCACGGTAGAACTCCGGAGATTCCGTAAACATCTCTCCTTTATAAAAGCCAAGTCTCAAATGATGAACCTGTTCCGAAGTAAAGCCTGTATACCTCCAGAGAAGTTCCGCTTCCCATTCTCTTACTGAACCTTTAAGTTTCTGAATGTGTTCCAGATCTTTTTTACCGGGATATTGAGTTTCGAAATAGTTGATGAGTTCACGGATTCTGTTTTTTATCTGAGGTAGACTTTTTTCTTCGTAGATTCTTATTATGTTTCTTAGTAACCGTCTGCTTTCAGCTTCATTTTTTATTTTTTCGTTCTGGCTGGCTATACCGTCGAGGTAGAAATGAATATCTTTATTCATTTCATTCCTGTTGTCAGCATCAAAATAGCCTTCTTCTAATAAATTTTCAAAAGAAGGTATTTCGATAAAAGGTAGCAGTTCTCTAACCAGTTTTAGCATATATTTATTTGTTACGGAATCGAAACCGCTTGTCATATAAGCAAAATGATGGGAGTTTTTGGGAGTTCGGATTAGATGCATAAAATAGGGTAGATATCCAAGCAGTATATCGTCATGGTGAGGCGCGGTGTGAAGAAAAACTAAATTTTCCGGTTCTTTCAACCCGTCTTCAATTGAGGAAAGCAGTTTTTCCTCAACACTTTTATTTATCTTCTTGTATGCTTTTTGTTCTTTTTCAAGTACTTTTTTGGAAAAACGATTTTTCTTATAATCTTTCTCAGTAAGATTGGCAATACTTGTTTTATTTTGAAGTGATAAATCGATAACTACTCTCGCAATATTTTCTACATTAAGCTTTTTAGACGAAGCTATTTCTTCGTAGTTCCGTTCGATTAGTTTAGATGCAGCGCCTCGAGTTACATAAAATCTTGAATTAGGAAGCTTCTGGAGTACAGTGGCAGGATAAATATTACTCATCTCATTTTGTATAGCGTCAGCCACCATTCCGGATTTGCTTGTACCGGCAGCAAAAATAATTGCCACCGCTTGTTCGTTATAAGTTATGGTAGATAAACCTATGGTTGTTACGCATCTTTTAGCTGTGGCTTCGATGCCTCCAAGGTCGGTTGCCGCAGCCGCTTGAGTTTCGTAGTTTGTAGAGGTAAGTCGGGTTGTCGAATAAAAATCGGAACCCCTGACATTAAAAGCTATATGACCGTCCGGGCCAATTCCGCCCAGGAAAAAACCGATACCTCCCATCTCCCTTATTTTTTCTTCATAATCCGTACAAAACTGATCGACAGAGTGAATAATATTCTTCTGAATTTCCTCTTTATGGTTATGCGGATATCTGTTACGTAAAGATAAATCTACTCCTTCTTCAAAAAATATTTCTTTTGTGTATAAATTATAGGGAGCCCCAACTTTTGAGGTGTCCATTAACAGCGCTTTATTTTTATCCAGTCCCAGACCTTTAATGTAATAATTTTTTATGTACTGATAGAAGCTGTTTTGTTCCTGAGAATCCGTAGGATAAAATTCGTCCATCTGAATGAATCGAAGACTTTCAGTTTTTGGACGGCTTTTGGTGTCTATTTCATAGGTTTCAAGTTCTTCTTTGACTTCTTTCTTATTCCAGTTGTTTAAATAATACTGAGCCCATTTTATGAAAAATTCGGGCGTTTTTCCTGTTGGCAAAGAAATAACTCCCCCCGGATTTGCCTTTGTCCACTCTATAAATCGTAAAGCTGTGATTTTACCAAGTATTGGGAAATTATCAACAACGATACAGGGAATTTTTTCGCATTCAGGATAAATGATTTTTCTGCCCGTTTGTTTTAAGACTTGTTTTTCGACACAGGAAAGATTGATTTTCTCTTTTTCCTTCATTAGCTTAAGTATAAGGATGAGTAGATTTAAGTCAAGAGGGTTTCATAACACGCAATATAAACCACAAAGCCCGCAAAGTACACAAAGCCCAACCCCACCCAACCTTAATTTATTGTGTTTTTTTATACCCTCCCAGCCACCCAAAAAACAGATAGGATTTACATGATTTAAAAAACAATAAAAACATTTGTGCTATTCGTGCTATTTGTTGTTTCTCTGTGCTCTTTGTGTTCTTTGTGGTTCAAATCCATTTTTATACAGGCTCTTGACTACTTAATAGGTTTTCCTTATCTTTCCTTGTCTTTAATAACAGGAGGAAAATAATGAAGATATGGAATTTTTTGATAACAAAAGTAGTAGCGGGAAATACCGTTTGGCAATATACGGTTTTCCTTCTTACTGTTCTTGGTTTTCTTATTTTTTGGCGTATTTCTCTGTTTTTATTGAGTAGAAGTGCTGATAGATTTAGTAGAAAAGGTAGGAAGTTAGCAGGTCTCACAGTTAAGGGATTAAGCCGGTCTTCTTTGTTTTTTTGTATTGTTATAGGTCTCCGCGTTGGAATAATTCATCTGTTAATGAGCGAATCGATTGCAAGTGTTTTTCAAACTGCTATAGCCATTTTATTTGTGCTTGCAGTCGGACGTTTAGGTTACGCTATGGTTGATGTAGTAGATAGCCGTATGTGTGATCTTGCCGCAAATCAAAAAAGCTCAGTTAGTGATATGTTAGCTTTTTTAGTAAGCCGAATGCTTAAAATTACGATTGTAATTCTTGTACTTTTGCAGGCGGTAACTGTTTTTATTGGGAAACCATTGACTTCTGTAATTGCGGGTCTGGGAATTGGAGGTCTGGCGTTCGCTCTGGCCGCCCAGGATACACTGAAAAACTTTTTTGGTTCCCTGGCACTCTTTACGGATAAACCGTTTCAAATAGGAGAACGGGTTGTTGTAGACGGTCATGACGGACCTGTCGAGGATGTCGGACTACGTTCAACGCGTATACGTACACTTGATGGCCATCTTGTTACGATTCCAAATGGCGAATTAGCCAGGATGACAATTCAGAATATAGGTAAGCGACCTTACATAAGAAGGCTTTTTAATATAGGTATTACATATGATACCCCGCCCGAAAAAGTCGAGAAGGCTTTAGAAATCATAAAAAATATATTAAAAGATCATGAGGGTATGGATCCTGAGTTTCCACCCCGGGTTTTCTTTAACGAATTTAATAGTGATTCTCTTAATATTCTCGTTATCTATTGGTATCATCCACCGGATTACTGGAATTTTATGCAGTTTAGTCAGAAAGTTAACTTTGAAATTTTGAATCAATTTAATTCTGAGGGTATTGATTTCGCGTTCCCGACGCAGACTTTGCATCTCGCGGGTGATGAGAAATATCCCCTTAACATCGATATCAGAGGAGATGTATCGAATAATAATTAAGTATTTTGGTTTTGGGATTAGGTTAAGATTTCGGATTAAAGTTTCGATTAAAAAAATTCAATTTCAATTAAATTATTACGAATTTATGTGGCGATTCTTTGCTGGATCTATGTTTTAGATTTTCTCTCACTTGACATTAACAAATAAAGTAGTATTCCGTAGAAGAAAAAGTAAAAAAATCCTTCAATAACTACTTTTTTTGTATCAAAATGCATCGGTCTGAAAAGGAATAAGCCTACGAGAATGGAAAAGATGCCCAAAAGACAGGTAATAAGAGACCGGAAAGAAGCTATTCTATTTGCCACCTTATTTGTTTCGTCTATGTAGTGCGCGCAAAGAAAATCTGTGGCCGTGAGTACGGGTGTGAACATAAAGATCGCAAAAAAGTAAAGGAAGTGTAGGGAAGGGGGTGCAGTGTCGGATAGAAAAACCATTATAATAGCTAAGGGGATTATTACGTTAAATCCTATACGCGTACCAATAAAGATATAAATAAATGTTAATAAAGTTATTATCCCGCTTATATAAAGGAGAATTTTTATGCTTTTTATCATTAAACCCCCATTATGAAAGTAAACATATCATGAAAAGGGAAAAAAGCAAGGACGGCGGTATAGTATATTTTTAGGGGTTTCCAATAAGCTTTTTTATTTCTCGCAGTAAATCTTTAGCTTCAATAGGCTTTTCCATAAAGACGTTTACAGGCATGTATTCCATGTCTTTTTCCTGCCCGAGATTAAATTTAGCCATCTCTGAATCCTTATTTACCGCAGTTATCATGATAATAGGTATTTTCTTTAAATCTTCTTCCGCTCTGATTTTTTCGCTTACCCATATACCATCGGTTTTTGTTTTCATCATAATATCCAGCAATATAATGTCTGGAATTTTATCCCGCACTTTTTTAAATGCTTCTTCGCCGTTTCTGGCAGTTCGGGTTTCGTAACCATTGCCCTGCAAAATTATTTCCATCGTTTCTACAAAATCAGGGTCATCATCCACAATAAGTACTTCTTTTAGCATTATTTCTCCTTTTTTTGGATTGCAGGGAAACTCAAGTTAAATGTAGTCCCTTTATTTAATTTGCTTTTTACTCCTATAGTTCCCCCGTGAGCATTAATTATTCTTTTTACCAGAGAAAGGCCGAGCCCCATGCCTTCCTTTTTATGTCCGGGTCTTGCATTTTCACCCCGGAAGAAAATATTGTATATTTTTGATAGTTCTTTTTTCTTTATACCTATACCTTCGTCTTTTACTCGTAGCAGAAAGGAGCTATTGTCTTTTTTACTCGTTACCTTTACCTTGTTTCCCGGATTGCTGTATTTAATCGCGTTATGTATTATATTTATGAAAGCTCTTCTTAAGAGTTCCGGATTCCCGTAGATCGGAGGGATAGCGTCGGATAGATTCCAGTCTATTTTAATATTGTTTTGTGTAGCAAACGCATCCATTTCTTCGGTCAGGGAGGAAAGTAATTTTACCGTATCAATCTTTTTTATTTCGATTTCACCCGTTCCTTCTTCGAGGTGAGAGAACATTAATAAGTCGTTCAAAAGTTTTGTAACGTCATTGATTCTTACTTTTGCTCTGTTGAGAAGTTCTTTTTGTTTTTTAATATCTTTTTCGAGGTAGCCATCCAGTATTACGTTTAAAATATTATAAACCGAAGCTAGCGGAGCCTTCAATTCATGGGATACTTCATAAGTGAATCTGGTCTTTGCTTTTGTTAGCTCAACTGTTTTTGCGTAATGTTCGCTGCACGCGGATTTGGCATCCATGGATTGTTTTCTAATGTTTTTTAATTTTTCAATTAATGTTGATATGTCGGATTCAAGCTTGCCATGCCAATCTCTTATTCTGTCAAGATGGCATTCCGGATCATTAATGTTACAAATTTTTGGTTCCATATTTTTATCTCCTTGTAATATTAAGTAGATTAAAAAAAAATGCAAGCAGCGATGTTTAAGTGCCACAGCAGTAAAAATGCGTTAAGCTAATGTTACTCATCGGGACAGGAAATGTGATTTTTTTCACAACTTGACAAACTTCTGAATGATTATTATTAAACTTTGTGAATAGAATATCTAAGTTGGCCTATTTTTTATAAAAAGATAATTTGATGGAGGGTTAATTGAATAAAAATAAGGGTTTTGACGTAAGAGAGAGGATAAAAAGTTTCTTTTGGTTATTTTTCTTTCTTTTCGCCCTCTGGTTGTTGCTTACATCGACATTTAATTCTCAGGAGTTGCTAATTGGAGTTTTTGTTTGTTTCGTCATTGCCCTTATAACTCATAAATTTTATATTAAATTAGGTTTTCCTTCCGTGAGCCTTAAGAAGTTTTATTTTTCTTTTGTTTATATATTAGTTCTCTTTTATGAGATAATAAAAGCTAATTTAGATGTAGCCCTTAGGGTTATTCGTCCGTCCCTGCCGATAAATCCTGGTGTGGTAATTATAAAAACCAGTCTTAAATCAGATATCGCAAAAACAATTCTGGCTAATTCCATAACCCTAACGCCCGGTACATTTACTCTGGATATTCAAGGGAATAAATTGTTGATTCACTGGATAGATGTAGAAGCGACAGATATCGCTGCCGCGACCAATATTATAGGCGAAAGGTTCGAAAAATATTTGAGGATTATATTTCAATGATGGCGACTATATATTTTGTAGTTATGGGTTTAGGAGTTATATTATGTCTGCTCAGGATGCTTAAAGGTCCGACTGCTCCTGATCGTGCTGTCGCGCTGGATACAGCGGTTACAGTTACTGTCGCGTTGTTGGTCCTCATTGGTCTTGTCCTCCGAAGAAGAATATACCTTGATGTTTCATTGGTGTATGCCGTTCTAACCTTTATAGGTTCAGTTGCGATAGCAAGATATCTCGAAGGAGGAATCGAATGATCTGGGGTTGGTGGGTTACGGGATTTGGTGTGATATTTTTGTTCCTGGGTAGCCTCGGAGTGTACAGGATGCCTGATGTATACAATAGATTGCAGGCGGGAACAAAGTGTACGACACTTGGCGCCTTCTGTACCATTATCGGTGTCGGAATAATAGAACCCTCCTGGTTCTGGACAACTTTTATAATCGCGGTATTTGTATTGTTGACTAATCCAATATCGAGTCATGCGCTTGGAAGAGCGTCCTGTGTTTCAAAAGTCAAACTCTGTAAAAAAACAAAGGTTGATCAATCGAAGGGTTTTTGCGGAGAAAAGGATAAAGAGGATGATAATTCTTGAGATAATCCTGGTTTTTGTGATGCTTGTGGGTGCCGTTGCTGCCGGGGTTTTTAAAGATTTGTTAAATGCGGTAATCGCTGCCGGCTTTGTTAGCTTTATTGCGGCAATACTCTTCTATTTTCTTCATGCTCCCGATGTGGCTATGGCTGAAGCTTCTATTGGTGCTGCCTTAACTGTAGCCATTTTCATAATAGCTATTAAAAAAACAAAAAGGTTCGAGGAAGATGAGAAAGGTAATTAGTTTTATTTTAATAGTAATAATTGCTGCAGGTGTTTTTTTCTCGCTGGAGGAAGTACCTTTTGGAGCCACAAAAAGCAGGGTGAGGGAATATTACCTTGATAACGGTATAAAACAAACAGGAGCTGCAAATATAGTGACATCTGTGGTGGTTAATTATCGTGGTTTTGATACGCTCGGAGAAGTAACTGTATTATTCCTCGCGAGTATCGGTCTTTCCGCGGTTCTTTACAGAAAAAAAGAGGAGAGAGGCAAAAAGAGAAGAGAGAGCAGTTTGATTTTATATACCGGCTGCAGATTTTTGTTTCCTCTTATTCTCCTTTTCGGTTCTTACATATTCATTCATGGCCATTTGACTCCCGGAGGAGGTTTTCAGGGAGGAGCTGTAGTAGCATCCGGATTTTTGCTTACCATGCTTGGTTGTTGGGGATGGGAGGGAGTTAATAGAAATAGGTTTAAGATAACAGAATCTCTCTCGGGTCTTGCCTTTGTTGTTATAGGTCTTCTTGGATTACTTTACGGAGGATATTTCCTTTTTAATTATCTGCCCAAAGGAATACCGAATCAACTTTTTAGTGCCGGAATTATTCCTCTTGTGTATATCGCCATAGGATTCAAAGTGGGTTCGGAGATTGCGGGTATAATAAATGATATGGTGAGGAGCGGGTAATGGAATTCATAGAAAATTATATGTATTACATCGCATCTTTTGGTTTAATCCTTATAGGTCTTTATATAATGCTTGTTAAGAAAAATTTGATAAAAATTATTATAGGTCTTTCAATTATAGATACGGGAGTAAATATTTTATTGATTTCTGTGGGTTATTTAAAGGAAGGAACCGCCCCTATTTTCTCACGTGAGGGTTTATTACCTTCAAGGATGGTCGATCCCGTGCCGCAGGCACTGGTTCTGACTGCTATTGTTATAGGGGTGGCGATCCTGGCGCTTGCATTGACTTTAGCAATTGTTCTTTACCGTCATTACGGAACTCTAAATGTTAGAAAAATAAGGAATCTTAAATGGTAAATCCTGTTTTACTTATAATTATTCCTTTAGCCGGAGCTTTTGCTATACCGTTATTTGGTTTTATATCCAAGCATATATCGAAATATATTTCTTTAATTTCTACTCTGGCTATGGCTGTGATTGTAGGTTTCTTAGTTCCGCAAGTTATAAACAATCCCATAATTGTTCTGATTGGAGGTTTTAAGCCTCCTTTTGGTATCAACCTTGTTGTAAGCCCCTTTTCTCTGTTTTTTGCGGGTGTTATAAGCTTGCTCGGTTTTCTTGTGTCCATTTATGCTATAAAATATATCTATGAAGGAGATGTCGAGAAGTATCACCTTTTATTTCTGCTTTTTATAACAGGTGCCACAGGGGTTGTCCTTACAGGTGACATATTTAACTTATTTGTTTTCTTTGAGATACTCTGTATTTCTTCCTACGCTTTGGTTGCTTATAATAGGGATAAGGACGGAGTGGAAGCAGGTATAAAATACCTCATTCAGGGTTCTGTGGGTTCGTCTTTTATTCTTATCGGAATAGCCTTGCTTTATGGTCTTTGTGGTTCACTTAATATGGCGGATATAGCAAGTCAAATTCATTCCGTAAATTCCCCCTTATTATCTCTTGCACTGGTTCTTTTTCTTACAGGTTTTGGAATCGAAGGAGCTATATTTCCACTGAATGCCTGGTTGCCTGATGCTCACGCGAGCGCTCCCTCGACTATAAGCGCTGTACTTTCCGGTTTCGCAATCGAAGTAGGAGTATATGCAGTCGTGCGGTTTGTCTGGACTATATTCGGAGCGTTAAGTATGCTTCATTTTCTTGCAGGACTTGGAGTTCTGACGTTGCTTGTTGGCGAATTAGTAGCTTTTAGACAGAATCGTATTAAGCGCATGCTTGCTTATTCGTCAATAGGGCAGATAGGTCTTATTGTGTTTGCTTTTGGGATAGCTTCTGTTGCAGGAGTTAAAGGAGCTTTATTCCAAATTGCATCTCATGCAATGGCAAAAGCTTTGCTCTTTTTGGCTGCAGGTTATATGATCTATAGAGCGGGGTCTAAGGATATTTCTTCGCTGGAAGGAATGGGGAGAAGAATGCCTTTCACTTCTTTAGCTTTCACGGTAGGAGCTTTTTCGCTTGTAGGTTTTCCGCCTTTTGTAGGGTTCTCCAGTAAGTTTTTAGTAATAAAAGCTGCATTGGCTGAGGGACAGCTTATATTTGCCATTCTTATCGGGTTTGTTTTATTAGGCACAATAATCGAAGGATCTTATTTCCTTAAGGTAATTCAGACAATTTATTTTAAAGGAGGAGAAGATAGTTCTAATAAAAGAATAGAAGCTCCTATCTGTGCTTTGATTCCCATGTTTATTTTGCTTATTCTAATCGTAGTTGTAGGGGTATATCCAGGCTTAATAAGTAGCGTTTTAGACTCGGCAGCTTCAGGGTTCCTGGATAGAATACAATATATTAAAACTGTATTGGTAGGAATATAAAAGGAGTTAAGAGATGATTTTAGGGGTACTGCTTATAGTTGCATTTGGGGGAGCATTTCTGACCTATCTTTTCGGGAAAATCTCCTCCAGATTACGCGATGTATTTGCAGTTCTTATCTCTTTAGCTTTAGTAGTTATTACCTGTTTACTTTACAACAAGCAACAACAAATAGTTTACTTTGTCTTCTTCGACATCCCTCTTATTCTGAGATCGAATATGCTTTCCTGGTTTTTTGGTATTACAATTGCAGGGATTGGTCTACTCTCAGTTATATATTCTTTGGGATACATGGGGAAAGAAGAAAAATTGGATTATTATTACTTCATAATGATACTTATTAATGCATCTATGATTGGGACTGTCTTTAGTGGTGACTTTATATCATTTTTTATATTTTGGGAAATAATGAGTTGGAGTACCTATCTTTTAATAAGCTATAAGGGAGGTAAGGCATTATCCGCTGGAATGAAGTATATAATTATGTCAATTATTGGTTCCATGACTATGTTAATTGCTATTATTAGTTTATATGTTACCTGCGGTACTCTGGAGTTTTCCTCCCTGGTTTCTCAAGTAAAAATTGCTTCAATAAGCTACAATTTATTCCTTCTCATTATGTTTGGGGTTGTCTTTACCATTATTAATGCATTCTGGCCACTTCACACCTGGCTTCCTGATGCCCATGCGGAAGCTGTGAGTCCATTTTCATCGATTCTTTCAGCAGTACTTGTTAGAAAAGGATTGTATGGACTCTACCTCGTTATGTATATAATATTAGGTTTAAATGTTTTGAATAAGTTGTCTTTCGGATTTATAAGTTATAATAATGTGTTCTGTTTCATTGGTGCGGTCACGATAGTCTTTGCAGCATTTAGTGCTTTTCTTCAAGATGATAGTAAAAGGATCCTTGCCTGGAGTACAGTTGGTCAGGGTGGTTATATGATTTTGGGAATTGCGTTTACCACAGCTATTGGACTTGCTGGAGGTATGTTTCACGTTTTAAATCATTGTATTTATATAGCCTTACTTTTCTTTGTGGCCGGCGCAGTGGAACACCAAACCGGAGGGATAAGAGATATAAATAAGTTGGGTGGATTAATTAAAAAAATGCCTGTTACTTTTATAGGAGGAGTGGTAGGTATCTCTGGTTTAATTGGGTTGCCGTTAACCTGTGGTTTTGTTTCTAAATGGTTAATATATAAAGCGTTAATTTTGGAAAACCATCCATTTTTAGCGTTTGCTGCATTTATGGGAACCTGGGGGACCATCTTATACGGATATAAATTTATTCATAACATTTTCTTAGGTCAATTACCGAAAGAATTCGAAGATGTTAAAGAAGTTCCCTTTTCAATGAAATTCCCCATAATTTTATTAACAATAGCGGTTATTTTAATTGGCGTTCTTCCCGGCATACCCCTTAAAGTTATAAATATTATTAATGTTTCTGCCGGTTTTAAAGCTTTATCGATAAATATATCAGGTGTTATTTCGGAGACTGGTGTGTTAAATACTGTAAATATCTTTGCCGCCATTTTAGCGGCTTTATTAGTAATTTATTTATTCTTCCGTACCGGTGCCGAATCAGAGAGAGTCCCCCAGGAAGATTCTTATGCTGCAGGTTCATATATTCCTATAGGGAAATATCATTACACTGTTAAATTTTACGATCCGTTTTCCAGACTTGCGAAACCATGGCTGAAGGACAGGATAGATAATTTTTACGGATGGTTAACCCGCATAGTAGGAAAAATAGCTGAGAGACAAAGGCGTATTTATACAGGAGATTTAGGTTTTTACCTCGTATACATTGTCCTTTTTCTGGCAGCATTGATTTTTGTGCGGATTATATGTAGACAATGGTGATATTATGAAGGTTGCTTCGTTTTTCATCTTACCTATCATCGGCTTTACAGTTGGTATATTTTTCATGGGTTTATCCAGAAGAATAATGGCCAGGATACATTGGAGATATGGTCCTCCTCTGGTTCAGCCACTTCTTGATATCATAAAGCTCTTTCACCAAAGAAGTATATCCCATGGCGTTATTTTTGAACTTGGTCTTCTTCTTTCCTTAGCCGGGGGTATAGTTACTCTTCTTTTTATTCCTATAGGCAATATGTGTGCACTCGATATGTCTGGAGGGCTTCTGGTGATTTTATATCTTATGCTTTTGGCGCCTTTCGGCATAGCTTTATCAGGAGGAGAAGCGGCAAATCCGAACGTGAGTATTGGAATTTCCCGGAAGATGCTTTTGGCTTTGAGTTATGAAGTTCCGTTTCTTTTAGCTCTTCTGGCGGTTATGATAGAATATAACACAATCTCTATAGTTGAAATAGTTAAACTTCAGAGGGCTTCGAGTTGGGGAATAGTTTCTCTACCTTTATCAGGTATAGCTCTTTTCCTTGTTTTACCAGCGATGCTTGGCATAAGACCCTTTGATATGGTGGAAGCACCGCAGGAGATCGCTTCCGGTCCAAAAGTTGAATATGGGGGTAAATTTTTAGCATTATATAATATTGAACGTGCTTTTCATGAGTTTATTGTTATTGCGCTATTTGTTAATTTATTCCTTGGAGGAGCTAATGACCCATTCTCTTTCTTTATAAAGATGTTAATAATATTTACACCTCTTATCTGTATTAGTGCTGTTTTTCCAAGATTTAGAATTGAACAAGCATTTCGCTTCTGCTGGAGATTGCCGACTGTTTTGGCTCTTATAGGTTTGATTATTGCGAGTGTGTGGAGGTAAAAATGGATAGAAAAGTTATAAGAAAATGGTTGAAGGATCCAGAAAAAATGGGTAATAAGTATTCTCTCTGGGCTGTTTATTTCTGCACAGGCTGTGGAATAATTGAAGTTCCTCCGGTTATAACTTCTCGATGGGATGCAGAGAGGTTCGGCGTTATTCCTGTAGCGAGCCCAAGACAGGCAAATTTGTTTTTAATTACGGGTTATGTCTCTCTAAAAACTTTAAGAGCTATCATAAGGACCTATGAGCAAATGCAAGAGCCAAAATATACAGTAGGGTTTGGTTCATGCCCGATAAACGGAGGTATGTACTGGGATTCATACAATACTATAAAAAAATTAGATAAATATATTCCGATAGACGGATGGATTGCTGGTTGTATGCCGAGACCTGAAGCGATATTTGTTGCAGTAACGCATCTATGGACTTTGATCGATAAGGGAATGGCAAACGCATACAAAAAGTACAGAAAACAATATAAATATTATAGAAAAAATCAGGAAATGGCGCTGGGAAAACTCGAATGGCCACCCCTGTACCCAATAAATTAAGATGAATAAAAAGAATTTAATTGACGAATTAAAATTGACCTTTGCCGATATCCAGGTAAACGAAGATGAAAATGGTATGATAAAAATACATGCAAAAAAAGAGCAGGTAAAAACGATTTTGCGTTATCTCAAAGGTAATGGATACGATCATCTGGCTCTCGTTTCCTGTGTGGATTGGATTAATAAAAAAGAGTTCGAATTAATATATATTTTAACATCCTATCTTAATGATAACAAATCATATCAGGAAAAAGGAGATGTCTATTTGAAGATAAGAGTTACAAGAGGCGGCCCGGAGGTAGAGACTGTAATTGGTGTATTTGAAAACGCTGAGCCCTACGAGCGGGAGATTCATGAACTCTTCGGAATTAATTTTAGAGGTCATCCGAGATTAATTCCTCTATTTCTGGAGCGGGAATATGATGTACCTCCCTTCAGGAAGGATTTTGATACAAGAAAATATGTTGAAGATTTTTTTAATTCTATACCTGTAATACCGGAGGAGAAAACATGAGAGAAGTTGAGCTTTTCTTTGGTCCGCAGCATCTCGGAATGGTCGGGAATTTCAGCATAACACTGAATGTCGAGGGAGACAAAATTCTAAAAGCCACTGCGAATCCAGGCTTTCTGCACCGTGGTTTCGAAAAATTGATGGAATACAGAACATGGATGCAAAACTTTCCTCTCGTTTGCAGAATAAATGTTGTTGAACCGGACCATATGGAGATGGCTTACTCGATGGCTGTAGAAAAGTTAGCCGGTATAGAAGTGCCCGAACGAGCTCAGTGGATGAGGAGTATATATCTTGAACTTGCTCGTGTTGGGTCTCATCTTTTTGGTTTGTGGGCATATTCCAATATGCTGGGTTTTGATACTGTTGCTCAGTGGGCTATGTACCATAGAGATTTGATTCTGGATCTTTTCGAAGAATTAACCGGTGGTAGGGTGTACCATATTTATATTTGGCCCGGCGGAGTAAGACGTGACTTCCCGAAGGGTTTTACAGATAAAATCGTAGAGACTTTACATTCAATAGGGAAGTGTGTTCCCGATTATAACAATACGTTTTTCAATAATCCGCTGTTTTATGAGAGGACGCGTGGTATAGGAAAAGTAACCAGAGAAGAGGCGGAAAAATGGGGTGGTGTTGGTCAGGTATTAAGAGCTACAGGGAAGCCCTTTGATATAAGGAAGGTTGAGCCCTATGCGGTTTATGATAAAGTGGATTTTGATATACCAACGCGGGAAGATGGAGACGTATATTCGAGGATTATGGTAATAAGAGATGAAATGATAGAATCCGTTCATTTAATTTTTAAACTAATCGAGGGATTACCGAAAGGAGAAGTTTATAACAAAGTACCCAATCCTTTCAAGTGGAAAATCGGAGAGGGTGAATCTTATGTAAGAGTTGAATCTTCGAGAGGCGAGTTAGGGCTCTATCTGGTGAGTGATGGTGGGGATAAGCCTTACAGAGTGCATTTCAGGACACCTTCCTATTCCCATGGTTTAACGATATTAGAGAAAGTTTTAGAGGGTGCTAATATCTCGGATGTAGGAAATATTATGATTAGTATGTACGTTGTCGCTCCTGAGATAGATAGGTGAGAAAAATGAGTGAATTAAAGTTAGGCGAGGTTTATAAAAATGGATAAAAAAACTTCAATTTTGGGTCCGTTAAAGGCGTTAAAATATCTTTTCAAAAAACCAAAAACTTTAAGATATCCATTTGAACTTAAAGAACCCGCAGAAAGATATAGAGGTATACATCTAAATGATTGGGATCAGTGCACAGGTTGCGGGAATTGCGCGGATATTTGTCCTAATGAGGCAATTCTTATGAAAGAAACACCGGAAATCGAGGCAAAAGACGGAGAGAGAAACGAACGCCCCGAAATAGATTATGGTAGATGCTGTTTTTGCGGATTATGTGTCGATATTTGTCCTACAGGGTGCCTACGGCTATCCAGAGATTATTTTCATATCCATTTTGACCCCAAGACTTTCAAGCTTCTGGCAAAAGATGAAAAAACAGATAAGGAACACTTCCTTCCCGAGGGGAAATATTCTATTCTTCAAGCATCGCTTACTCACCGAAGAGAAAATTATGAAGGGTTTAGTTCTGACTTAGAGTACTCACTGTTTGATCCTGAAAGAGTACAGATACATGAGCTTTCGCCCAAAGAGAGAAAATCCTCTTTTATTGAACAGGTAAAGGGTTTCAGCGCAGAGGAGGCCGGGAAAGAAGCGAGTCGATGTTTGGAGTGTAAGTTATGCGAGGAAGTCTGTCCTGCCGGTATGGATATAGTTGATTATGTACGTAATTTGTGGGAAGGTGATTTAGAGGAAGCGGTCAGGGATATTTACAAAACAAATCCCTTGCCCGGCGTTTGTGGTAGAGTTTGTACGCATAATTGTGAGTCTGCGTGTGTGCTTGGACATCGAGGTGAGCCGGTTTCTATAAGGTGGTTAAAGCGTTATGTTGTGGACAATCTTTCTCTTTCCGAATACCAAAAAGTCCTTAAAACGGAAGATATTAAATCGACAGGTAAAAAAATTGCTGTTGTTGGTGCGGGTCCGGGAGGTCTGGCAGCTGCTTATTATCTCAGATTAATGGGTTATGAGGTCATTATTTTTGAGAAGTTACCCGAACCCGGTGGGATGCTGAGATATGGTATTCCTGAGTACCGGCTTCCCTATGAAGCTCTGGATAAAGATGTTAAATATATAAAATCCGTGGGAGTAGAAATTAAATGTAATACTTCTGTTGGGAAAGATATTTCTCTTGCTGAACTTCGAGATAATTATGACGCGGTTTTTGTTTCTACTGGTTTTCATGTCGGACGTAATACGGGGGTTCCGGGAAGTGAAAACCCTCACGTTTTCCAGGCAATAGAATTACTCAGAAAGGTGACAATGGGAGAAGAAATTGAAGTTACCGATAAGATTGTGGTAATAGGTGGGGGAGATGTTGCTATGGATATTTCGAGAACGCTTGCCAGATTGCAGATGAAGAAATTTGGAGCTATTGATATTACTCTCGGTTGTCTGGAAACGAGGGACATTATGCCCGCTACTCCGGAAGAAATAGAAGAAGCACTTGAAGAGGGTATTAAAATGTATCCGGGATGGGGTCCAGATAAAGTAATTATAGACAATAAAAGAATTAAAGGTATAGTGATGAAAAAGTGCCTCAGGGTTTTTGACGAAGAAGGCAAATTTAATCCGGAATTTGATGAAAAGAAGAAAAAGGAATTCGAGTGTTCGATGGTAGTTGAAGCAATAGGACAGGCTCCTGATTTTACTTTTTTATCAAAAGACATAAAAGAAAAAATTAAATATGAGGGAAGAAGGATGAAAGTTAATAAGTATGGGCAAACCTCATTGCCCTGGTTGTTCATAGGAGGAGATATTCTCAGAGGTCCCGATGTGATTAACGCTATCGATACCGGACATAACGCCGCAAAGGGTATCGATAAATTTATCTCAACTAAAGGGAAAAAATAAGTTAAAAACAATGGAGAAAGAAGATATTCCAAAAGAAACCGTAGAAAGGCTTCTTTTTTATACGAAATGTCTGACGACTTTTAAACAATCCGGTAAGGAACAATTTTCATCCGCGGATATTGCCAGGAGGTTAAAACTTAAGCCCACATTGGTGAGAAAAGATCTGTCTTATATTGGACGAATTGGCAAAAGAGGAATTGGTTATAATGTTGAAAGAGTTTTAGATAATATAAATCGGGTTGTATATTATAAAAAAGAGCATCAAATTGCTCTTATTGGTGTGGGAAATATAGGAAGAGCATTAATAAATTATTCCGGGTTTAAAGCGCACGGATTCGTTATGAAACTCGCTTTTGAAAAAGACAAGAAAAAAATCGGGAAGGAAATTTGCGGCGTTAAAATTGAAGATATAAAAACACTTAAAAAAAGAGTGGCAGAAGAGGGGATAAAAGTCGGAATTATCGCTGTACCTCCTGTTCAAATTAAAGAAGTCATCGATATTGTTAAAGAATCAGAGATACAAGCGATTCTTAATTTTACCCCCACATGTATGATGCCCTATGATGATTTAAAAGGAAAATTAAAGATAATAAATATCGATTTGGCAATTGAGATGCAAAGATTGATGTATTATTTATCCTAAGGGGAGTAACCTCTTCGAATATAAATGAAATATCAAAATTTAAAAAGCAAAGCCCATACCACACCCCAAATAGTAACCACAAGATTTCACAGATTAACACAAGATTCCCCAACCACCCCCAATATTTTTTTATTTTTAAACAACAAAATAAGTATTTAAAATCTGCCTGCCCCGTAAGGAAGTTTACCCTGTGAAATGCGAAGCGATATTTAACAGGGAACGACTGTACCAGGGTGAAATCTGCGGTTAATTGTTTGGCAAATTGACTACTTGACATGAAGCTTTATTTCCGTTATACATTTAAAAAAGGAGTTTAGAATAAAAAAATTAATTTTTATTTCACTCGTAATAATATTAACTATATTCTGCACAGCCAAAGATAAATCATATATACCCGGAATAGGTCCAGTTAATTCTATCAAAAAAATTCAAGGTGATTTTCAGTTTACCGAAGGACCTGCCGCGGATACGCGGGGAAATCTATACTTTACCGATGTATCCGCGAATAAAATTTATAAAATGAATAAAGACGAAGAAATTTCTACGTTCTTCGAACCTTCAGCTCACGCTAACGGTCTGATGTTTGAGAGTAAAGATAAACTTATTGCCTGCCAGATGGACGGGCAGCTGGTCTCTATAGATATCGAGACAAAAAAGATTGCAATCCTGACAGATAAATATGAGGGAACTCGTTACAACGCGCCAAATGACATTGTCGTCGATAAAACGGGGGGCATTTACTTTACCGACCCCCTATTTAGAGCACCTCAACCCCTACCACAGAATAAAGAAGCAGTCTATTATAGGAGTGTAGATGGTAAAGTAACACGAATTATATATAATCTAAAATCCCCTAACGGAATAATATTATCGCCGGATGAGAAGACACTCTATGTAATACCTACCATGCAAA
>Ga0315548_1001267_pt1 | contig 21590 bp, 17 predicted proteins | sample SalMarSW160110MG_2_FD_202540 | JGI IMG/M metagenome (GOLD analysis project Ga0315548, IMG submission 202540) | Salt marsh sediment microbial communities from the Plum Island Ecosystem LTER, Massachusetts, United States - Salt Marsh Sediment SW1601-110 ...
GACCGAATACCAAGCCGGTTAAGACGCTCTGGCAATATGAAGTGAAAGTGATTCCTTACTGTAAGGATGTTGTTTTGTGGTATTGTCCACTTCATATTAACGATGCACCACTGTTAGTAACCCGGATGCCTTCTTTAAAGGACACAATATTTAAGCGATATATATTAGCGGTAATCGGTGGCTTGATTCAGATGATTACCTTATTTTATGCTTTGGTCTTGATGAGATTTGAAATTAAATATTTGGCCATCAGTCCATTGGTTATTGGTATTGCATTCCTGGTTGGAAGTACAACCTCTTCTTTAAGTTTGACTATTATATTCGCTTCAGTTGCCCTATTCCCGTTGATATTCCTCTATCTGTGGTTAAAAAAGAAAGATCATTAAGTTCAAGGAGGAGAAATGGACCTTGATTACATTTTTCGTCGGAGGAGTATTCGTAGATATACCGATGAGATTGTAACCGATCAACAGATTAAATACATCCTTGAGGCGGCGATGGCTGCCCCATCCTCAAACAATATGAAACCGTGGCACTTCATCGTGATTCAGGATCGTGATAAACTAAATCAGATCGCTGAGAAACACCCACATGCTAAAATGCTTGTTCAAGCGCCGTTAGCTATTGTTATTTGTGGTGATGTTGTTTATTCCCCTAAATATTGGTATCAGGATTGTGCAGCTGCTACGGAGAACATCCTGCTGGCGTTGCCGGAATTGGGACTCGGCGGAGTCTGGATTGGGTATCACCCCCGCAGCGGAGCAGATAATGTTTTAAAAGATGTTATTCCGCTTCCGGACAATATCCGCATATTCAGTCTGGTTGCAGTCGGTCATCCCGATGAAGAAAAAATTTCCCGTTCACAATATGAGGATGTTAAAATACATTACGAGGCTTGGTAATAATCCACAAGGAGTAGCATGGATCAGGCAGATATTGTCATCATTGGTGCCGGTGTAGTTGGTCTGGCAATCGCTCAACGATTATCGTACTCAAATAAAAAGGTCATCCTCCTGGAAAGACATGCCACTTTTGGCCAGGATAGTTCTACCCGTAACAGTGAAGTTATTCATGGCGGAATGTATTATCCGACCAATAGTCTTAAAGCCGGACTATGTGTGGAGGGCAATCGGCAACTGTACCAAATTTGCCAACAAAATGGTATTCCCCATCGCCGGACTGGCAAATTAATCATTGCTAATAGTGATGAAGAACTAAGCAATATTGAAGAGATTTACCGACAGGGACAAATCAATCGGGTGCCTGACCTGGTTATGCTTGAGGGAAAGGAAATTAAAAAACTCGAGCCACATGTCCAGGCTAAGTGGGCACTAATGAGTCCTTCTTCCGGCATCTTGGATGCTACTGCTTTAATGGGCTATTTCGAAAGCATAGCGCTCCACAATGGAGTAAAAATCCTATATGAGCATGAGGGAATAGATCTTGAGAAATTGATTGAAAAATATCGGGTTACTGTAAAGCGATCCGATGGAAATCAGGTGAAGATTGTAACTGAAGTTTTGATCAATGCTGCTGGGCTGAATGCCGATAAAATCGCGGCAATGCTGGGAATTGACATTGATCAGTATCACTATCGGATCCATTGGGTCAAAGGTGAATATTTTAATATCGATAATCGTCACCGGGTGAAAATGACTCATCTGATCTATCCCACCCCCACACCGGTAAGTCTGGGAATTCACGTACGGCTACGAATGGATGGTACCTTTGCCCTGGGACCTAATGCGATTTATGTTAATGCGATTGATTACGACGTTGATCCAGCCCACGCTAAAGAATTTTTTGAGAATTGTCACAGCTATTTACCTTTCTTGGAGCAGAGTGATCTGTCTCCCGGGATTGCCGGTATCAGGGCGAAGCTTCAGGCAGAAGGCGAATCGGCGCAAGATTTTGTAATTCGTTCTGAAGCAGACAAGGGCTTGCCCGGTTTTATCAACTTGGTGGGGATTGATTCGCCTGCCTTGACTGCCAGCGGTGCGATTGCGGAATTAGTTTGGGAAATTTTGCAGGGACTTTAGAAGAAAATTGATAAGTATGAATTTCCCCCGATGAGTTATTCAGCATTAGTTCGGTGTGGAGAGAAAGAAATAGTGCGATTTTAGTTATCTGTTTGATTATCTTTTTTGAATTTTTTCCGCATTACATCGAATGTTGATAGCAGAACCGGGCCGATGAATAAATCCCCTAAGAGGGCAGTGAAAACCGCGATACTGGACAATATCCCAAAATCGAGGAGAATTCTGGTTTGGGAGAAGATAAAAATCAGGAATCCGGTAGCTAAAACCAGGGAAGTAAAAACCAGTGCCCGGCCGACTTTTATCAGAGCAGTGCGCATGGCGATATGGATATCTCTGCTCAGACGGTATTCATGTCTAAAATGAGTGAAATAATGGATGGTGTCGTCCACTACTATACCGATTGCTACTGAGGCAATAATTGCAGTTGCCATATTTAAACGAAAATTTGCCCAGCCCATTAATCCTAAAAAGAATACTACCGGGAAAATATTCGGCAGGATACTGAGAAGTCCCAGTTTAATGCCGAAAATCAGCAACATTAGAATGAGAATGATAATAAAAGCTGTCCTTAAGCTGTTGGCTTGAGTAATAATGATTCGTTGGGTAATCCGATTGACCAGAAAGTCAATTCCGGTAACCTGGATATGGAGGCCGGTCAGGTGGGTTTTTAGAAAAGAATTGATTGTTCTGAAAAGATGCCGATTCTGAGACTCATTCGTCTGTTTGGTAATGACGGAAATGCGGGCAGCAGCATAATCCGCGGTGACATATTTCTCGATTTCAGAACCACCGGAAATCTCGTACATCAATAAGCACTGCGCAATCCCTTCGGGAGTTTCCGGAATTGTGTAATATTTCGGGTCTTCACTATTCAGTGTCCGATTGATCATTTTCAGATAATCTACCATTGAATAACTAATCGAGACCTGAGGCACTGCGGCTAATTGGATTTGTAAAGCTTCTATTTCAGATAAAACCCCAGGATTTTTAAAAGTATCTTCCATGCCGCTGATGATAATCTCGGTGTTTGAAACGCCGGAGAGCCGGTTGTCCAGAAATCTGGTGTCCTGGTACAGCCGGGTTTTAGGTTTGAGATATTCGACCATGGAACCTTCGATCTGGATCCGCGGTATCCCGGCAGCCATGATGATAGTAAGGGCGGAAAAGACCAAAATGACCGACCAGCGGTAATGCTCATTAATTTTTGCAATCTTAGTGAGTAAATGCTTGACCGCCGCAGGTTCTCTCTGGAAAGACACTAAGGAACCAGGTCGCAGCCATAACAAGCTGATGGGAATAAGTAAAATAGATAAAAGGAAGGAAATCATTATCCCGAAAGCCGCAAAGACTCCCAGGTCGTAAATTGCTGGGATTGGGCTGGTTATCAAAGAACCAAATCCGACAGCTGTTGTCAATGAGGTGAAGAAACAAGGTGAGCCGGCCTTCTTCAGTGCGGCAATGACCGCCTGATGTTTATCACGAAGATTAGCATATTCGATGCGGAACTGACTAATCAAGTGGATGGAATTGGCTAAGCCAATGATTGTTATCAAAGCGAAAAGGGTGGTAGAAACAGGGGTTATTGGAGAATTCAAAAAACCCTTGAGTCCAATGACCCAGATGAGAGAAATGAAAACCGTTAGTAAAGGGAATATTATTGAGACTGCATTTCTGAAAATGAGGATGAGAAATATTGCTGAGATGAGCATTGAGAGCGGGAAGAAAATTTGAATGTCGCGCTGCATCAAAAAACTTATCTCGGTATCAGTAATCATCTGGCCGCCAATATGAAAATGATAGCCAGTTCGTACGGTTTCCTTTTTGATAATATTGTTAATCGAATCGTTTATTGCACGGTTGTATTCGCTTGAATACCCGGATGCATCGGTGTTTCTTTCCTGAATGAGCATGATGGCAACCGTATTAAAATCCCGGGCAATTAGATTGCCATAGACAAATGGGTTCTGCTTAATCCGCGACTTAATCGCGGCTATATCAAGAGGTTTACTATTCTCTGTGGGAAGGAGGTTTTTAACTTCCAACCCCTCAGACGTGCCAATGATATCCTCGACGTTTGCCAGACTGATAACTTCACGAATATTGGGTATTTGAGAGAGAGTATCGCTCAAATCAGTCAGGTATTGAACTTCTTCCGGGGAGAAAGGATTCTTCCAGGAATATGCTATGATTACAAATTCGCTGGCCTCAAAGCTGTCTTTAAAATTTCGGTAAATCGTGAGAATTGAGTCATTTGCCGGGAACCAGGTTGTTTCATCCTCTTTCATCTCCAAAGTAGGAATGAAGGGTAAAGCCAAAATGGTCAGGATGAGAATGCCAATCAGGATTGGAATCCGGGCTTTTATTATCCATTGGGAGATGCGTTCCATGTTAATCTCAGCATTAAGGCGAAAATCTACCTTGCGATTTTATCTGAGGCAAGCTAATTATAAGGAGATATTGGATTAAAATAAGAGCATTAATTTTGGAGTACTTGGACATTAATTTTTAGTTAATTCGTTTTGCGGTAGTAAAGCAATAAGCTTAGTTTTACGACTCCCATAATCAATAGAATGCTCATCAAATCCCAGCGGAAAACCGCCTCCTTGAAATACTGGTAGAGGATCCAGATACCCATTAGTACTCCGCCGACCATACCCGCCACACTGGTTGATTTCAAACGATGAATCAGATACCGCTCATCAAACATTTTGACCTCCGTTAATCTTTTAACTGAAATAATGTTTCAACGTTGCTCTCGAAAATCCGGGCAATCTTTATGGCTAATGGCAAACTCGGGATGTACTTATTTCTTTCAATGGAATTGATGCTTTGTCTTGATACTCCTGCCTGCCGGGCTAATTCCTCCTGGGTCCAACCCTTTTCAATCCGCAACGCTTTGATGTGATTTTCTATTTTCATTGTGCCTCTTATCAAGTTTACTTGACATAATTTAAGTGATTAAAAATAGCTTGTCAAGTATGCTTTACAAATATTATTAATGTTGGAGCGGTAGTGGATCCCTGAGAAAGTATTTTATCACGGGAATTTAGGTGAATCAGTACAGGAAAATTTGTTGATTGGTCGAGCGGAAGAGGGTATTTATTCTTTGTTGCCGGAATAGAGTTTGGCGGCTTTATTAGCAGAGACGACGATGCCTTTGATCAGGGCTGAACTGAAGCCTTCATGTTCCATCTGGTTTAATCCGGCAATAGTGCAACCCTGGGGGGTTGTGACCCGGTCTATCTCCTGTTCGGGGTGGTTCCGACGAGTTAGCAGAAGCGAGGCAGCCCCTTTGGCGGTCTGGGCGGCAATTGCCAGCGCTTCGTTGGAATGAAAACCAATTTCGATGCCGCCCTGGGAGGCTGCCCGGATGGCTCTGAGAAAGAAGGCAATCCCGCAGGCGCCGAGTGCGGTAGCGGCATTCATTTCTTCTTCGCTGATGATCAAGGTCTTGCCAACGGTATCAAAGATGGATTGGGCCAGTCGAATAACCGACTTGTCAATACTGTTGGTTGCCATAGTGGTCATGGATTCCCGCACGGCAATGGCGGTGTTGGGCATGGCGCGGACGATAGGGATGTCCTTATCAATAATTTTTCGGATCTGTTCAATTTTGACGCCTGTAACGACGGAAATGAGCAGGTGTTTACCCATTTCTAAAACGGGTGAAATTTCTTGTAATACTTTGTTTAATTGCTGGGGCTCAACGGATATGAGAATTACCTCGGCGCTACGTACAGCAGCGCAATTATCGCTGCTGATTGCGAAACCTTGAGCTCTCATTTCCTCCAGCAATTGGATTCGCCGACGGGTCAGGGTAATATTGCTGGCTTGAAACTGACTGGATTCGATCAATCCTCTGGCAATCAGAGTTCCGATATTTCCAGCGCCAATAATAGCAATTTTTGTAGGATTCATTTTGATCTCCATAACTTTTTGAAATGGTAAATGTATTGTTTTTAGCGGATTTATCAATAGGAAAGTGAGTTTTATTCGATTTATCTAAGCTAAATCAATACGCTTGGCAAAGTTTCCTATACTCTTTCCAATGCTGTAACTACCTCGATATGCGGGGTATGGGGAAATAGGTCCAAAGGCTGAACAGCAATGATCTGATAGATGTTTTCGGTTGTTAATTCCTTAAGGTCGCGCACTTGGCTGGCAGGATTGCAGGAAACATAGATGATTCTCAGCGGTCGGAACTCGAGCAATTTCTTGATCAGATGTGAATTCAAACCACCACGTGGTGGGTCAACGATCAGGATGTTAGGTGAAGGAAGATGGATCAATATATCCGAATCGGTTCGGATTTGTTTTACCAAGTCAAAGGTTATAAAAGTTGCATTTGAGATATTGTTCATTCTGGCATTTTCTTGAGCGTTGGCGACTGATGCTTCAACGACTTCTATGCCGATTACCGAGTGGCAGTATCTTGCCAGATATAGGGCAATACTCCCGGCGCCACAATATAAATCCCAGATCACTTGCTGAGGCTCAGGGTGAGCTAATTGTCGGATGACTTCATAAAGTCTGTTTGTCATTTGGGTGTTGGTTTGGAAAAAGGATTCGGGGGAAATTTTCAGCCTCAAATCGCCAATTTTTTCGGTAATAAAAGCTTGCCCGGCGAGCAAATGGGTAATCTCGCCATGTGTTGTGCCACTGACATTGTAGGAAACGGTATTGACGATTGAGCTGATATCTGGTATTTGCTTGGTCAGAAGATCGGCAAGCGGTCGGAGGAGTTCGGGAGTATTGTCAGCTGTTACGATATTAATCATTATTTGGTCGGTCATTATACCTTTGCGGATAACTAAATGCCGCAGGTAACCGGTATGGTTTTTGGAATTGTAGGGTGTCAGGCAATGGTCCTGGGCATAGTTGCGAACAAGAGGAATAATAGCAGCTGTTTCCGGTGGCGCAATCAGGCAGTCATCAATATCTATGGCTTTATAGTAATTGTCCGGAGTTCGCAGTCCTAGAGCGAAGTCAGCCGGTCGGTGGAGATCATCGTTTTTTGATAACCAGCGTCTATTGGAGAAGGCGAATTCCATTTTATTGCGATAACGGAAAATGGGTTCGGCACGGATTACGGGTAGCACCGTGATGGTGTTGAAACCGCCAAGATGTTCATAGAGCTGCTGCACCTGAGTATGAATTAACTGTATCTGGGTATCATACGCCAGATTCTGCAATGTACAGCCGCCGCAATATTCGAAATAAGGGCAAGGTGCTTCCTGGTAAAAAGGGCTTTGTTCCAGAATCTCCAGGATCTGAGCTTCGGCATAATTGGCTTTGACTTTTGCAATTCGGGCTTTGACCTTTTGTCCCGGAAGGCCTTTTTTGATAAAGATGATGTAGTTATTACGACGGGCAATTCCGGCACCACCGAAAGCAAGGTCTTCGATATTTAAGATGACTTCTTGATGCTTATGGAGTGGTTTTTCCATATGGGCGTCAGGTTGAGGTTTGAAGGATTAAGCAGGTTACTTTTATTGTCCTAAAGCCGGATCCACCTCGTCAATCTGGCTGGGATCCATGAACTCCTGGGCGTATTTTAAATAGATTTTTTCTTTGACAAAGATTTTAAACAATTCCGGATCGATGTGTTTGTCTTTGGCCATAAAACTCATGATCTTCATCGCTTCGCTGAGCGTTTTACCTTTTTTATAAGGGCGATCCCTGGCGGTCAGGGCTTCGAAGATATCGGCTAATGCCATCATCCGTGCCTGAGGTGATAGTTGCTCCTCGGTTAAATGGTTGGGGTAACCGGATCCGTCCAATTTTTCATGGTGTCCGCCGGCATATTCCGGCACATAGCGTAATTTTTTTGGATAGGGCAATTTTTCGAGCATTTTAATTGTTACTGCGACATGATTATTGATAATCTCACGCTCCTGGTCGGTCAGAGTACCCTTGGGGATACAGAGATTATTGATCTCATTTTCGCTCAGCAGATTTTGGGGTTCGTTGTTAACGATCAGCTGTTGCGATCCGATAACTCTTACCCGCTCCTGTTTTTCCGGGGCCATGAATTCGCCACCGATGTTGGCGGTCTTGAGAAAGGCAAAATTATCCTCAAGGGCTTTGATTCGGGTACGATAGTTTTGTTCGACGTTTACCAGGTTTTCTGACGATTTACCTTCGGCAATCCGTAATTTGTGTTCCAGTAGTTCGATCAGTACATCCCGTTTCAATATTTCGAAGCGCGCGTCGACTGTCTGAATCCGATCATAGATGGTTTCCAGTTTGGTAGATTTATCCACGATATATTCCGGAGTTGTAATTTTACCAATGTCGTGCATCCAGGCGGCTATCCGTAGTTCTTTCAGTTCGTCATTATTCAGTTGCAGTTTGCCGTAGAGATCGTTGGCGTTAATTTGGTTGATCTTGTTGGCGATCATCATGGTTAGATTGGCAACCCGTTCAATATGACCACCAGTATAGGGAGATTTTTCATCAATAGCGGAGGCAATCACCTGGATAAAGGATTCCAATAACTGTTCCAAATCATGGATCAGGCGGGTATTGGTGACTGCTACGGCCGCCTGAGAGGCAAGTGAGATAATTAGTGCTTGGTCAGCAGCAGTAAAGGGAATTGAATCCTTGGTAACCGAGTCGAGAGCGTTCAATAGCTGCAATACACCGATGATTTCATTCTCATGGTTGCGCATCGGAACGACGAGCATAGATTTAGAGCGGTAGCCCGTTTTACTATCGAAGGCTCGGGTGCCAGTAAAGTCAAAGCCCTTGACGTCATAGACATCGGGAATATTGACCACCTCACCGGTTAAGCCAACGTGAGCTGAGACCATCGCATGATTGGGTTTGCCATCCGGAAGGTAGAGTCGGACTGGATACCAGTCAATTGGATTACCAGAGGTACCGCCCATCCGGATATTTAGCGAATCAGTCTGGACGATCTCAAAGCGCAGAGAGAGACCATCGTCATTCGTCATATAAAGGGTTCCGCCATCGGCATTGGTAAAATGCCGCGCTTCTTCCAGAATCATCTGGAGCAGTTTGGGTAGATTGCGTTCGGCAGATAGCGCGGCACCGATTTTTAACAGATCACGTACCTGTTCACAAAGAAACGAGATATATTTTCGCAATGCCGGTGAGCTGTTAAAAATTTCGGTTTGCAGTGTCTCATTTTCAATTTGACAAAGGAGATTAGCTTTACTATCCGTAATTTTTGTTTTGTTGGGAGATTTCATAGTCTTTCTCGATTATTGCTGTACTCAGTAATGTTTATATTTCTCTTTTCGGTTAGTAGCCAGATGATGAAAAAAGTAACAATTATGAAAATAAGCAGAGCACCAATAGTACCTCTGGGAGTACCGGATTTAATTAGGTTTATACCGGTTGAAACGGCGGCGTAGGTTAGGAAAGAGTACAGGTAAGCCGGCAGGTTATTGCGCAGGAAGTAGACAACGGCAATTCCTAACCAGATAATGATCACCGCTTGACTGGCGTATAGAGTGGCAAAGTCGGCGAAATTATAAAATCTGCCTGGCAGGAAAATGGCGCATAGAATGGTGATTATTAGAATCCGCACAATTTTATGCGGAATTGTCTCTCTAATCCAGAAAATAATTATTCCCAGAATGGCCGTGTACATGATTCCTCTAGTGACAATGCTGAGAATAGTATAAGCGAAAGGCAGGGTATAGTTAATTGAATTGGGAAGCTGAAGAGTGGGAGTAATTGTGTAGGGAACGATAGTTAATTTTAACCAGTTCGTGAAATGATTCATAGCCAGTAGTCCGATAGTGATCAGGAGAGCATTGAAGACTGCATCCCAGGAGTAATGGACACGGAACTCCCTGCGGAGTGAAGTGTAGCTGACTGGAAATAATATGGTTACAATAGTCAGCAAGATAAAAAGCAGACCGAAGATGGCAAGACATCGGAGAAAAGTCAAAATAGTCCAGAAGATGGTCCAAATGGACGGACTCCAGCTGGAATTATAATGCATTAAAGCATGGGGATAATTCGCAAGTTCTGTGACCAGCCAAAATGCGCCCAGGATAGCACTAATGATCAGGGTAGTCTTCCAAGGCACGGTATCTACTTTAACTCTCTTTGGTATAACCAGCAGAGAAATAATCGCAATTAGTGCAAGAGTCAATATTTGTAGTCCCAAACGGATAGAATCCAACAGTGTTTGCTGTGTTTTCTGATGCTCCCAGTCCTCAGGGACTTTATAGTAAATTGAGAAGGAAGAAATTTCATCGCCGCTGACCATTACCTTTAAACGCAGTTTTCCGTTTTCGATGCTGGCGGGATGACTGACATTCGATTCCCAAATAAATGTATACTCTTTGCGGTTTTTCAGCTGTTTAGAGTAGTCTTCAATTAATTTGAAGTTGGATATTTGATAATCCCGATCACTTAGAAATTTTTCAGCCTTCTGGCGTGCGCTCTCTTTGCTGAGAGATAATGCGGCGGCATCCTCCGGTATCAGATGGTCAAAACCGACGATCTTTTTTTCGCGGGGATGGAGATAGACAAGGTATTCTTCCTTTTCCAGTGGTCGGTAGAAACGCACTTTCCAGACAGCTGCATTGTTCAGGTGTTGAGCGAGCAGCAGATTCAGGGTTGATATGGAGCTATTTTCCAGAATGTACATTCCGGCGAGGTCCGGATAATTATTCTCTAGCGATGAGGTAATTTTATAGGTATGAGGATCGAGCCCCCTGGCTTTTAGGAAATCCTGGGCAACGCGGGTAATTTCCTGGCGGGTAACCGGATAGTTATAAAATTCACCGATTTGCTGATAGGGCAGGAACAGAATTAAGATAAAAATTAGCAAGAGGACCGCCCCGGTTTTAATCCGACTAAAGGGAAACGGTGTATAGGGTATAATTTGGGGTAGAGATGGTTTCGGATGAGCAGTTGTCTCTTTGGGAATTTTTGGTGGAGTCGGAATTGGCGAGAGTAGGGCTTGCTCGTCACTGAAACTCCGGTTTTTAAGATACATCAGGACATTATATCCCAAGGGAATCAGCATGATGCCAACAGCCAAAGCGGAACTGATAATCAGGTAAGGTTCCCCAGTTTGAAAAAGAACTATTGAGGAATAGATTGCATCAATTGTATAATGCCAGATCAAAACTGCCACAATCCCGAATCGCAGAAATATGAATCCTACCAAAATCCCAAATATGGAGACCTCAAAACCCCGGATCCAGAAGGGTTGATTGGGGTAATTCGCATGAGCAAAGCCCCAGATTACGGCTGGCAGGAGAATTGCCAATACCCGGGATTTCAGGATTTTCTCAAAGAAAGGGATAGCAAAAAAGCGGAATGAGAATTCTTCGAGAACCGCAGGCAGAAAACCGCCGATCAGAATCATTACCCAGGGAATTCTGGTATTGAGAATATCCGAATAGGAAACATCGGCAGGTGCCCAGGCACCATAGCGTCTAGCCGTTAGATAAAAAACAGTCTGAAAAGCCATAAAAGCAATTGCTAAAGAGACGCCGGTAATAACACTAAAAAAGAAAGGTTTACTACGCAAGCCTCTTGCAGTGAATAGATTTCCTAAAGGAATTTTCCGTGGGTAGCGAGTACGATAAAGATATTCGCCGGCACCGGTTATTATAATAATTAATAAGGCCAATAGCAGCGACTTTAGGAAAGTTGTGATGAAGAAGAATCCATAGAAAGCACCGAAGCTCTGGTTGGTGTCGAAGTCAAATAGATAGTAGGGCAACTGATTCAGGTCGGATAGGAAGCTCAAGCAGAAGGTAATGATTCCAAAGTAGATAGCTGTTCGTAAGCGAAGCTGTTTCCTGGAAAGATAGATGATAAAACTAACAACCATGGTGGCAATGAGCAGGACAAACAGGACCTGGGCGCTGGTGGCGGTAGTGGAATTCAGTGAGCGTAGGCGTTGATAACCGCGCAACCACTCTTCGGGAACATGGAGATATTCTCGGTAGCTGCCGATCTGATTTCCCTGAACTACCACATCAAAACGATAGGTTGCGTTATAAATTTCAACGTTTTTCATTTTGTAGGTAAAGAGATAATCAACTCGATTGGGCTTTACTTCGGTTTTATCTTCGATAAATTCCCAATCGCTCAGATTGATATTCAGATTGTCCTGCAGGAACTTTTGGCTGAGATGGCGGGCATCCTCGATTGAAAGCAGTGGGGCGGCAGCCTCTTCCGGAAGATGATGATCGAAGTACACTATCTCGCCTTTGGGAGTAACTCCAACGATAAGCTCCTCCCGGGAGAGTGGTTTGAACCAGCGATTGGTCCAGCGCCAAATACGAAAATCGTTAGTCAACAGGTCGTGGGATTCCTCGATCCCAATCTCTTTTTCGATAAAGGTTTTTGCGGTATTGTCGTATTCGAAAGCCACGGCATGCTTGAAGGACTCGGACGCAATTGACAGAGATTGCAGAAGCCCAAGGGCAATATCTTTTGACTCTTGACGGTTGATCTGGAAGTCAATTGAATGTTCGGGGAAAGCCCGGGGATAGTTGGTAATTTCTACATAGCCGGAAATAAGCAGAATTGCCAGACAGATCAGAATAAGGGTAATGTCTTTACGGCAAAGTCGGTTTTCCATTGTTATTAATATAAGAAATTTTCTGAAAATTCCCTGTCAATAAAAGAAAAACCCCGCTTAATTGCGGAGTCTTTCAGTATTTGATAATTCAGTTTTCTAAAGAAAGACTTATTTTCTTCCTCTAGCCATCTTAGCACGAGCGACATCGCCATCTTTGTCAATGAAGTAGAGATATCCCGCATCTCTTTTTACGTTAGTTTGGCTAATGACGGTTGCGCCGCCCCCCTTCTCCCCTCCTCGGGCCATTTTTGAACGTGCTACATTTCCTTTTTTGTCAAGATAATACAGGTATCCTTTTTCCTTCTTCACGCCACATTTTAAAACCTTCTCTGCCATAATAAAATCCTCCTTAGTTGGTTGTTACTTCCACTGTTGGTCTTATGTTACACGACAATCTTTAAAATGTCAAGGAATTTCCCTCGATAAAGTTAAAAATTCTATTCAGTTTGCAGGTTGGGAGGCTGAAATTTTTTCATTGTAGGCGCTTTTTAACCCAGACAATCTTAGCTAAAGGTTTTATTCGACGGTAGTAATGTCAATTTCGGCTCAAGTTGATAATATCCTGTAGATTTTCAGCAATTCCGGATCCAGCTGTTTTTTATTCTCCCAGGTTGCAGCTAAGGGGGTATAGACTACCGTGTTATTGCACCAGCCAACCATTATGTCGGTTTTTCCTTCCTGTAGAGCTAGAACGGCGTAATAGCCCAAACGGCTGGCTAAGAGGCGGTCGGTGGCTGTTGGGCTGCCGCCGCGCTGGGTATGCCCAAGAACGCAGACATGGCATTCAACGTTAAATAATTCCTTAATTTTCTGGGCGATTTCGGTGGCAGAACCTAACTTGTGTTTCTCGCCAATCACGATCAAACTACTGGTTTTGCCACTTTTGGACCAATCTTTGATAAGCTCACCAATGTCATCCATAGTGGTTTCTTTTTCGGGTACTAATATTTCCTCGGCGCCGCCGCAGATTCCAACTGCCAGGGCGATGAAGCCGGCGTGTCGGCCCATTACTTCTACCAGAAATATCCGGTCATGTGAAGCCGCTGTATCCCGGATTTTATCTATCGAATCTAAAGCGGTATGAACGGCTGTATCATAACCAATGGTAATATCGGTCCCGAAGATGTCGTTATCTATTGTGCCAGGGATTCCGATAACATTAACACCGTGTTCCAAATGAAGGGCGTGGGCTCCGCGGAAACTACCATCGCCGCCAATAACAATCAGATCGTTTATCTCCCATTCTTTTAGTACTTCATGAGCCTGTTTCCGACCGGCTTTATGCATGAAAGCTTCACACCGGGAGGTTTTTAAGAAAGTCCCGCCTTTTTGAATGATATTACTAACTGAGCGGCGATTAAGGGACGTGACTTCCCCCACGATTAATCCCTCGAAGCCACTGTGAATTCCAAAAACAGAGATACCCTCATCAATTGCAGTTCGAACAACCGCCCGGACGGCGGCATTCATTCCGGGAGCATCCCCACCACTGGTTAATACAGCCAATCTTTGAATCATTTTCATTACTCTCCTAATTTGAATATGAAGTGCATTAATTTAGTAATTAGCCTATAAAAATAATAGTAGGCATAAAATGTAATTGGGATTATTATAGATGAAATTTGGGAATAATTGAAATTATTGAATGGGGAATTTAGCCCGAATTCAGGTTGTAATTGACAATCTATTTGACATACTGTAAATTCGCAAAGGATAATAGAACAAAGAAAGTAACCTTCGTAATTAAGAAGACCATTCATTGATTAAGGCAAATAATATAAATAGTCGCAATATTGTTGAATGCCGGAGTTATGCGGTAATTGGAGTTGAAATGTTCTTGGAAGTTTATTTCTGCCGCGATATTGTGATTTTATTTGATCAGAGAGGCGTGTTCAGTGATTAAAAAGTTGATGTTTTGAGATAGAGATGTCCAGATCTTCTCCAACCCGATCCAAAACAAGAGCGGAAGTACCCAATATCAAACAGTTGTACTGGATTCTGGGGGGCTTATCCTTAATTGCTGTTTTCCTTATCTTCTTTGTTATTGGCGACTATGGGTTGTATCAGATTTACCAGGTGAACCGCCAAAAGCAGCATATTCAAGCTCATATAAGGCAGTTAATGGCTGAACAGGATTCACTTTTGGTGGAAAGGCAGCGGTTAGAAACTGATCTTAGTTATATTGAAAAACTGGCTCGGGAGAAATATCGTATGGCCAAAAAGGGTGAAAAGGTTTTCAGGGTCATCGAACGCTCTTCAAAAAAATGATGATATTGTTTCAGTTATAATTTAAATTAGTTTTCAATAGGATTCTTTTGAAAACTCTAAAGGAATGACATGGATGCTGCTACTTTGATAGGACTTGTGACAGGGATTGCATTACTGGCCTATTCCATAACTGCCAAAGGTGGCGCTGCTCAATACTTCTGGAATTTTCCAGCGTTGACGCTGGTGCTGGGGGGAACCATTGCCGCGACCTTTATTAATTATCCGATGAAAAATATCTGGGGTGTCTTTGGCGTGGTAAAGAATGCTTTTAAGAGAACAAAAGGTGGTTATCAAAAAATAATTGATCAATTTACCGATTTGGCAGCCAAAGCCCGACGCCAGAGTCTGATCTCACTCGAAAGTGAGCTGAACCAGATTGAAGATAACTTTATGCGCAATGGGATCGAGCTAGCCATCAACGAGAAGGACCAGGAGCGCCTGCGGAATTATCTAAATTTGGAATTGTCCAATATGCAGAAGCGGCATACAATTGGTCAGGAAATCTTATTTTACATGGGAACCTATGCCCCGGCTTTTGGCATGGTGGGAACGATTGTCGGGCTGATCGTAATGATGAAAAATTTTACCGGGGGGGTAACTTCCGCTGAAGTAGCAAACATTGCCACCGCATTCGAGTTTGATGTCGGCACCCAATTTAAGGAGCTGTTGAGTGGTATGGGTTTGGCTTTGCTAACCACTTTTTACGGACTGATTCTGGCAAACCTGCTTTTTATTCCGATTGGCGGTAAGTTGAAACGGCGCTCGGATGAGGAAATCATGATGAAAGAATTCATGATCGAGGGCATCCTCTGTCTCCACAATCGGGATCACCCCTTGATTGTCAGGGAGAAGCTGAATACCTTCGTCCCTCGTGGGGAACGCAAGAATGAGATCAGGGAAGAGGGTAAGAAGAAAAAGTGATAAAAATCCTGAACTTGGATTACGGATTTATTTTTAGCGAGTAATATTGGCAGCATTGCCTGTTAATATCAGGCATACTGTCAGAAAATAAATAGCGGTTGGAGTGTTACTGCCTCGGTTGAGGCAGGCAAGGTAGTCCTTACTCAGATGAAACTCCGAAAACATATATTAATATTATGTCTTGGCTTAGAAAGTGGTTTTGCTGCCTTTGAAATTCAATCTGTAAATCCGCAGTTAATTGCCCTAGGTGGTATAGTATCGCTTTTACCATCCTCGCCGAACCCGGCTGCTAATACGGAGCAGGTTGGCAAATTAATCCGTTTTGATTATAGTCGTTTATATGGGATCAAGGGTCTTGATTGTTATGAAGCATATTGCAGCTGGACTACGGTTCGTCATCGGGCGCTGGGATTGGTGTTGCGGTCTTTCGGAAATCCCATTTATAGTGAAAATACGCTTGAGTTATCTTGGGCAATTCAATATCGCGACTATTTGGCGATTGGCATTGCGGCTAACTATTTTCATATTGATATTGCTGGCTATGGTATGTCGGGGACAATTGGATTGTCGTTGGGCACAAAATACTATTTGAGCCGCACTCTCCAGTTGGCGGTATTATTTCAAAACATCAACAGACCGAGAATTTACTCGAAGCTCGAGCACCTGCCGGAGTGTTTTAGTCTTGGTATGCAGCTAAAGCCTTATCGGCAGCTGGAATGGGACGTCGAGGTATTCAAAGATACCGGATTTCCATTTACGCCGCGGACTGGTATCTGCATTAAGGCTCTCCCCTTTCTGGACATTCGGCTGGGAGTTCAGTTGAATCCGGATCGGTTGGCTGGTGGATTTTCCTTTTACTGGAAAGGATTACGATGTGATGTGGCTTATCTTCACCACATGGTCTTACCGGGGACAATATATGTAGGATGTGGCTTGTGTTTTTAAAAAAGATTATAGTCGCCGTCACAACTATATTGTTATGGGCTGTTTGTTTGCAGGGTGGTGATTACATCGAAGAATTAGAATTGGATCAGCTGCTGGATTTATCAGATCTCTCATCGGAAGAGATCGAGCAGATTCTTGAGGAATGGCTTGCAAATCCGCTGGATTGGGAATCTTGTGGGGTGATAGATATTGATTTTCTGCCATTGAATGAGCGTCTCAAAGATAAGTTGTTAGATCTAAAAAAACGAAAGGTAAAGCTTAGAGACTGGCAAGATTTGGAGCGATTGTATGGTTTCAGTACGGAGGAGGCCGAGGTCATTCGGCAGTTTTTTATTATGCCCTCCAATTTTTCGCTGGCAGAGATGTCGTTACAAAACTTTGTTTCACTGTCGGCAAGTCCGCGAATTGACCTGAACAAGAATCTCCAACGGTGTAGAGTGAAGGGTCAGCGCATGGGAATGATCGGGATTGTGGCAGAAAGGGATGCCGGAGAGAAGTCTGTTTGGGATTACTACAATTTAACTTTCAGAGCTCCCCGGATATTAGAGAATCTGGATATTGGCGGAGGGGCCTATCGTTTTAGTTGGGGTAAGGGATTAATTTTTTCTTCCCAGGTATCCATGGGAAAAGGTACCAGCATTGCAAGCAATATCCTCACTCGTGAGCCGCGCTTTAGCGAATATCTTAGCACGGATGAGAATCGCTTTCTTTACGGCTTGAATCTTAAATATCAGCTTGGGCGGTTTAAGCTGTGCTCCTTTGGGTCGCGTCGGTTATTAGATGCTTCGCTCAATGATACCCTCGCGGCCACCTTGCGCAGTTCCGGGATTCATGTAACCGACTCAGAAATAATAGGCAAGGACTGTTTATGTGAATTAACCGGTGGAGTTGGGGGGTATTATGCTGCGTCGAATCTGGAATTGGGATTAATGGCTTTTCAGGCTTGCTATAACTATCCGGTGCAGCTTTATGCCGGTTCTGCGGTAGTTGGCGGCTACTCCCTGTATCAGAAATTTTTCTGGTCGGATTGGTCGCTCGCCGGCGAATTGGCGGTATTGAGTTCTAAGGAATATGCTTTCATAGAGGGGTGTTATTTAAAGCTTGGTGACCTTAAATTTGGTCTCCAGTTGCGTTATTTTTCTGATTATTTTCAGACGCCGATGGGCAGCGTGATGAAAGAGTATTCATCGTCGTTAGCAAATGAAAAGGGATTATATGTTGGCGGACAGGCCAAATTATTGAAGCAATATTGGATGAGTGCCGCAATTGATTTTTATCGCAAAAATCGGTCATTTGAGGCTGGTATGGATCCACCTAGAGGTTCCGAAGCTCAGCTAGCTATCAATCGCCATTGGCAGAACCGACATTTTTTCGAGGTTCGTTTAAAACGGGAGATGATCTTTCAGTCTCATATTGGCACGACGAGCCGAAGGCAAATATCCTTTTCTTCCCGCTATGCTTGCTCTAAGAGTTGCCGATTGTCATTGCGGGGAACAACGGTCGAAATCCGTGAGGAATCAAGCCGTGCAGACGGGTCGGCGCTTAGTGTCTATATGGATTTTCGAACAAATAGTGGGATTAAGCTAACTGGTGGAACGACCCATTTTTATACTACAGACAGTCGGGCGAGAATCTATTTATATGAGCCTGGCACTCCATTGCGCTTCGGGATGGTGTCGCTAAGTGGAACCGGCTGCCGCTGGTTTCTGACTTTTCAAAAAGTGTTTCAAGACGTGTTTGAGCTATCACTGACTTCAAAAATCCAGTTCAGGAAAAATTTGGAAGACCGAAATTTTGTGAAATCTCAGATTCTCGAAATACAGTTGATGGTTGATTTATGAATGGGGAGTTTGTAACTTCCTGCCGGTTGAAATGAAGAATTATAAAATATTCCTTTTAATATTTATCGTAGCTGCTCTGAAAGTAGTCAATGCCGATTACCTTAAGATTGAACAACCGTCGGTCAGGAATCCCGATCGGTTGATTCAGATCTTGGAAATAGGCAATACCAGATATCTTTCGGTTCAAGATTTTTCGGCAGCTTTTGATGTCAGAACCTACTATCGCCGGGAAAGCGGGAAAATCGTTTTGTTTTTCCCTCAGAATAAGATCAAAATTACGGCTAACAACAATTTCATCATGTTTGATGCCCAGGTTTTCCAGATGTCTAATCCGGCATTGCTGATTGATGATAAGGTATTTGTTCCCCTGAATTCTTTTTTGGAACTAGTCAAACAAAAATCAATTCCGTCCGTGCAATATTCTATTGCCGCCGAGAATGAACCGGTGAAGGTTGTCGCAAATGCAGTAGATCACTCGGATGTATTATGGAAAGTCAGAAAGCCCGGACTAGCGCAAATCAAAGGGATCCGTTATGAGGAAAAAGCTAATGGTGTGACGGTGCGGATTGGTGCCGAGGGTACTTTTACAGATGCGGATTTAACGACCTTTTTTAAAGGTAGTGATTGGCTTTTCATGACGATTTATGGGGCTACTGGAGATTCGCTTGCCCTATCTGCAATCAATCCGACCAACTCTTTTCAAAGAGTTGAAGCCATTGCAGTGGGCTCATCGGTCCAACTGGGATTTCGGCTGAACCGTCAATTCAAATCAGCAGATGCTCATTACGATTTACGAACTGGCGATATTATTTTATCGCTCTTTTTACCGCTTGACCGCGATATTAAGCGCAAAATCGAGGAAGCCAAGACAGCCTGGATTATTGATACGATTGTTCTGGATCCCGGGCATGGCGGCAAAGATCCCGGAACGCCGGGACGCTGGGGCTATATGGACGAGAAAGACATCGTTCTGGATGTTGCCCGTAGAGTTGGTAAGCGACTTGAGCGACATAATAATCTGAAGGTAGTGTATACCCGCAAGACTGACGAATTTATACCGTTGTGGAAGCGGGCAGAAATTGCGAATAAAGCCAATGGAAAACTCTTTATCAGTCTGCATGTTAATGGACTTAAAAATAACAATTCAGCTGACGGAGTCGAATTTTATTTACTGCGTCCGGGGCGCTCGGAGGATGCGATTAGAGTAGCGGAAGCAGAAAACTCGGTAATTCAGCTGGAAGAGGTCGAAGATAAGGTTCGTTATGCAGGTTATGATGATATTACTAATATTCTGGCGAATATGGTTCATTCGGTCAATATGAAAGACAGTGAACTTTTTGCGAGTATTTTATCCGATAATTTTACAGAGCGGGTAAAGCAGAAAAATCGGGGGGTTAAGCAGGCTGGTTTTTATGTCTTGGTCGGGGCTGATATGCCAAAGATATTATGTGAGTTGGGCTTCAATTCTAACCGGGAGGAGGCGCGCAAATTAAGTAGTAGCAGACACCGGGATGCGATCGCCGAAGCTATTTATCGGAGCATTTTAAAATTTAAGGAGGAATGTGACCGATCCATTGCAGCAGGCAGTTAATCAGAAAGAGCAACCAATTGGCGTATTCGATTCTGGTCTGGGCGGTCTGACGGTAGTTAGACAGCTGCTGGGGCAGCTGCCGGATGAATCAATTATCTATTTCGGAGACACGGCACGGGTGCCTTATGGTAATAAAGGTGCCGAAACGATTCGTAGATTTTCGCTGCAGGTGGTTCGTTTCCTGGAGGAACAAGGGATTAAACTCATCGTTATCGCCTGCAATACTGTTTCCAGTGTCGCTTTGGAGTTGATTCAGGAAACTGCCGGGTTGCCGGTTGTTGGAGTAATCGAACCCGGCGCACGCGCAGCACTACGTTTGAGCAATTCGAAAAGGATTGGAGTAATTGGTACTACCGCCACTATCGCTGCTGGTAAATATCCTGCTGTTCTAAAATCTCTGGATAGCGAAGTAAAGGTTTTTGCCCAGGCCTGTCCCCTGTTTGTGCCGCTGGTGGAGGAGGGCTGGCTTGATTCTCCAGTAACTGAAGAGATTGCCCGGATATATTTGGCCCCGCTGCTGCTTAAAAAAATTGATTGCCTGATTTTGGGGTGTACCCATTATCCCTTAATTAAGACCACAATTAGCAAGGTGGTTGATGGCCATATTCAGATTGTGGATAGTGCAATTGAGACAGCTTTGGAGGTTCGCCGAGTGATGCAACGTCAAGGATTGTTAATTGATAATAATCCCCATGCCAGCCAGTTGTTTTATGTAAGTGATTTTCCGCAGAAGTTTGAGGAGGTAGCTCAGCGGTTGTTGGGTCGCCCATTGGTTAACGTCAGGCAGGTCAATATAGACGAATAATTCTATTAAAATTCGGATTTAAATAGATTGACAATTCAAGAGGATTTAGCATATCTTTATGCTCTAAATAGCAAGGGTATTAAGCCGGGGCTGAAGCAGGTTGAAGCGTTTTTAGACCGGTTGGGCAATCCCCAGCAAGGCCTTCGTGCAATCCATGTGGCAGGAACCAACGGCAAGGGCTCGACCTGTGCAATACTTGCCTCTGTTTTGCGGAGCGCCGGTTATTCTGTCGGTTTATATACCTCGCCCCATTTAATTACTTTCAATGAAAGAATCCGGGTTAACGATGAGAAAATCAGCGATGCCGAAATCGCCCGGTTTATCCATAAGTATCGTCCAGTCATCGAGGAGATAGATCCTACCTTTTTTGAAGTGACTACGGCAATGGCATTCGAATATTTCATTCGTAAAAAAGTTGATTTAGCCGTATTAGAAACTGGTCTGGGCGGGCGACTGGATGCCACTAATGTGTTGCATCCATTATTGGCGATAATTACCCCGATTGGGAAGGACCACCAGGAATTTCTTGGCAAACATTTAGCGCAAATTGCCCGGGAAAAATCAGGCATAGCCAAAGCCAGCGTTCCCTGTCTGGTAG
>Ga0315548_1001270_pt1 | contig 21543 bp, 21 predicted proteins | sample SalMarSW160110MG_2_FD_202540 | JGI IMG/M metagenome (GOLD analysis project Ga0315548, IMG submission 202540) | Salt marsh sediment microbial communities from the Plum Island Ecosystem LTER, Massachusetts, United States - Salt Marsh Sediment SW1601-110 ...
AGCGCCTTCCTGGCAGAGTCCTGCTCCATGCCCAAATCCTCTGCCCTCGAAAATCAGGGTAGTCCCATTTTCAATAATTGAGAAATAAGTCGATTTTAAATTCCAGTCGTCCCTTATTTTTGTTAATAATATCTGCTGTCCGTCCAGCCTGTAATACTTTTGTCTTGAAGGCTGCTTAAGATTGTAATTATAGGCATGGTATTTTTTTATGCTGAATCCGTTCTTTTTTAAATAGTTCTCCCACTCACTGACCTTAATTCTGTGGCTCCACCTGGCGCTGTTGCTCTGCGTGCAAAAGGGGTCCCGCACTGAACGCAGATATGGCAGGTCTTTTTGCCAGACATCCGCGGCATTACTTGTCATGCCTCCGCAATTGGAATGGTAGGGGGTTGTTATAAGATCATTATTCTCGTCGACCAGCACCATACCCTTTGTTTTCTCAGCAGCCTCATATATCAGGTTATTCTGTCCGCTTTTTCCCTTGTATGCCTGGCAGTGTACTGCATCACACAGACTGTAGCCGCTGCCCGAATGCCTGTAAATATTTTTAAGGGCATAAGTCCTTATCAGTATGGCCTGGGCTTTATAGAATTCCAGAGGTGCCGATGAGCCACCCTCTGTCTCAATAACACCGGTTATGTATTTATCAATATTAATTTTGTTTACCGGTTGCAGGTACCCTTCCTGTACTACTAATGCCAGGTCATCATCATAATCCCTTGAATTTAATAACGGTTTTTCAGGCTTAAGCCGGAAGGTACAGTAATTGTCCCTCGCAGTGAACTCAATTTTTGAATAATGTCCGATATATTTATCTATACTTCTTATTGAGAGAGAGTCATTTTCCGAGGTAATGAAATATAAATCGGGCGGAGCAGACCTCTTAACCGCCTTTCCGTCACCCTTAATATCATATTCACCAGAAATGACGGAAAATATTATGGTTCTTATGTTGTCTTCAGAGAAAAGGGCAATGTTTAGTTTCTGCGAAAGGCTGCTTTCTACAATTATTGTTACTAAAAAAAGAACAGTAATAAGTCTTTGTATCACGGCAGTAATCTTTAGTATTTTTCAGACCAGCGAGCTAACTATTCTTGCAGCTATTTTTCCTGATGCTTCAGGTTTTCCGATAATTTTCCTGAGTTCTGCGTATTTTTTTACCATATTATCCCTGTAACTCCTGTCAAGAAGTATATTATCAAGCTCAGCCTTAATATTATCGGCAAGCCTGAACTGAAGGAATTCTTTTACTGCTTCCCTGTCCAGGATAATATTGACAAGTGAGAAGAACTTCACGTGTATGATATTAAGCATTACCAGTATTTGTCCGAAATAGTAATTAAAGCCGCTTGTCTTGTATATTACTACCTGGGGGACATTAAACAATGCTGTTTCAAGAGTTGCAGTACCTGATGTGACAATGGCGGCCGTTGAGTGCATTAATAGCTGGTATGTCTGGTTATGAACAAGCTTAACGGATGTTTTATTTAAGAACTTATTATAATATTCTATCTTAATGGATATGGCTCCGGCAACCACAAACTGGTAACCGGGATAGTGCTTTGTTATTGCGATCATTTCAGGCAGGCATCTGTCGATTTCCTGTTTCCTACTTCCTGCCAGCAATGCTATAATTGGCTTATTGTCCAGTGTGTTTTCTTTCCTGAAATCCGCTGACAGGGATGTGTGCTTTTTGAAGTTCTCTATTTCGTCAACCAGGGGATGGCCATAGAACTCCACATTTATGCTCAGCTTTTCGTAAAAGTCCACTTCAAAAGGAAGTATAACAAAACGTTTGTCAACATATCTTTTTAATTTTTTTGCTCTTGACTTACCCCATGCCCACAATTTGGGCAGTATATAATAATACACTTTCAGATTGCCGGCCCTGGCAAATCTTGCTATGCGCAAATTAAATCCGGCATAGTCGATTAGAATAATAACATCGGGATTGTATTTTTTAATATCTCTTTTGCAGAACAATACATTGCTTGAAATTTTGCCAATATTTTTCAATACTTCCCATATACCCATATATGATAAATCTCTATAATGCCTTACCAGTGTTCCTCCTGCACTTTTCATCATATTGCCCCCAAAGAACCTGAAATCGGCATGGGTATCATGTTTTATGATATTCTTCATCAGGTTTGCGCCATGCATATCTCCTGATGCTTCACCCGCGATAATGTAATACTTCATCGATACCTGTCAGTAAAAAATGAGCTTTAAAGCAAACAATGTGATCGTGAGCCCCAGAGTTGCTATAAATATTCCTTTGGCTGCTTTTTCCCAGTTCACCCAGTTAAATATAAAAAATAATAGGAGATTTGGCAAAACACAACGGCTAATAAGTAACGGGAGCAGGGTTCCCAGATATATCTGTTTATAATAGCTGATAAAATCCAGGTTTTTGAATTTTGCATAATAAAACACCATGTAAAATAAGATGGGTATCACCAGTCCGGTTAACACACCGGATACAATAGTATTTATCTTTTTGATCATTGTCAGAAGTCCCAGTTTTTTATTTTACTGAGGGTTTCGTAGCAGGTCAGATCGACATGTATGGGTACGATAGACACATAGTTGTTTTTTAGCGCCCACTCATCTGTATCCGGCGCCTGGGGCTCAGCATTAAAAAAGCTGCCTGTGAGCCAGTAATATTTTTTACCCTGGGGATCTGTTCTTGTATCAAATTCTTCCTGCCAGTAACCCTTATTCTGCCTGCATACCTTTATACCCTTTATTTGTCCGATATCACCTTTAGGCACATTGACATTAAGGCACAGGGATTCGGGCAAGCCGCGCGCTATTACCTCTTTTATTATTTTTTTGCTGTAATATTCGGTAGCAGCTAAATCAGCATCAGGATTATGACTGATGAGTGAGATACCTATGGAGGGTATTTTGTTGATGCAGCCTTCCAGGGCCGCTCCCATCGTGCCCGAATAAAATATACTTGCCGATGTATTTGAACCATGATTAATGCCTGCCACCAGCAGATCAGGTTTTCTGTCCAGTATCATATTAAAAGCGAGCTTAACACAATCAACAGGCGTACCGCTGCAGCCATAGACCGTTATACCTGCTCCTTCTCTTATTTTTTTTACCCTTAGCGGCAGCTTAACGGTTATTGCATGAGACATTCCCGAATTGCTGTCAAGCGGTGATACCACTACAATTCTTCCGAATTCTGACATAACATTAATTAAAGATTTTAATCCTTTTGCTTCAACGCCGTCATCATTTGTCAGAAGTATTAGCAGTTCCTTTTTCCCGGACACAATATTTAGTCTTTAAGAAGAAATACAAAGATATTTAATAAATGTTTGGTCGCAACAGTATAAGGAATTTAATAATTCAAATATTGATTAAAAGTGATCCTGCACACTTGAGAGATGTTAAATTTTTTTATTTTTGTTAAATTATCGTCAACTGCAATTAATTTGAAATGAAGATTTCCTATAGCTGGCTGAAAGAATATCTGAAAATAGATCTGGATCCCAAAGAAGTTGCTACAATATTAACTGATATCGGACTCGAGGTTGAGGGTGCCGAAACCTTTGAAAGGGTAAAGGGGGGACTGAAGGGACTGGTTGTCGGGGAGGTTAAATCCTGTGCCAGGCACCCCGATGCAGACAGGCTGTTTATTACAAAAGTTGATGTCGGTTCAGGGGAAGAATTAAATATTATCTGCGGGGCTCCCAATGTTAAAGAAGGACAAAAGGTTATTGTGGCAAAACCGGGTACAACCCTTCATAAGGATAATGAGAGTTACAGGATTAAAGAAACAAGAATAAAAGGTGTTGTCTCTGAAGGTATGATATGTGCTGAAGATGAGATAGGCATGGGTACTGGTCATGATGGGATTATGGTTCTTGATGATGAGGCGAAGCCGGGCATGCCTGTAAATAAATATTTTAACCTGGAGAAGGATACTGTTTTTGAAATAGGACTGACACCAAACAGGATTGACGCAGCATCACACTATGGTGTGGCCCGTGATCTGGCTGCTTTCCTCAGTCAGAACAAAAAAGTAAGGCCGGAATTGCCTTATGTGGGAAGATTTAAAACCGGGAATAACAACTATAAGGTAGATATAAAGATTGAAAACACTAATGCATGCAGGAGATATGCAGGAGTGACGGTTACAGGCGTAAAAATTGGTCCCTCACCGGACTGGCTGCAGGTGCGCCTGGCATCAATCGGACTTAAACCAATAAATAATATAGTTGATATAACAAATTTCGTACTGCATGAACTGGGCCAGCCCCTGCATGCTTTTGATGCGGATAAGCTCGCTGACAGGAAGATCATTGTCAGGAACATGCCTGAGGGTACACCTTTTGTTACTCTTGACGGTGTTGAGCACAAACTGTCCGCTGAGGATCTGATGATATGTGACGGCAGAGAGGCAGTTGCCATAGGTGGTGTATTTGGAGGATTGTTTTCAGGGGTGACTGATGAAACAACAAATGTTTTTATTGAAAGTGCATATTTTAATCCTCTTTATATTCGCAGAACGGTGAAGAGGCATGGCATAAACACAGATTCAAGCTTCCATTTTGAGAGGGGCGTTGATCCTGACATGACGATCGTGGCTCTTAAACGGGCAGCCTTATTAATGAAGGATCTGGGAGGAGGAACAATATCGTCGGAAGTTATAGACGTGTACCCCGAACCTATAAAACCTTTCACAGTAGTTTTGGACTACTGCTATATCGACAGACTGACAGGCAAACATATTGAAAGGAACAGAATCAGAAAAATACTCAATGCACTTGAAATTGATATTATCGATGAGCATAAGGATCAGATGACAGTGAGTGTTCCGCCATACAGGGTTGATGTCTCGCGCCAGGCCGATGTTATTGAAGATATTTTGAGGATATACGGATATAACAATATTGAGTTCTCCGAAAGCCTGAATTCCAACATATCATATACGACAAAACCTGACAGGGAGAGAATGCTTGATATAGTCTCAGGGTATTTCAGCAGTAACGGTTTTTACGAGATTATGTCAAATTCGCTGACAAAATCAGCATACTATGACAATCTTAGCTCTTACAAACCGGAATTCCTGGTAAGGCTTTATAATCCGCTGAGCAGTGATTTGAACGTTATGAGGCAGACCCTTCTCTTCGGGGGACTGGAGGCTATTGCATACAATGCTCACCGCAAGATGCATGATCTGAGGTTTTATGAGTCAGGTAACTGCTATTTCTACAATGCTAAAAAGAGCGAAAGCAATCCGCTTGGCAGATATTCGGAACAGCAGCATGTTGCAATTTTTATTACCGGCAATAAATATGAATCCAACTGGATCAGCAGGGAGGAGAAAAGCTCATACTTCCAGCTAAAATCCTATGTGGAGAACATTTTTGCAAGGCTCGGATTCAATCCTGACAGGTTTGACATTGATTATATCAAAGGGAAATCCGATATTTTTATGGAGGGATTAACTTACAGCCAAAATAATAATACGCTGGCTGAGTTTGGCATTGTAACAAACAAACTGGCAAGAGATTTTGATATTAAGGAAGATGTCTATTACTGTGATATTTTGTGGGACAATGTCCTTAAAAATCTGGGTACACGTGACATTGAATTTATGGAATTACCTAAATATCCTGAGGTAAGAAGAGATTTAGCATTACTTTTAGACCGTTCGGTCACATTTGACAAGGTCAAAGATCTGGCATTTAAAACTGAAAAGTACTTTCTGAAGAGAATAAGTCTGTTTGATGTCTATACTGGAGATAAGATAGACAAAGGGAAGAAGTCATATGCAATAAGTTTTATTTTACAGGACCGTAAGAAGACACTAACCGATCCTCAGATTGATAAAATAATGAAGGCACTGGTAAGAGTTTTTGTAAATGAACTTAATGCTGAGATCCGTTAGTATAAAAACGATTCGACAATGGCAACAATAGAATTAATAAAGGGAGACATAACAAAGCTCAAGGTTGACGCAATTGTTAATGCAGCAAATAGTACGCTGCTCGGAGGGGGTGGTGTTGACGGTGCTATCCACAGGGCAGCGGGTCCCGGACTACGGAATGAATGCAAGAAATTAAACGGGTGCCCGACAGGCGAAGCAAAGATAACAAGCGGATATAACCTGCCTGCAAAATTTGTAATCCATACGGTCGGACCGGTATGGAGCGGTGGCAGTAATCGTGAAGAGGAGCTGCTGGCAAATTGTTATTATAACTGTCTGTGGATCGCTGAGAACACAAAACTGAAAACCATTGCCTTTCCTAACATAAGCACAGGCGTATACCGGTTTCCCAAAGATCTTGCTGCACAGATTGCTGTCAGGCAGGTTAAAGACTTCATAAAGAAAAGCGTGGAGATTGAAAAAGTTATTTTTGTTTGCTTTGATGAAGAAAACTACAGTATTTATAAAGAGTTATTGACCTGATTAATCTAATAGCCAAGTGATCAGACATATTTTTAGATGCTGCTTTCCGGTGCTGGTTTCAATATTTATTTTTCATGGCCTGGCAAGAGGACAGTGCTTTGATACCAATTATGCTTTCCAGGCAGGTGAAAAGATAACTTATTACATTGTATATAACTGGCACTTCATATGGCTAAATGCAGGCAGGGTGGGTTTTGAGGTTAAGAAGACCAGGTATGCCGGCAGGGATGCATATTACTTTGGCGCTTATGGAACTACCTTTAAGGCCTATGACCTGTTTTTCAAAGTCAGAGACAGATTTGAATCATATATTGACATGAAGACCTTGCAGCCTCTCTGGTTTGAGCGCAATACTTATGAAGGAGGCTATGCAGTACATAACCGCTATATTTTTGACCATAGGAATAAAAGGATACTTTCATTTACAGAGAATACCAACAAGCCCTTTTTGCGTGATACGCTGGCCTTACCTGACTGTACGTTTGATGTTCTGAGCCTCACTTATTATTGCAGGAACATGGACTTTTCCGGATTAAAAGTCAATGACACGGTCCCTGTGTCAGTAATCATAGACAATGAGCTCTTTAGCCTTTATATTCGCTATCTGGGCAGGGAGGTTATAGAAACAAGGGAAGGGGATAAATTCAGATGCATAAAATTTTCGGCGCTGCTTGTTGAAGGAACAATATTTAAAGGAGGAGAGGATCTTTTTGTATGGGTTACTGACGACAAAAACAGGATTCCGGTACTTGTGGAAGCAAAAATACTGGTTGGCTCCGTCAAAGCCTTGCTTGAAGATACGAAGGGACTGAGATATAAGATTACAGCGAAAATAAACTGACCATTGATAAAAGATACAAAATGAAAACTAGTGCCAGCTTTTTATCTGTTATCGCCGCATGCTGTTGTTTGTCAGTTTCTGCACAGCAGGATGAAAATGTGGTTTATGTGCTCAGAAAGCATAACCAGCCTGTATATGCGCTGGCATTCAGCAATGATCAAAAGTACCTGGCAACAGCCGGAGAAGATAAGTCAATATATATATGGAATGTCAGCTCAGGTGAGCTGGCCTGTTCCCTTGAGGATAATTATTTTCCGATAAGAGCGCTAAAATTTGCACGTGATGATGAGATACTTGCAGCATGCGGACCTGATATCAAGCTGATGAACTTTAGCGGAGAACTGCTAAGGACTTTTACAGGAAATACTACGCATATTTGGTCTTTTGATTTTAATGCCGAGACAAATAAAATTACCAGCGGTTCCTATGCCAGGAATATAAGGGTATGGGACTACACCACGGGCGAAACGCTTTTTGTCATGGAAGGACATGAAAAGAGCACTCTTCCCGTATCTTTTAGTCCGGATGGAAAATACATAATAAGCGGATCCCTTGACAGATCAGTAAGGATATGGAATGCTGCGACAGGCAGTGAACTTAAGAAGCTGGAAATGCATACTGATAATATTTATTCGGTAAAGTTCCATCCTGGAGGAAAATACCTGGCAAGCGCATCAGGGGATAATACAATAAGACTATGGGACTTTGAAAAGGGCGAAGTAGTGAAAACCTATATCGGTCATGATAAGAGTGTTATGGACATAGATTTCAGTCCGGATGGAAAACACCTTATAAGCTGTTCCCTGGATAATACAATTATACTATGGGAGACATTTACGGGGAATAAGATTTATACTTTTATTGACCATAAGGGACCCGTTAACTCGGTCAGGTTCAGTCCGGATGGCAACTATTTTGCCAGCGCCTCTAGTGATAAAACGGTGATATTGTGGAAGCTCAATAAAAGGATATTTGTTGACTCTTATTTTTCACAGGAGGTTGATGAGGAAATAAAGACTGCCGGATTGTTCTCTCCCAGGGCAAAAGCAGAAAGCCAGGCAGCCTATAAAGAAAGGCTCGAAAAGGACAGGTCCTTGCTGGAAGAGATAATTGACAGATATTACCGGAAATACCTCGGCATCCTTGACAGCCAGGAGTTGTAAGTGTTTATAAGATAAATCTAATCTAAAAACCATGCAAACAAAGAAAAGAATTGCATTAGTTGCACATGATAACAGGAAGATAGATCTCATCGAGTGGGTGGAATGGAACAGGGAGCTTTTATTAAAGCATGAACTGACCTGTACGGGAACGACAGGAAGCCTGGTTGACAAGGCATTAAAGAAGGGATTACCCAAATCCACTGCAGCAGAACTTAAGATACGTATCCTGAAGTCAGGACCTCTGGGTGGCGACCAGCAGCTGGGAGCCCTGATTGCTGAGGGAAAGATTGATATACTTGTTTTTCTTTGGGACCCCATGCAGCCCCAGCCCCATGATGTGGATGTCAAAGCACTCCTGAGAATAACCGTACTCTATAATATACCTACTGCCTGTAACAGGTCTACTGCTGACTTCCTCATATCATCGTCATTATTGGATGCTGATTACCAGCCGATAATAAAGGATTATTCAACTTACATATACAGAAATCTGAATCTCTGAACAATACAATAACGGTGACTTATGTCATCACAGGCAGGTAACCAATATCATTTGTTATTAATATTAATATTGAGGGAATAATGGTAAATTGAATCCGAATTTATAATAATTTGATTTCAATTTATATCAGCCTATGTTCGTTATCACATCATTGTTATTAGCATCCCTGATTATTCTTATCTCATACAAGGTTCTTGCTTATAGGGATAAAAAAATAGATGAATCCGGTAATAAAAATTATAATCATAAACTGCAGTTTGAAGAATTAATGAATGATTATAATGAGCTTTTAAAAATTAACAGGGATCTTGAAAAAAGCCTGGAACAGCTGAAGAAAGAAAAGGAAAAAGCTGAAGAAAATGACAGGCTCAAATCCGTTTTTCTGGCTGAAATGAGTCATGAAATACGGACTCCGATGAATGCTATAATCGGATTCTCCAATTTATTGCTTAAAAACAGCCTGGTAGGGAAAAACAGGAATGAATTTATAAGATTAATTATTGATAACGGGAACAGCCTCCTGAACCTTATAAATGACATAATTGATGTTTCCAAGATCGAGGCCGAGCAGCTGAAGATCAATCTTTTAAAATGTAATCTGACGGAGCTAATGCAGGATCTGTACCTGTATTATAATGATCTGATTGTACGCAGCAACAGGTTTAAGCTTGTTATTGAATTAAAGATTCCTTCCTCCCATAAGGACCAGAATGTCTATATTTTTACCGATCCGCACAGGCTGAGACAGATCCTGGTTAACCTTATCAACAATGCAATAAAGTTCACCTATGAAGGCAAGATTGTGTTCGGATTTAAAACAAGTAATGACAATATAACTGAATTCTACGTAAAAGATACAGGTCCCGGAATAGCCGATGACAAGATAAATTCCATTTTTGACCGTTTTGAGAAAGCTGATGATCCGTATACCAAGAATAATACAGGATCCGGACTGGGATTATCAATATCAAAGCAGCTCGTGGAACTCATGGGAGGCAACATCTGGGTTAAATCATCTGAAGGCAAAGGATCAACATTCTATTTCAATTTACCTACAGGAAGGGCCACGATTGAAAAATTCAGAAATATTGAAAAGGGCAGCAAATTTAATGAGAACTTTGACTGGAGTGACAAATCCATACTTGTAGCTGAAGATGAAAAGGCTAACTTCATCTATATAAAGACTGTATTAACCAAAGCAAAGGCAAGGATATACTGGGCAGAAAACGGACTGGAAGCTGTTAAGATATGTAAAAGGAAGAATATCGATCTTGTGCTTATGGATATTAAAATGCCGGTAATGAACGGTTATGATGCTACAATGAAAATAAAGTCAATGTATCCCGATATGCCTGTCATTGCCCAGACTGCTTATACCATGTCAGATGATATTGACAGGTTCATGAAAGCAGGATGTACCGACTATATTATTAAACCGATAAGAAGTAAAGAAATGCTCGAGGTTGTGCACAAGAACCTGCAGAAAGTAGAAAGTGAAGTGCAGTAATGGTTTTAAGCAAGTTTTTTGGTCGGACCGCCTCACAGGATAACTTTTCCGTATATTCCGGGATTTCTGTCATTCAGGGAGGGCCCCCTGATAATAGAAATTTTTATGAAAATTGGTATCCGTCCAGATGCTATCCTTGCTGACGGACATGGAATAGACCACCCGCGGCGATTCATGAATCGGCAGAAATAATTATGAATTGCGCAGGACAATACAGAATTCCTGAGCCACAGAGATTTGTAAACACCGAGCTCAATAAGTACAGGTATAAAACAGCAAAGAATCTTAATAATGATGCCAACATGAAACAAACTTAGATATTATACCATGCAAAATCACAGGATTTGCATATATTTATATTTATAATATGAATAAAGTTCTATGCAGTTAGCTGCTGTACTCAATATATCATTTAACTTCGACTTTCTCCCCTTACTTATAGTTGCTACCCTTGCCTGGGCAATACCCATGCTGAAATCCCTGGCCAGGCTCACAAAAATACCAAATCCCGTTCTTGAACTTGTACTGGGCTATATCATAGTAAGTCCCTTAATAGATAATTTTCCGGGTGACAGCGTGAGAATACTCGAATTTCTGGCCCTGACCGGTTTTATCTTCCTTATGTTTTTTACGGGTCTGGAGATAGATGTTAATAAAATCCTTTATACAATATCATTAAGAAGAATATCATTTAAACGCTTTCAGAAAAATCCTTTCCTTTTAGGGATACTTATATATATTATAACCCTTTGCATTTCCCTCCTGTTTGCTGTCGTGATGTCAAGGTTTATCAGGATTGGCAATATATGGTATTTTTCCCTGATAATGGTTACATCTTCTGTCGGCGTGATACTTACCGTGCTTAAAAACAGGGAGGAGCTAAATACTGAATTCGGACAGATGATTATTTCGGCTGCTGCAATTGCTGATATTTTCAGTGTTATATTATTTACCCTTTCTGCATTTATAATAGATAAAGGATTAAAAGCAGAAGTTTTCCTGATTATAGCCCTGTTTATTTTGTTCTATATTTTTTACAGGATTGGCCTCAGGCTTAAAGACTTTAAGTTTTTCAAGAAGGTTTCAAACCAGCTTGCACATGCAGACCTGCAGATAAAAATCAGGGGTACCATTTTCCTTATACTGATATTTATCGTTAGTTCACAGTTCATTGACAGGGAAGCAATATTGCTGGGTGCCTTTCTTGCAGGATTATTGCTGTCGGTTTTTTTGTACAAGACGAGATCCCTGCTGATAATAAAGCTTGACGGGATGGGATATGGGTTTTTTATACCCATATTTTTTATAATGATAGGAGCCCAGTTTAATGCGTCAGATTTGAGAGAGCTCGATAAATCGTTGTTTCCTTTCCTGGGCCTGCTGATACTGGCACTTTATATCGTTAAGATTATTCCTTCCTTTCTATGGATCAGGAATTTTAAGACCAGAAAGGCAGTTGCAGGAGGAATTCTGCTGACTTCGAGGTTAAGTGTTATGATTGCTGCTGCGCAAATCGGACTGGACCTTGATATCATAAGTCCTGGTGTCAATGCCTGTTTCATTTGCATGGCTGTTATAACCTGCCTTTTTTCCCCGACCCTTTATAATATGATAAATCCCAGGAGTATTCTCGATATAGGAAAGACAGTGGTTGTCGGGGGGAGCAGCACAGGGGTTCTTCTTCTGCGGAGACTTAAAATGCACGGAAGGGCCGGGATTATTATTGAAAAGAATAAGAAGCGCTATTCTGAAATTCTGTCCAAGGGTCTTGATGTAATACATGGGGACGGACTCGATCCCCGGGTATACAGGGAGGTAAAACTGGCACCGGGTAACCATGTTGTTATATTAACCGGTTCTGACGAGGACAATATTAATATATCATGCATGCTCCGTGAGGAATTCGGACATGAAAAGATTATTTCCAGGGCAGGAACCTCAAAGATTGAGCTTGCGCTGCTTAGGCTGGGAGTTGATGTCATTGATGCCCCCCGTGTAATTGCTACTACTGTTGAGAACCTTATTCTAAGACCGGCAACCTACCAGGCCCTTGTTGAAACATTTGAAAGCTTTACAGTCGAAGAAATAACAGTAACAAACAGGAATATTGAAGGACTGATGGTTAAAGAGATACCTTTTCATATAGACGGATTCCTGATGCTGATAAGAAGGGGTAAAGAGATGCATGTTCCTCACGGGGACACGAACCTCCTTCCGGGGGATAATGTTATAGTATTCGGAACAAACAGGGCAGTGCAGGATTTCAGGGAGAGGCTTACTTAACTTATTATAATACTACAACTGTTGCCCTCCTGATTGCTGTCTATCCGAATTCACATATTCCTTTTATCTTCCACATTATCAAAAAATATTTATGATAAATATCATAATATGATAATTATCATATGATCAGTTGTGAACAAATTAGGTTCTCAATTGTAATATTATCAGAAAGTCAATTTAAAAATATAAATATTGATATGAAGAAACTAATTATAATAGGAGCAGGAACAGGGGGGACGATAATGGCAAATAAACTCAGAAAATCGCTTGATGTGAGTGAATGGGAGATGACAATTATAGACAAGGAAAAAGCACATTACTATCAGCCCGGATTCCTTTTCATACCTTTCGGTGTCTATAAAAAGGAGGATGTTACCAAGTCCAAATACGACTTTATACCTGCAGGAGTAAATATTGTTAATTCAGATGTTGACAGGATAAACGTAGAAAAAAACGAAGTAATTCTTAAAGATGGAGTAGTATTAAAATATGACTTTCTTATTATTGCCACAGGTTCGAGAATTGTTCCTGAAGAGACTGAAGGACTTAAGGGAGAATTATGGCATAAAAGCATTTTTGACTTCTATACAATTGAAGGAGCCCTGGCCCTGGCAGATTTCTTCAAGACATGGGAGGGAGGTGATTTGGTGCTGGATATTGCTGAAATGCCCATTAAGTGTCCGGTTGCTCCCCTCGAGTTCGTTATGTACGCCGATGCCTTTTTTGCAGAACGCGGATTGCGTGATAAGGTTAGTATAAAATTTGTCACTCCTCTTTCAGGTGCTTTCACAAGACCACGGGCCTCAGCAATACTGGGAGACATGCTTAAAAAGAAGAATATTGAAATAATACCCGATTTCAGTATATCAGAGGTTGATAACAGTAAAAAGGTTATAAGAGACTACGGAGGCAAGGAAATTAAGTTCGATTGTCTTATTACCGTTCCTGTACATATGGGAGATGAGATGATTGAAAGAAGCGGACTGGGGGACGATTTGTCATTTGTGCCTACAGATAAATACACTCTTCAGTCCAAAGCATTCAATAATATTTTTGTGCTCGGTGATGCATCTGATATACCCACATCAAAGGCAGGTGCAGTGGTGCATTTCTCTTCCGATGTTCTGTTTGAAAATATTATATGTGCCATCGAGGACAGACCTTATACTGCAAAGTATGACGGACATTCAAATTGTTATATTGAGACAGGGCATGGCAAGGGTGCATTAATTGACTTTAATTACGAGACTGAGCCCCTTCCCGGTTATTTTCCTTTTCCTGGTATAGGACCATTCGGACTGCTGAAGGAAACCAGGATAAACCATTACGGCAAACTGCTTTTCAGGTGGATATACTGGCATATCCTGCTTAGAGGAAAAGAACTGCCGATAAGTACAGAAATGACCATGGCCGGAAAATACCTATAAACATGAAAGAAACAAACATAAGTACAGGAAAGGTGGATAATAAACTGGAAATATTAAACGAAAAGCTTGATATTATCCTTGATGAACTTGATCTGCAGAAAAGGAGGAGAGCCCAGGTCGATGACCTTATGAAGGATGTCACCATTATAGGAAAGGACTTGTTTGAAACAACAGTCAGCAGGCTTGACAAAGCCGGAATTGAAGTTAATGGCGATGATCTTGAAAAACTGCTTTTAAAGATTATAAGGAATATCAGCACATTTAATATATTACTTGACTCTTTTGAGAGCGCAAATGATCTTATTAAGGATTTATCTCCGGTAATTAGGCAGTCCGGGCTGGACCTAATAAAGAAGCTTCATGATCTTGAAGAAAAGGGCTATTTTATTTTTATAAATGAACTTCTGAATATTCTCGACAGGGTAGTTACCCATTTCAAAGCAGAAGACTTAAGGATGCTTGCCGATAATATAGTCATCATCCTTGAGACTATAAAGAATCTTACCCAGCCCGATATGCTGAAATCAATTAATAATGCTATGTCAGTATATAAAGATCTTTACACAGAGGAAATTAAAGAGGTTTCTATGTTAAAAGCTTTCAGAATGATGAATTCAAAAGACGGAAGACGTGCAATGGGATTTATAATGACACTATTAATGAATATGGCCAGGTATACAGAAAAGAATAAATAGAATATAAACTTTAAATATAAATATTATGGCAACAAAGAATTATGACGGACATCAGATAGAAGTGAATGATGAGGGCTACATGCTCGATTCTGAACAATGGAACAGGAACATAGCAATAGCTATTGCTAAGGAAGAAGGTCTTGAACTTTCGGAAAGACATTTTAAGGTTATTGACTATATACGGGAAAAAACCCGTGACGGTGAAGCCCTGTCTCTGAGAAGGATAGGCAAATCGGGTATAGTCGATATAAAGGAGCTTTACCAGCTGTTTCCGGGTGCACCCCTGAAAAAAGCAACAAGGATAGCAGGTGTACCTAAACCGGCAAGCTGCATTTAAGTATATTAATCATTATAACTTGATAAAAATGAACATAAAAAATAATCATCCCCTGAAAAAAGTACTTATCATTTGTGCCAGGGGATCAATAGAAGATGTATACGCAGCCCTGGTACTTGCAAACGGGGCTGTCATGGAAGGTATAGAAACGAAACTCTTTTTTACATTTTTCGGTCTGGATGCAGTGACTAAAAACAGGATGAATAAACTTCATACTGCCACTGTTGGCAATCCCTCTCTAAGAATGCCCGGGGGATTACCGTTCCCGACGCTAATGGGACTTATTCCCGGTGTTGAGTCCGGAGTGTCTGCAATGATGAAGAATCAAATGGATAAACTTGATATTCCTCCGGTAGATGAGTTTTTTGATATGATCACCGCAGGGGGAGGGGAGGTTTACGCCTGTAAGCTTGGAACAGACATGTTCAAACTGAAAAAGGAAGATCTGACCGAGCATGTGAAGGATATCATAACTGTGGGCGATTTTTACGGACTGGCTGACGGCGAAGGGACACAGATAATCTTTACCTGATTTTTCGATGATTCCAGTAGACAGTTAATTGCTATGTAAGCACTCTGGCGCCCCATTTTTTTGTGACGCCAGAGCTTTTTTTTACTGGTTGTCCGGACTGTTTCTGTGCTTGTTCCCCGGGCCCTCTCTGTGCTTGTTCCCCTGTCCACGATAATTGCAATGTTTCTTATTAAATGATCTGGTATCGAAGAATACCCTTTGCTCATCATTGAGCAGTTTTCTTATCTCCTGACGCAAAAGGGCTTTTTTCTTATTCATTTCTGTTTTTAAAGCTCCTATTTCATCAATTACCTTATATATCTTATCCATGTCAGCATTGTCTTCTGTCTGCAATGTATTTAACCGCGCTTCTTTCTCGTTTATCTCATTTTTGTATTTAAGCATGGTCTTCATATGCGCCGTCCTGAGCTCATGGATTTTTGTCTGCTGCTCCTCCGTAAGATTAGGAATAGGATGATTAAACTGCCTGTACTGTGGAGCTGAATCGGCCATCCAGCGATTGTGGCTGTGTCTGTTCTGTGCTGTTACTACCTGACACATGATCATTAATATTGCTCCTATCAATAATCCTGATTTTATTAAATTCGATTTTTTCATTTCCTTAAAATTAAAAGTTGGACAATTATTAAAATTCATTTCATCTTGGATGAGCAGGCCTTCCGTATTTTTTATCATGCCTGCCTCCCGGAGAAATGAAACCATCTTCTTTGTAAAGCATGGATTTGAATATCCTGGTTAGCTTTTCTTCCTGCTCTTTATTACATATGTTCTTCATTTCAATATAGTGTTTATAAGTCTGATACTTAAGCTTTGAATGGAGCATGCCTATTTCGTCAGCTATTTCCATTAGTTTTAATGTGTCAGGCTCAGGAGATGCCAGCTCATTTACAAATTCTACCCTTTTATCATGCATCTGTCCTGCCAGTTTTTTAGCTTCAGAGAAAAATTTATGCCTCGATGCCTTGAACTGGGCATGCTGGTCCGGACTGAGATTCAGGTTTTCTTCAAAAAACCTGCCGTCATGGTGCCTGTGCATTTCAATCCGTCTGTGAAAAGGCCGGGGTTCTTTTCTGTCCCCTATGTTAAGACCTAAAAAAATGGTTGTTATGGCTGAAATATTTATGACCAGCAGAATAATTACCAGCCAGATCAGGATTCTGTATCTTGTAAAATAGGTTTTCATATCAATAATATTTTAATTTTCTAATTCCTGTGATAATAAAATACTCTCAACTGACTCATGCTGAAAATCATTCAGATAATATGTTACTGTCTGAGATTGAGGGTCGCTGTAAGAGTATTTTTCACTATAATAACTGCCGAGTTTAAATCCCGAGAATATACCTGTTAAAATAAGCAGGGCGATAAATACCGGTCTTAGAAGCTTCACGGCAGTTTTTACAAATACTTTTGCTGCCTCTTCGTTGCTTCTTATTTTAGCGCTTATTCTGGAATAAAGAAAAGGATTAACAGCAAGTTCCTTTTCTTTTTCAATTATCTTTAAAGCTAACTCCAGTTCCCTGGCAAAATCACGGCATATCTTACATTCTGAAAGGTGTTTGCTGATTTCTTCCTTTCTTTTTCCTGTAAGACTGCCTTCGGCAAAAAATATAAGGTCCTTATTTATGTTATTACATTTCATTTTTTACCCATGTTATTAATTTGACACATATCTTTTTTAAAACTGGCGCGCCATTATAATTTTTTTTTGTAATGCACATAGAGTTTTTTCTGAAGATTTATCTTGGCTCTGTGAATTAGTGACTCGACAGCAGGCAAAGATGTATTCATTATTTCTGCAATTTCCTTATAGGACAGATCTTCGTATTTGTTAAGTATAAATGCTATACGCTGGTTTGTCGAAAGTGCGCTGACTGCCCTGAACAGTATCCGGGCCCTTTCGTTTTGCTCAATATTTTCATCAGGTCTTATGCTATTGTCTTCAATTTTACTTAGCCTGTTTTTATCACTGCCAAATAATGATTCTAAACTGGCAAGGTTTCTCTTTATTTTATTTTTACGCAGATAATTCAGTGACTTGTTCACTGCTATTCTGTACAGCCATGTTGTCAGCTTTGCTTCGCCCCTGAAATTATGAATGGACTGGTATACTTCAATAAATACATCCTGTACAATATCTTCACAGTCTTCTTTATTATGAATAAACCCATTACAAATTTTAAAGACAGTTGATTGATGCTTTTCAACAAATATCCTGAATACATGTTGGTTGCCCTTGCCTATTTCTCTTACTAATTCCTTGTCAGTCATTTATGCAGATTACACGGACTAAGGTAGCGCATATTTTTCATTTGACACAGAACAGAAAAAAAACTTGCGGTAAGATTTATAGCTGCGTTAATTTCAAACTTATTAACCTGTGTCAGTAGTTAGCCCGGCAGGTAAGATTCGACAATGCCTTATCAATAGAGAAGTTGAATATAGGCCATTCAATATACCTTATTTTTTTAGCTCGCTCAATTGCCTGTCTTGACAATATTCGTGCCTGCTGAAATGCCGTTTTGTCCCCTATCCTTTTAGGAAAATTAAGTCCGTTTGCAGATAATATAGTCATGACAACCTCTTTCTTTATAAGAATTCACTTATAAAGTTAATCAAGGATTTGGGCTAATTCAAAGTTAAACAGATGAGATAGCTTATCCTAACCAGGTGATTTTAATCATTGCTTTTATGCTGGCAAAGCTTGTCGAGGTAGGTTTTCATCCTCCCGATGGCCTCCACTATATTTTCATCTGATGTTGCAAATGAAATCCTTATGCACGAGGGTTCACCGAATGCCTCGCCGGGCACAGTGGCAATATGTGCTTTTTCAAGGAGATACATACATAGATCGGTTGAGTTTTTGATCTTTCTTTCACCATCAGACTTCCCGTAATATGAACTGACATCGGGAAAGACATAAAAAGCACCGTCCGGCACGCAGGTCTTTAAACTATTAATATCTTTCAGCAGACTTATGATAAGGTCCCTTCTTCTCCTGAAAGCTTTGTTCATTTCCGAAACACAGGACTGGTCTGAGTTAAGAGCTGTAACAGCTGCCTTTTGTGCTATAGTGGACGGACCCGTAAGTAATTGTCCCTGCAGTTTTATACAGGCCCTTGCGAGCCACAGGGGGGCCCCTATATATCCTATTCTCCATCCTGTCATCGCGTAAGCTTTCGAAACCCCGTTTACTACAACAACCCTTTCCTTAATAGAATCAAACTGGGCAATACTTTCATGTTTTCCTACAAAATTTATATGTTCGTATATTTCATCAGTGACGACAAATATGGCTGGATTTTTTTCAACCACCTCAGCTATTGATCTGAGTTCATCCCTGGTATAAACAGCACCGGTAGGATTTGAAGGTGAACATAACAGTATTACCTTGGTTTTGGGGGTAATAGATTTTTCAATCTGGGCTGCAGTGACTTTAAATTTGTTTTCTATTCGTCCGTTAATTACAACATTTATGCCTTCAGCTATTTTAACAAGCTCAACATAAGTTACCCAGTAGGGAGCGGGGACAATTACCTCGTCACCTTTGTCCACCAGTGACAGCATAACATGAGCAAGTGCATTCTTTGCTCCTGCAGATACTACAACCTGTTCAGGAGAATAATCAAGGTTGTTTTCTTTTTTAAACTTATTTGATATAGCTTCCCTGAGATCAGGAAAGCCCGGGGCTGGCGGATAAAATGAAAAATTATCGTCAATAGCTTTCTTTGCTGCTGATTTTATATGAGCAGGTGTAAAAAAATCGGGTTCTCCCACACTGAGATTTATTACGTCTATTCCCTGTGCTTTTAAATCTTTGCCTCTCTGATTCATAGCTATGGTTGCCGATGTCGAAAGATTTGCTATTCTTGCTGATACACTTTCCATTAATAAATACTTTAATATTTGAGCAAATAAAAATAATCTTTTTATCATAAATTATTTAATATTGTAAACTATAATTTTTACAATGCCATGGCTATGAAAGACATTATTGAGATATTGAAATATATACTGCCTTCATTAATTGTTTTTCTTACAGCGTTCTATTTCTTAAAGAAATATTTTGATAATGAGGATAAAAAGAGAAAACACCAGTCTGTACTGAAGAATCAGGATATTATTACACCTTTGCGCCTGCAGGCATATGAAAGAATCATATTGTTACTTGAGCGAATATCACCTGAAAGCCTTATTGTGCGTGTAAATAAACCTGGCTATTCAAGCAAGGAGCTGCATACGGAATTAATAAATACAATAAGAATCGAATGGGAACACAATCTATCACAGCAATTATATATTTCAAACAAATCCTGGGAAGTAGTTAAGAATGCCAGGGCCAATGTAATACAGCTAATTAATATTGCAGCAGACAAAGTTAAGGGCGATTCGAAATCAATTACTCTCAGCAAGGAGATTCTTTCATCTTTAATGACACAGGAAAAGATCCATACAGGTGATGCGATTAAGTTCTTAAAGGAGGAGATGAACCGCATATTTTAGTCTTTATTAATATTTAAATCGATTTCAGATGGCGAAAAGAGAAAAGGCTATTGATTTGGGACTGGGAAATCTGGATAATGTTTTTCCTGAAGGATATACGCAGGAGCAACTTGCCAGGGCCAAAACACTATTTCTGAAAAGGCTGGCTGAAAAGGCACACAAGTTTTACGGAGGCAAGATGCAGGTAGTACCTAAAGCTCCGGTTCCGGGATTTAACTGGTTTAATGTATGGTATACACCGGGCGTATCAAGAGTATCTACCAGCATCAGGGACAATAATGACGATTCATACGAGCTTTCAAACAGGGGCAACCTGGTAGCGGTAATCAGTGACTCAACACGTGTCCTGGGAGACGGGGACTGCACTCCTCCGGGCGGATTAGGGGTGATGGAAGGAAAAGCTTTCCTGATGAAGTACCTGGGAGGGATAGATGCCATAGCTTTATGTATTGACAGCAAGAATGAAAAGGGTGAGAACGATGCCGGCAGAATTATCCAGTTTGTGAAAATGGTGCAGCATAGTTTCGGAGCTGTTAATCTTGAAGACATATCACAGCCCAACTGTTACAAGGTTCTTGATACTCTGCGTGAAGAGTGTATTATCCCTGTGTGGCACGATGATGCCCAGGGCACAGCCTGTGTGACGCTGGCCGGATTGATTAATGCATTGAAGCTGGCAAATAAAAAAATAGATGAAATAAAGATCACAATGCTGGGAGCAGGGGCTTCGAATACTACTATTGCCAGGCTGCTGATAACTGAAGGTGCTGACCCTGGAAAGATCATTATGTTTGATACAAAGGGAGCCCTCCATGCGGGAAGAGAAGATATAAGGTCAGATCAGCGCTTCTACAGGAAGTGGGAGTTATGCCAGAGCACCAATAAAAGTAAAACATTGAATTTTGAGGATGCGATGAAGAACTCTGATGTTTTAATCGCACTTTCAAGGCCGGGTCCCGATGTTATAAAACCTCAGTGGATAAGCATTATGGCAGATAAGGCAATAGTGTTTGTATGTGCAAATCCTGTCCCTGAGATTTATCCCTATGCTGCTACAGAGGCAGGTGCTTATATTGTGGCTACCGGACGCGGGGATTTTCCCAACCAGGTCAACAATTCGCTGGGATTCCCCGGTATACTTAAGGGGGCGCTAATGGTGAGGGCTAAAAAGATTACTGACCATATGGCTATAGCTGCTGCCCATTCACTGGCTGATTTTGCCGAGAAGAGAGGTATTAGTCCTGATAATATAATTCCCAAGATGGATGAAACCGAAGTATTTATCCAGGAGGCAGCCGATGTTGCCATGCAGGCGATAAA
>Ga0315548_1001274_pt1 | contig 21506 bp, 19 predicted proteins | sample SalMarSW160110MG_2_FD_202540 | JGI IMG/M metagenome (GOLD analysis project Ga0315548, IMG submission 202540) | Salt marsh sediment microbial communities from the Plum Island Ecosystem LTER, Massachusetts, United States - Salt Marsh Sediment SW1601-110 ...
AAATAATAAAATGAGTTTTAATTTTAAATTAGAAAATAAAGCTAATTATGGTTTTATGTAGAGATTAGGAAACAGAGAATCACCAAAAGATATATAAAAGAAAATAGTTTTTTTAGTTTATGGTAAAAGTGGTGTGGATTTCAAGTTATCTGCCTCGTTCGTGCGGTATTGCTTATTATTCTAGACATTATATTTCTGCTTTGAAAAACTTTGCAGAGAAAAATAAAAAAAATTTCTCAGTGAAAATTATTGCTCACACAGACGCTAAAAAATCTGATTATCCTATTATTAATTTGAAAAATAAAAGGTGGCACTACAATGTGCTCAAAATCATAAAAAAAGAAATGCCTGATCTTGTTCATATACAACATGAATACGGGCTTTACGAAACTTATGGAGACCATAATGAGAGAGTCATAGAATTAATTAAGATGATAAAAGAAATTAAAATTCCTGTTGTGATGACTTATCACAGTGTTTATAAAAAGTTAAACAAAAATTTTTCAATATTTGTAAGCAACAGTTTAAAAGAACTTTCTGCAGGGATTTTGCATGAGAACTACCAAAAAGAATCGCTCCCAGAAAATATAGGGTGGAAGCCAAACAATGTTTATGTTTTACCTCACGGCTCAAGAGAAGATATAAAAATTAATAAGAATGAAGCGAAAAAAGGTTTTGGTTATTTTTTATCAGATTTAATTGTTGGCTCTGCAGGTCTCGCGAGTGATAGAAAGGGATATAGAACTCTAATTAGCCAATGGCCAAAAGTAGTCAAAAAATTTCCTAACGCAAAACTTTCTCTTGAATTAAAACCAGAATCAGCAGAAGAAACGAGAATTTATTTGGAAAAAGTATTTCAATCGATTATGGAAAGTCCTGTAAGCAAGAATATAGATATTTCTGTAAGAGATTATAATGAAATGGCTTTTTACAGAAAATTAAAGAGTTTTGATATCCTTGTGCTTCCATACAAAAGCGAAAGCCAGTCAGGAGTTCTCGCACACGGACTTTCAGTAGGAGCACCTATAATAGCGACGGATATAGAAGGTCTTGGAGCAGAGATAAGAAACAGTAAAGCAGGACTGGCTGTAAAAAACCGCGCCAAGTTCTATAAAGCAATTATAAAACTTCTCAGGAATAAAAAAATGAGAGATAAATTTTCAAAGAATGCAGAGGAATATGTCAAGAAGGTCAATGGATGGAGCATTATTGCAAAAAAAACTTTTGAGATTTACGGGGAGTTTTAGTAAAACGAAATAGATTGGTTACACGAAGTATATATTTTTTTACTAAATTTTATAAGTTTTTATAATGAAAACTTTTACCACCCAATTTAAATGAATTTTTCTGAGATAACTTTAAAAATAATCATTTAGTAAGTTGACTATGGCATTCCAAAAAGTATTAAAAGTTCCTAAAGGAATTTTAAAAGGAATAGAAGGTGTAAGATTTTTATTAGAAGAAGATTTAAAAGATTTAATCTCAAAAAAACACGAATTACTTTTTTTCTTAGAAACTAGGAGGTATTATTTTCTTGATGATTATCCTTTTATGGGAAGTTTTGAAAGAAGGTTAGGTTCTTCAAGAATAGAAGGACCCTTTGAAACGACTCCTAAAATTAAAGAACAAATAGCAAGAGGTTATTTAGAATCTGAAAAAAATGTTTTAGAACTTTTAGTTCCATCAAACATTATGCCTGTAACTTTTCAGGCAGTAACTTACGCAAGTTATGGAACTGTTATAGATGAAAATAGTAGAAGATATTTAGGATCTGTTTCTGGAGATAGAATTAATCCAGATAAGATATGGGAAATAGGAAATAGAATCTTAGAAGATCTTCATAAAAGAGGAGCTAAAATAGAACAACCAAATGACTCATGCTATACAACAACTTTAGAAAATTGTTTAATTAGATTTAGTTTGGCTAAATCCAATCCTTATCCTTGGGTAGAAATGGCTATTTTTGGAAGAGGAGAAACGCCCTTACAATTGATGGGAGAATTAGGTGTTTATAAAATTAGTGAACAGTTCCATTCTAATAAAGATATTGGTATTAAAAGTACAACAAAAAGGGGTCTATCATATAATCTTTCTTTAAATGGAAAAAGTATTTCAGATGTGCTAAATTCTGAAAACGTAGTAATATAATAAAAGTTATTAATTTTCTCCAAAAAATATATCCTCGTGTTTACACCGACTAAATCGCAGGTTCAATTTTAATCTTACTTTTATAACTAAAAACTTTTAAAACCACTGCAAACCTTTCCAATCAAATTTGAAATCTATAATCCCTTTTTTAAAAGTTCTTTTTAATTTCTTTTTGTCCCCAAAGAATAAAATGCTCCCGCCGTTTCCAGAGCCGCAGACCTTTGCAGCCACTGCTCCATTTTTCATTCCTTTATCAATATAATCCTGCACCAACTTTGGGATTGTTTCTTTTGCTAATTGTCTTCTTTGTCCTGTTTCCTTATTGAGCAGTTCAGCGAATTTTTCTAAATTGGAATTTTCAAGAGCTTTTTTCATTTCTAAAGCAATTTTTTTAATTTCAAGCAGAGCTTTTACGTTAGTTTCTTTTTTCAAATTATCTATCATTAATTTATTTGCATCTCCTGAAAAATGAGGTTTCCCTACATAAAGAATCACAAGAGAATCTTCTAACTTCTGAATTATTTTTTTATTCATTTTAACTTTTTTTATTGTTACTTTATTTTTATTGAATAACATTAAATTTATTCCTCCAAGAGCAGCTGCATATTGGTCTTGTTTTCCTCCGACTAATCCTTGGCTTTGCTCAAGTTTGTAAACATTTTCAGCGAGCCCTTTTTTATCTTTTATTTTGCTTATCAGAGCGAGCCAGACCAAATTCATAGCGCCGCTTGTTCCTAAACCAGAAGAAGTTGGAATATCTGCGTGATATTCTAAAGAAACCTTTTTATCATCTGAAATTAATTCTCCGTAAACGTATTTATTTATTGAGCAATTTAGGACAGCTCCTCCGTATCTCTCAGCAAAATATTTTATATCTGTTGTTCCGCCGGCAAAATCAATTCTAACAGGTGCTTTTACTTTTTTTACTTTCATTTTACTAATAAACTTGCTCCGAGAATTCCTGGATGTTCTAGTTTGCTCCAAATAATTTTAGTTTTTCTCTGGAGAATTATATATTTTTTCGCGTTCTCCCTAATCATCTTTAAATATTTTTTTCCAGATTCTTTTACTCCTCCGCTTAGAATAACAATCTCTGGGTCAAAAACATTAATCAAAGAGGCAATTCCCTGACCAAGATATTTGCTTAATTCCTGCAAAATTTCATTTGATTTTTTACTATTAATTTTTATTAAATCTGCAACGAGAAATTCTTTTCCAAAATTTTTCATTGTTAGTTCTTTTAATCGCTTCCCTGCTGCGAGTGACTCAAAATCTTTTCCATTATTAAGAACTATATGCCCTAATTCTCCTGCAAGTCCTTTCCCGGAATAAAGTTTCCTATTTACAATAATCCCTCCTCCAATTCCAGTCCCTATAGTCAGAACAATAAAATTTTTCTTTTTACATCCTAATTTTGTCTCTGCAATCGCAACACAATTGGCATCATTTGCAATTTCTGTTTTTATCTTAAATTTTCTTTCTAAAAAAATTTTCAAATTAAAATTCTTTAAGGGGAGATTTGGAGGATTTTTTATAATTCCTTTTTCTAACGGTCCTGCAGAAGCCACACCAATTCCTTTTATATCTTTATCAAACAGAGGATTTATTGAATCAATAATCCCTTTCAGAAGTTCATCCTTACTCTTTGGCGTCGGTTTTTTAATATATTTTAAAATTTTGTTGTCTTTCACAAGAGCAACTCTTAAATTTGTTCCGCCGAGATCTATTGCGATAATTTTATCTCCCATATTTATCCTCTAATCTTATTTCGTCTTTCTCGTCAAATTTACCAAAAGAAATTTCTAAAACTCTTACCTTTTTATTTCCCGCGATAATCCTATGTGGAGATTTCTTAGGAATTTTAATTATCTCTCCTTCGCTGACTTTCTTTTTTTTATTTCCCACTTGAACAATTGCCTTATCAAAGAAATACCAATTTTCTTCCCTATTTTTATGAACCTGAAGACTTAATTCCTGTTTGGAGTTTATTTCAAGAACCTTAACAGTGCATTTTTTATTTTTAACAAACTGCTTAAAACTACCCCAGGGCCTTTTTACCTCTTTCATAGTTTTCACAACTTAACAGGATTTAAATAGTTTCAGTTTTTAGACCTTTTTATAGACTCTGATTTTAAGATTACTTTGTGTTAAAATCTTGCATATCTTCACCCCACCATTGCCTTTTTTCGTTCATCCATTTTATCAAATCAATAATAACTATTACAGATAAAGAAATTAAAAACACTCCCAATAAGTATACAGGGCTGATTTCAACTAAATTAAATAAAGAGCCTACAGGAGAATAAATAAAAAATACAGTTACTAAAATTACAAATAAAGAAGCGTAAACTAAAAACTTGTTTGTAAAAGGAGACCTTGTTAAAGTAACTTTTCTAAAACTCCTAAAATTATAACTATTCATCATTGCAAAAAAAACCATTGTAAGAAAAGTCGTAGTCATTGCTTCCCCCAATCTCATAATTGAAAGTGAAAAATAAAAGACAGCCAAGGAAACAAGACTCATCACAAGTCCTGAAATTATAATCATCATAAGCAAAGGCCTGGAGATTATCTCAGATTTTTTTCTCGGTTTATAGTTCATAACATCTTTAGAGTAAGGATTAAAAGATAATGCAACCGCAGTAATTTCGTCAGAAAATATATTCATAAATAGGATTTGTATAGCAACTAAAGGAAGAGGCAGACCTAAAAGAACTGCCAAAAAAATTATTGCAACCTGTGCGAAATTAACTGAGATTTGATAAGATGAAAACTTTTGGATATTTTTAAATATAGTTCTGCCTTCTTTTATTGCATCAACAATAGTCACAAAGTTATCATCTTTTAAAGTTAAATCAGCCACAGAACGTGAAACATCAGTTCCATTTTTCCCCATTGCAATTCCTATATGAGCTTCTTTCAAAGCAGGTGCATCATTTACTCCGTCCCCTGTCATTGTGACAATCTCGCCACTAGATTTTAATGCTTTAACAATTCTTAGTTTATGCTCTGGTTTTACTCTTGCAAAGATAACAATATTTTTTACTTTATTAATTAACTCTTGGTCTGTGATTTTCTCTAAATCTTTACCTTCTAAAATTTCTCCTTTATCTAACCCTATTTGTTCAGCAATAGAAAGTGCAGTCTCTTTATTATCCCCTGTTATTATTTTTACTTTGATTCCTGCATTCTTGCATGTCACTAAAGCATCTTTTATTTCATCTCTTGGCGGGTCTTCCATTCCAACAAACCCCAAAAAAATTAGATTTTCCTCTAAATCTCCCTCTTTTATAGAATCTGTTTTTTTATAAGCAAAAGCAAGAGTTCTAAAAGAATTTGATGTCAATTTTTTATTGTAACTCAAAATATTTTTTTTATCTCTGTCTGATAATCTAAAAATTCCATTATCTCTTTGTATATATTTACATTTAAATAATAATATTTCAAGAGCTCCTTTTGAATAAACTATTCTGTTTTTTGATTCTTTCTGTAAAATAGTCATCATTTTTCTTTCAGAGGTAAATGGAATTTCCTTGTTTCTTGTTAAATAAAAATCTTCCTTGAATAATCCTGCTTTTACACCCATTATAAGTAAAGAAGCTTCTGTAGGAGCGCCGCTTATTTTATATAACTTAGCCTCGCCGGTTCTTGAAATTATTGAATCATTACATAAAACTGCTGTCTTTAAAAGAAGACTCAAGGTCTTTTCTTTTTCTGGAGTTATTTTTTTAGAATTAGAAAAGAAAAAGCCATGCCCTGAATATCCAGTGCCGGAAACATCATAGATACGATTATCTGAAAAAATTTTCCTAACAGTCATCTCTCCTTTTGTGATTGTTCCTGTTTTATCTGCACAAATTATAGTTGTTTCTCCTAATGTTTCTATTATTGACATTCTATTAACAATAGCATTTTTTCCTGCCATTCTATATGCCCCTGATGCAAGAGAAGTAATAAGCACCATCGGAAATCCTTCAGGAAATGAAGCTACACAAATTGCTATAACCATTATCAGGACTTCTATAACAAAAGGACTATCTAATGTGGATACCCTTAGAATCATAATTAAACCAGTTAGAATTGCAAAAAATGAACCTAATATAACCATATATTTCGCAATAGTATTCACTTTTTTTTGCAATGGAAGTTCCTTCTCTGTGCTTGAAATCATCCTCGCAATATGCCCAAAATGAGTATTCATTCCTATATGAATAGATTGAGCAATACATTTCCCACTAACAATAAAAGAGCCCATAAATAAAGTATTTTTTTCAGTATAATTCGTTGTGTTCTTAACTGCAACCTTTTTAACTTCTGAAGACTCCCCAGTCAATACAGCTTCATTAACGAGCAAATCTTTTTCTTCAATAACAATACAATCCGCAGGAATTTTTTCTCCATTTCTTAAAACTAAAATATCTCCAGGGACTATTTCTCTTGAATCTATTTCCTGCTCTTTTCCATCACGAATAACAACAGAAAAAGGTGTTATCATATTTTTTAAAGCCTGAATTGCTCTTTCTGCTTTATATTCCTGAATAAATCCTGCTAAAATTACCACAATAATAATACCAAGAATAACATAGGCCGTCAGTGATTTTCCGACAAAAAAAGAAAGCACCATTGCGAAAAATAAAAGATAAACAATAAAATTATTTTTTATTTGTCTCAAAAGAATCTTTAAAAGATAAACTTTTGAAATATCCTTAATTTCATTAAAACCATATTCTTTTAATCTTCTATCTGCCTCTGCAAAAGTCAATCCTCTCTTTTTAATATTCATCTTTCAGAAAAGAAACTTTGATTAATAAATATTTGGTTAACAAGAATCATTCTTTTCAACTTCGTCCAAGTCGCTTTCTGTCCTCTCAAGTGAAACAGCTGCGTCTTCTAAAACTTCTCTACATTTTCCTTTCATATTTTTTGCAGTATCTAAAACAATTTCTTCAGCAACCTTCACATGCTCTTCTGCTCTCTCAATCTCGTCTTTTTCCATAAAAATTAATAAATTATAAGTATATAAATCTTCTTAAAGTAAAACTTAATAGAAAATTATACTAAATGGAAAAAGGTGAATCTAAAACCCCCCAACCACCAGTCCTTAAAATAGAGAAATCACCCTTTTTTGTTTCTTCTTTTCTAAAAAAGAAGTTGGGCACTTTCAGTTAATTATATAAAATAGATAAAGTTTCAAGAAATATGAGAATTTTAGCACTAACTTTTGGAGGAGAATTTCCAGAAAATTTATTTAAAAATCTAAAAAAAGAAAAATTTGATTTTGGAGTCGTTTCAGGAGATTTAGCTGATATAAAAAAGATTAGAGATTACTTTTTTAAATATGGAAAGAATTGGGAGAAAAATTTTTCTAAGGAAGAAATAGAGAATATAAGATTAGAAGGTGTTGAAAAGGTTAGTAATATTTGCGATAAACTAGAAAGTTTGGGAAAACCAATTTATATTGTGGGAGGTAATAATGAGTTAATAAAATATGATAGATTCAAAGAAATACTCTCGAATTATAGAAACTGTAAACTTTTAGATGATGAGTGGACTACTCATGATAACATACATATATTTGGATATTTTGATAAAGGAAGAGGAGATGAGATATCATTACCTGGAAAAATTGATGAAAGTTTAAACTCAAAATTAAAAAAGTATAATGAAAATGTTTTACTTCTTAGCCATTATCCTCCTTTTGGAATTAGACTAGATAAGCTTCCAAAAACAAACCCGGTAAGCCCCGGGGAACATATAGGTTCTACAAAGCTAAAATTTGCTCTTGAAAATGCAAGTGTCTCAATGGTTATTTGTGGACATTTAGAAGAAAATATTGGTGAAGATAAAATTAGGAAAACAAGGATAATAAACCCTGGCAGTGCAGACAAGGAAAATTATTCTTTAATTGAATTTGATGAAAAAATAGAAGACTCAAAAATTCTCTATAAATAATTCTCTTTTTGAAAGTTAATGATCTCAATCCTCTGAAAAATTTTGGTGAGTGAAACTAATTGCTTAGCCTTTTTTATAAGAATTTTTGATTTCTTTGCCGTTCGTTTATGGATTAAGCAAAGTTTTTCTATTAATTCTCACGATAATTTTTCAGTATCTTGGTAGAAAAAGGTGAAAATATTGAAATTTTAAATAGAACAAAGCATCCTTTTCAAGAATAATAGTGAGAGTAGTTTATTTCTCCACTTGAAAGAAAACTTCAAAAACAGCAATATTATTAAATAAAAAAATAAAGAGGATATAGAAAATTTTAAAAATTAATTTAATCTTATACAGTAAGATTTAAAAGTATAATCCTTGTCAATGTCTAATGAGCAAAGTAAGGATTAAATTACAAAGTGTAGAAATTGATAAATTAAATGATGTAGTCGATAAAATAAAGATTATTTCCAGCGGAGCAGGGATTCCTATTTCTGGTCCGATTCCTTTGCCGACTAAAAAACTTAAAGTGACGACAAGAAAATCTCCTTGCGGAGACGGAACAGCTACTTTTGATAGGTTTGAAATGCGAATTCATAAAAGAATAATAGACCTTCCTTCCAATGATAAAATTCTCCATAACATAATGCGAATTTCCATACCGAGAACAGTTAAAATAAAAATTGAGATGGTTGATTAAACTAAAAATGTTTGGATAAATCCTAAATTTTTTTTAATTCTATAAATAAAAAGCAATTATCACAAATCTTAAAAGCTTCTTAATTTTATAATTTTGTGCCCATGTCGCATAGTGGTATTGCACGAGACTGGAAATCTCGGCCCTTCGGGGCGCCCAGGTTCGATTCCTGGCGTGGGCGTTTCAAACAATGCGTAATGCTCTTTAAGGCGGGTTTAAATATCAAAAACCTGCTCAACAAGAGAAATAAAAAAATAGATTAGCAAATAAGGGGTTTAAACGGTACCTATAACAACTTATTAATATATCACTTTAAGTATGTCATTAAGAATTAAAGAATAAGGGCACCAAACTTTCTATCCAACGCCCAAATAATGTATTAAATCTTGGCTAAAATAATAAAGAAATACTTAAAAACTATTTGAGAATTAAATTTGCATGCTTAATAAGAACAATTGGTTATCAAAATATGATTCTATTGAAATTGTTGAATCAACAAATAAATTAGGAGATTGGATATTTAAATTACCCCTAATAAACTCTATTCATCATAAATTTGGAAAGAAAATTTATTTTAAAGGAAACGAGGATTTCCTTCTTCTTCCTTTTATGAAGAGAGGTTCTTCAAGTAAAAAGAGTCTAAAGATTTTATTAACACGTAAGGATCTTCCTTCACCAAAAATTAATGGTGATATTATAGAAATCTACAGAAATAGTAAGAATAAGGAAGTAGTTTTTATAAAGTTTAAAGATTTTAATAGAGAGAGAAAATTTTCTTCTCTTTTTGAGGAAGAAAGAGTAGAAGAAATAACTAACTTTCTTGGTTTTGTTTATCTTCCACAAAAAGTTCCAAAGTTAAATCTTTCCAAGAAAAATGCTATTCTCAATTTTAATGTTGGAGAAAATAATGAAGAAAGGCTTGATATAAATTTAGAAGAAATTAAAAAATCTCTAGAATTTTTAGATCTTAATAGATTTAAAATCAAATTAATTTGCCAAAAGAACTCTAAAAATAAAATCAATGAATTTATATTAAAAAATTGTCCTTTTGTCAAGTGTAAGTTCACATATTCTCTAAAGGAAGCTATAAAAACAATTAATCAATATCAGTTATATTTTGGTGTTGATTGTGGCCTCTCACATTATATGGCTTTAAAAGGAAAATTAGTTTTTAGTCTATTCTCCAAGAAATTCCATGGGCAAACACCTCTTTTTAGAAGTTCTCTTTCTAATGATCTTTCCTTTTTTGGAGATTCCTTATTTTATGGAGAATTAATTAAATATCTTGAAATTCTTATTTCGAAGAATAAACAATTAAATTATCTTTTTTCTAGAAAAGAAAGATTTTCTGATAATTATTATATATTTGGAGAATTTTATGACAAATTTGATAATGAATCTAAGCTATTAAGACTAATTTTTCAAATAAATAAACAATTTATAGAATATTTTGATAATGCTGGAATTTTTTTACCAGACAGAGTATATGAAATAAAATACTCTGAAATCGCTCCAAAAATCAAATCTCTAATATGGTTAGATCAAAAAAAGATTATAGATGAATTACAAGAATTTTTAGATGGGTTAGACGCAAATCTGAGAGAAAGTATATCACTATGGGCAAAGCCATGTTCCTTTTTTTATAAGACTGCTTTACATAGAAAATCAAGTGATATTGATAATATGAGGATTTTATTTCAAGATAGAAATATTAGCAATAAAAGGAAGGAAAAAGTAATAAGAGGATTGTGCTCTGTTCTTAACAGAAATAATCTTGCAATCAAAGAACCTCATCAGAGACCTCTAGAGGTTAAATCTAAACCGAACGGCAATGTAATTGAAATAATTTCTAGGGGGATTGTTAATAAAAATATTCCAGAAATACGACCTTCAGATAATAAAAATTTTGAGAGATATGAGAGTAGATTAAAATTAAAAGTAATTATGGGAAACTTAAGCCCCAACTTTAACCAAATTGGATTGAAAGATTTCTTGGTAAAGGAATTAAAAGTAATCTTCAAAAATAAATCTGCTTTAATGCCTAGTTTGGATTTCTTTTACAAGATGGAGGCTATTTTAGAAAAATTTGCTCCTTTTGGAACTGCTCCAGAGATAAATATTTATACTAATAGAAAAGAGTCAACTAAAGTTTTAAATCAAATAGAGCTTCTAATGAACTTAGGAATTGTATATTACAACTATCCTAAATTATATCTTTTATGGGATACGCGTCGCCCCCAACATGGGTGGTTTGTACCTTTAAACTTCTATTTGGAAGGGATTAATCTTTCTAATATCAAAAAGAGATTAGCTACTTGCTTTGGAAATAATATTTTTTCTAGAGGTCCTTATAAATATTTAAAAAAATTACATAAAAATCCACATATTTCCACTTTGTTTAAATCCCTTAAATCAAATAGTAATCTTGTTACTATGGAAGCTTATAATTTTTTAAGAAACTTTATCCAGAAAAATAATGAAATAATAAAAGAAGTTTATAAAATGGCAAGAAAACAAGTGAATAAAGAAGAAGATAATTGTGACTCTTCTAAAAATAAAATTATCCATCTTTGTAGACTCTTAGTATTTCAAAATCAAGACAAATTTGATAAAGAAAGAAAATTTTTAAATTTTAGACCTTTAACCAACCATTCTAGGTACAATCTTTTTACTGATATAGTTTTCAGTAATAATGGTTTTCCATCAAATATTTTTGAAAAAATTACAACAAGTAAAAAAACCATTTCAAATGAGTTCTTGATAGACACTATTTGTAAAATTTATAACCTTAGCCTCTTTAAAGAAAATCTTGAAAATATGATTCCAAAAAAACTGATCAGAAGTATAGATGAAAAGATATTATATCTTATTTTTGCAAGAATTGGGGGTTTGCTTAATGGCCCTAAAAAACAAAAAAATGATTGCCAGATTTTTTTATCAGAGGTAAACTTTCAGAATCTTAAAGCTAAAGATATTCTAGAATTTACTAAAAAGCATAATATTAATTTAAAGTTTCCTCAAAATCTAAATTTGGAATCTCTTGCTTTAAAGGAGATTAACAAATCTTATATAACCAGACAATTAAAAAGAAATCTGCTTAAAAAAGCTAATGAACTAAAAAACTTCTTTCACACTAATAAAGATATTTTAAATAAATTGCAAGACACTTTTGGTTTAATCTCTAAAATAGATTATAGAAGAAAGGAGAGCTACCAAGAACTTTTAAGAGGTTCTCAAAAATCAAATGTAATTTTTAAAGGATCTTCTACCTTTGTTTTTTCCAAAAATAAATTTGTTACGTATCTTGGAGAGTTAGATGGAATTATTTTTTGTTTTATGAGAAAAAAAGTAATGGACATTATCGGAGCTAAAATTCTTTTTTCAGCAGGAGAGTGGGGGGTGGTAATCCCCCAAGATCTTATTAGATTATACACCCGCTTTTCTTCAATCTTTCCAGAGCCAAATTTTACTTCTTATAAAGAATTATATCTTGGGCAAAAAATAATTTTATTTGATAAAGAATATGTTGTTGAAGAAATATCTGGAGAGGGTAACTTTTCTGTTGTTTATGGTGTTTCTAGAAATGGAACAAAAATATGTGTAAAAGTCGGGCTCATGGATTTTTTAAGCGAAAATGTTTTAGGAACTAAACTTTTTAAGGTGAGTAACCTCTTTTCTAACTATTTGGGTTATGATAAAAATCTTTGTGCAAATATTATAGAATACGCTAAAGGAAACGTATTAAGGGAATCAAAGATTAATTTAGAAACAAAAGTATTGAAAAATATTTTTTCAAAGCTTGTTAAATGTTATAAAGAAGGTTTTGGACATGGGGACCTAAACATAAACAACATAATATTAAATGATAAAGACCCTATAAAGATTATAGATCCAGCATGGTTTTATGAGTCTGAAAAGGCTTTAGCCCAAGATATTGTAGGGATTTTAAGAATCATTTATTTCAATTCATACAAAAGAAGGTTTAGGGGATACTGGGAAGTAAGAACTAAAGTAATAGAAAGCAACAAACCTCTTGATGTTGCATTTTTAGGAATTTATTCACTTGACTTTGACAAAAAAATACTTAATCAATTTAGGGATATTATTGGTAATAAAGAGGATATTTTGAAATTGAGATGGGTCTAAAAATTTCTAAACCAATAGAAATTAATCCAGAAGCTAAAAAGATAAGCACTCCTGAGCCAATTGCACATCATATTGCTAAGCAATTAAGAAAATTTAATAATACAGTAGAACTTTGTTGTGGGGTTGGTACCATTTCAATACAATTGGCTAAAATAATCCCTAAAGTTTATGGAATAGATATTAATAATAAAAAAATAATATCTGCTAAAAATAATGCTAAAATGTATAATATAGAAAACAAGACCCAATTTATCTTGGGGGATGTTCTGAACAAACAACTTCTTAAAAAAATTAAAGCAGAAGTAGCAATTCTTGATCCAAGTTGGACTACTTCGGATGGAACTTATGCCAAAGGACCAGAATTTACCACCCCAAATCTAACTAAATTGTGGGAGTTAATTGAAATTAATATTACAAAAAATATAGTAATTCGGGTCCCTCCGACCTTTACTAAAGGAATATTGAATAAATTTGGTGTTTGTAGAGTAGAAAATATCTATTGGAATGATATTTTAAAATTTAAAATAGCTTATTTTTTAGAAAGTACAAAAAAATATCAAAAGAAAGATCTTTTCTTTTAATATAGAACAACTTTAAAAAATTTTTCTCTTCTTTACTAATCAAGTAGCGGTCTCATTTTAAAAAGTCAGATTACTTTAATGAGTTAAGATAAAATAAAGGGCGTTAAACCTTTTCTAACTGTACGGCGTGGGCGTCTAAGGTCACGAAATAAAGAATTAAACCTCGGTTCGATTTCTGGCGAGCAATGTGTTGAAATAGTTTTAGTTGAAATTAAAAAAGTTTATTTAACCATTCCATTCTGCGTGCCCGAACTGAACGAGCAAGTCGTAGTCAGATTTTGGGATATCACAAGAACCGAAACACGAGCCAAGCCAAATTTTTATATGAGTATTCGTTTTTCTTTCAAGAAATTCTACAATAGGAACTGCCCATGGTTTTAATCCGTCGGGAAACTGAAGCAAAACAGATTTAGCCCCTGAGCTTTTTATTTTCTCAACAATTTCCTCAAAATTAATCTCATAATCTTTTTCTAAATCTTCCAATTCAAATTTCATAAAAACAAGATAATTCTAAAACTTAAAAACCTATCTCCCAACAGTTAACTTATTAATATGCTAAGGATTAAAATTTTCTAAAAGAATTAATCAACTCCAGTAATTTCTCCCTCGCAACTTTAAAGTCCGCCCTTCTCCCTGATAATTTCATAACTTGCCCTATTAGGAAATTCAAACTCGCTTCTTTGCCATTTTTGTATTCTTCAACAATGCGCGGGTTTTCATCAATAACTTGTCTGCATAAATTCCCTACTGCCTCGTCATTTATTTTATCTATGTCACCTTTCTCTTTTACTGAAAAACTTTTTGGGATGAAATCATTCATTATCTGTTTTGCTTTCAGGACAGTTATCTTTTTTGAATTTACTAGTTTTATCAATTCAGATAAATGCAATGGTTTTATGTCAACGTCTTCGTCTTCAAGAGTTTTCTTGTTGTAATTAAGAATTCTCAGAAGTTCAATTGTTATCCAAGATATATCATCTCTGATGTTAATATTTTCATTAATGAGTTCTTCAACAAACTCAACAAGCTCGAGATTCTTCGTAAGAATTTTAGCATCCTTCTCTTTAATCTTAAATTTAGAAATTAACTTACCCAATTTCTTGTCAGGCATTTCAGGTAATTTTTTTTTCATTTCATTTATTTTTTTTTCATTTATTTTTAAAATAGGGAGGTCAGGATCTGGAATAAAACGATAGTCTGCGGCTCCTTCTTTCTCCCTCATTTTAATTGTCCTGCCAAGTTTTTCATCAAAAGTCAAAGTTTCTCTTTTTTGCTCAATTTTTTCTTTATAATTTTCACTTTGCCTTGCAATTTCATAATCTATAGCCTTATGGATTTTTTCTAGAGAATTTAAGTTTTTCATTTCAACTCTGTCGCCATAAGTAGAAACATTAACATCAACTTTTATCCCTGCGTTTTTTCTTATAGATTTTATATACAACAAAAAAAGAATAAGAGCCTTCAACCATTCTACAACTTGTTCTGCTGATGAAAATTCTGGCTCTGTCACAATTTCTATTAAAGGAAAACCGCTTCGGTTATAATTTATTTTCCCGTTTTCAGGATTCCATTGTGCAGGGTCTTCTTCCAAATGCGCTTCTGCAATATTTATCCCTTTAAATTTTCCTCCAACTGCACAGGGTGTTGAGTGAGGTCCAGAAATTGTGTTCTGATAACCTTTCGGCAAATCCGCCCAATTATAATGTTTTCTCTGCCAAGTCCAATTTTTATTTATCTTTGATTTGAGGATTAAAGCTATTTGGATTAATTTATTGACAGCTGATTCATTTGGTGCCATAGGTTTGCTCCCTGGCTGACCTGTGCAGATAGGACAGACATTTATATTAGGCAAATCATCTTCTGAAACCTTGCACTTGCAAAAAAGTTTTTCTTTAGTGTTAAGATAGCCATGAACTTCTAGCCCAATTTTTATTGGAAAATTTTTTCCTTCTTTTTGCATAGATTAAATAGATTACTGACATTTAATAAGTTTTTTATACTTCCAATTCTTCCCATTAGCATGGACAAACAGCAATTAATTCATGAATTAGAATTTTGTTTAAAGTTATGGGAAGAAAAAGGTTATTGTAAGTTTGGTAAATTAACAAAGTGCGAGCAATGTGCAGCCCCTTATCTTTTATTAAAATTAATAAATAATAAGTTAATTCAGGAGGATGATGTTGTAAGATTAACTTTGGAAGATTGGAAATTAAAACTGCAAGAGTTGAAAAATGAAAATTAAAGAATTTAATATAGGAGACAAGGTTATCATCAAGACAAGAGAAAGACAGTTCTCTGGAGCTATTTTAGAAAGTTACACCCCAGAAATAATTCTTTTAAAACTTAATTCAGGATATAATATCGGAATTCGTGAGTCAGAAATTCTGGGCGCTGAGATTGTTGAGATCCCAAAGCCGAAGGAAAAGAAAAAAATTGAATTAAAGGAAAACGAGAAATTAAGAAATGTTGCAATAATAATTACTGGTGGAACAATTTCTTCAAGGCTTGACCCAAAAACAGGGGGAGTCATATCAACAGATGCAGAAGAAATATTTAATATTGCTCCTGAAATAAAAGATATATGCAATATTGTAAGGATTGAAAAGCCATTTATGAAATGGTCTGAAAATATGTCTTTTTCAGATTGGAAAAAAATCGCAGAGGTTTGTAAATCTCTCCTTAAGGAAAAGAATGTGGATGGAATAATAATAACTCATGGAACAGACTTTTTGCATTATACCTCTTCAGCACTTTCATTTTTCCTTCAGAAAATAAATAAACCCATCGCTTTAACATATTCTCAGCGTTCAATAGATAGGGGTTCTACCGACGCTGCTTTGAATTTAATTTGCTCTGCAAAATACGCTGTTTCAGATATTGCAGAAATATCACTAATTGGGCATAAAGATTTAAATGACAAATATTGTCTCGCGATGCCTGGCACGAAAGTCCGAAAAATGCACACTTCAAGAAGAGACGCTTTTAAAATTATTAATAGCGAACCTTTTTCAGAGATCTCCAAAGATAATTTTAGAATTTTAAAAAGCTTTAATGCAAGAAGAAATGATACAAAAATAAATTTTGACCCTAAATATTCTGAAAAGGTAGCCCTTATTAAAATTTACCCTGGGCAAGACCCCGCAATAATTGAATATTATAAAAAAGAAAAATATTTAGGGATTGTTTTTGAAATCACAGGGATTGGACAGGTTCCGTCTGGGGAATCAAAATTTAATTGGCTTCCTAAAATTAGAAAAGCAATTGAAAACGGAATGACGCTCTGTGCGGCTCCACAAACGATTTATGGGAGATTAAATCCTAATATTTATTCGGCTGGGAGAGAATTGAAGAAAACAGGAATAATCTTTCTTGAGGATATTCTCCCAGAAACTGCTTTTGTAAAACTTGCTTGGGTTCTCGGTCATAAGGCGTGGGCAAAAGACAAAATAAAAATCAGAGAAAAAATGCTTGAAAATATTTCAGGCGAATTTTCAGATAGATTGAGGGAATAATCTCTATTTTCTCCAGACAAAAAGTCTGACTTTTTTTGGGTCATACTCTATTAAATCAGTAGAGATAACTGTCTCTTCAACAAATATTTCTTTGTCTGCTGTTGCAATAAATATATCGTCATTAATTTTACAAGGTGTATAAATTGACAGATTACAAATCTTTAAAGAAAAATTTAAATAAAGAGGCATCTTTGTTTCTACATAATTTATAAGATTGCCATAAGTTTCATTTAGGACATCTGACCTTAAATCACTATCAGAAGATATATCCATCAATATTTTTTTTTGCAAACCAGAAACTTCTTTATCTATATCTACTCTTTTTGGCTGTCCAGAATAAACCATAATCAAAACACTGCTGATGATTAAAATCGCCACTGTTGCTTCTAAAATTTTTATCCACCCTTTTTTATTCATTAGCAAATCGCAGATTTGATTAGAACTGACTTGTTCAGTTCACAATCTTTCTTATCTGCCTCCAATATTTTATTTACCATTAGTAAAAACATCAGACGAAAAGTTTTTACTTCGCAAGGGCTCTGCCATTGCACAATCTTTCTTATCTGCCTCCAATATTTTATTTACCATATCTTCAAAGTAAATTCTGCATTTATTATATTTCCATTTGATTTCAGGACTTTAAAATAATAATTACATACAAAGACTTCTGCTGAGGGTGGAGATGCTCTATTCATATTAATTTCCGGCAAATCTTTAGAGACAATCGCAAAATCAAATACTTTCGGGATTCCTAAATCTTGTTTAAATCCTTCATAATTATCTGAATAACTTTTGTTTAAATTAATTAAGGAATTATAAGATAAAACTTTTCTATTCAAAACACTTCCTATTTTATAATCGTCTAATTCCATGCAGGAAGGATCTAAAATTTCATCTTCAAACTCAGGGGAAATAGAAATTTTAAAATAACTTTCATTCAAATTCCCCAAACCTTTTGAGATTTTTAATATTCCATCAGAACTTAAACTTGAACTAACTTCATTATCTGAGAGATTTTCAACAAAAGAATTGCTAAAACCCATTTTAAAAAAATCAATTTCATTAGATAGATTAATAGAAAAACAACTCATATTTGGAGGAAAAGAAGTATAATTTGCTTCTAAAAAAAATGTTGTCAAGTTTGTTGAAGTATTCTTTTCAAAAGAATCTGCAAGACCTCTCATTAGAGATTCTGGCATTGATTTTGTGTCATAAGGTTTTAAAAATAAAAAAATAAAAAATACAAACCCAACAAAAAAGACAAAAGAAAGTATTATCTCCAAATGTCCTGAACCTTTAATATTTAACATTAAACCTCTTTTAAACATATAATTTTATAATTTGATAGTTTAAATAAGTTATGTCATTTGTCTATTAGAACATTAAAGATCTGGGAAGATTGTTTATAGAAAGAGGAGAAAAGATCTATAAGGTAGGGATTATTTAATAAGAGGAATTAAAAATTATTGGAGAATCTTTCTTAAAAACAAATCATTTATTTTAGAAAAAAGAAAAATTGACAAGGGAAATAAAACTATTGTTGCATATTTTATTAGAGGCAAAGATAACTTTAAATAATCCTTGAGATTAATAATTAAAAGATGGTGAATGTAGCGATTAATGGGTTTGGGAGAATTGGCAAGGTAGTTTTAAAATTATGTTTAGAGAAGAATATAAATATCGTCGCAATAAATGATTTAATCCCTATTGAAAATCTTGCTTATCTTTTGAAATATGACTCTGTTTATGGGCTTTATGAAAAGAAAGTTGAAATCGGGAAAGATTTTCTAAAGGTTGATGGAAAGAAAATTAAAATATTCAATGAACCTGACCCAGAATCTATTCCTTGGAAAAAGTTAAAAATAGATGTTGTAATTGAATCTACAGGAAGATTTACAGACAAAGAAGGTGCTCAAAAACATCTTGATGCAGGAGCAAAGAAAGTTCTTATATCAGCTCCAGCTAAATCCCCTGATGTGACAATTGTCTTGGGAGTAAACGAAAACGATTTAAAAAAAGAGCACAAGATAATCTCAATGGCGTCCTGCACAACTAACTGTCTTGCTCCTATCGCGAAAATCCTTAGCGACGATTTTGGCATAAAAAAAGGTTTTATGACGACAATTCACGCATACACAAATGACCAGAGAATTCTTGACACTGCACACAAAAAATTAAGAAGAGGGAGAGCAGGTGCAATAAATTTAATACCAACTACTTCCGGAGCAACAACAGCAGTAGCAGAAGTTATTCCTGAACTAAAAGGAAAATTAGATGGGCTTGCAATTCGCGCCCCTATCTCCTGTGGAAGCATCGTGGATTTCGTTGCCGAACTAAACAAAAAAACTTCAGTAAAGGAAATAAACAATTCTATAAAAAAATTGGCTTCTGGAAAAATGAAAGGAATATTACAATACAGCAAGGACGAAATTGTTTCCAGTGATGTAATTAAAAATTCCAATTCCTCAATTTTTGACTCAACTCTGACACAAGTCAATGAAAATTTAGTGAAAGTATTTGCATGGTATGACAATGAATATGGTTATAGTTGTAGATTGGTTGATTTGGTGGAGAGATTGTAATAAAATTTATTAAGGATAATTTCTTCGTTTTATAAAGAGGAAAATGATTTACGATTTAATAATAATTGGGGGAGGTCCTGCAGGGATTTCTGCAGGGATTTATGCAGCAAGAAGAAAATTAAAATTTTTGATTGTTACTCTGGACATTGGTGGACAGGTTGTCTGGAGTTCTGAAGTTGATAACTATCCAGGAGTTCCAAACCAAACAGGTATTTCTCTTGTTGAAAAATTCCAAGAACATATAAAAGATTATAAAATAAAAATAAAACAAGAAGAAGTATTGAAATTATCTAAAAAAGGAAAAATTTGTGTAACAAAAACAGAAAAGAATATTTATCAAAGTAAAGCGGTTATTATTGCTTCTGGGAAAAAACCTAAAAAATTAGGAGTTCCGGGGGAAGAAAAATTCTTAGGGAAAGGAGTTAACTATTGCGCAACTTGTCATGCACCTTCCTTTAAAGGCAAAGTAGTTGCAGTTGTTGGTGGGGGAAACTCGGGATTAGAAGCAGCTTTATTCTTAGAAAAATACGCAAAAAAAGTTTACATCTTAGATTTAATGAAAAAACTAGGAGGAGAAAATTATTTAATGGACAAAGTTCTTGGAAACAGAAAAATAAAACCAATATTAGATGTTAAAATAAAAGAAATTCTTGGAAACAATTCTGTAAATGAAATCAAATATGAACAAGAGGGTATTGAAAAAAAATTAAAATTAGATGGAATTTTTGTTGAAGTTGGGTTGATTAGTAAAGCAAATTTTACAGAAGTTAAGAAGAATAAATGGGGGGAGATAATGATTTTCCGCAGTACCAAAACGCGAGAGGAAAATATGACAAGTATTACTGGAATATTTGCAGCAGGAGATTGCACAGATATTCCTGACAAGCAGATAATTGTTGCGGCAGGGGAAGGTGCCAAAGCATCTATTGCAGCGATTGATTATATAAATAAATTTGGTAAGAAATGAAAACAATCTCTGACTTTAATTTTAAGAACAAAATTACACTCCTTCGTTCTGATTTAAATTCTGATGTGGTAAATGGAAAAATAATTTCTTCTGAAAGAATAAAAGAATCAGCGAGGACAATTTCAGAATTAAAAAAGAAAAAGGCGAAAGTCGTAGTTATTGCACACCAAGGCAGTCAAGGAAAAAAAGATTTTATTTCATTAAAACAACACGCAAAATTATTAAACAAATATGTCAAAATAAAATTTATAGACGATATTCTTGGGAAAAAAGTAATTTCAGAGATAAAAAAATTGAAACCTCAAGAAGCAATTCTTCTTGAAAATGTTAGATTTGAAAAAGATGAGTTTGCTCCTGAGAAAAAGAATAATAAATTATTGAAACTCACAGAGTATGCAGAGATTTATGTTAATGATGCATTTTCAGTTTGCCACAGAAATCAAACCTCAATTGTTCTTTTTCCAAAATATCTGAAAAGTTGTGCAGGAAGACTTTTAGAAAAAGAAGTAAAAACCTTGGAAAAATTGAGAATTAAAAATTGTTTATATATCTTAGCTGGGGCGAAACCATTGGATAACATTAAATTATTAAAAGGAAATAGAATTCTCGCGTGTGGGCTATTCGGACAGATGTGTTTAATCGCTAAAGGAAAAAATATAGGGGAACAGGAAAACTATCTCAGAAACCAGATAAAAGATTTTGATGAGATAATTAGAAGGTTAAAGAAGAAAATGAAAAATATTATCACCCCTGTTGATTTTGCTGTGAAAGTAAATGAAAAAAGAAAGGAGTTAGATTTAACCGATTTTCCGTCGGAATATGAGATTTTTGATATAGGAGAAAACACCATAAAGTTATTTAGTGGAGAAATAAATAAGGCAAAAGTAGTGTATATGAAAGGACCTGCAGGAGATTGTTCTGATAAACATTTTCAAAAAGGAA
>Ga0315548_1001275_pt1 | contig 21499 bp, 22 predicted proteins | sample SalMarSW160110MG_2_FD_202540 | JGI IMG/M metagenome (GOLD analysis project Ga0315548, IMG submission 202540) | Salt marsh sediment microbial communities from the Plum Island Ecosystem LTER, Massachusetts, United States - Salt Marsh Sediment SW1601-110 ...
ATCGTCAAGTTGCATAAATAAACCAGACAAGATAACTATAAAAATGTTCTGAGATTGAGTCCTTTATGAAATTAAATATTCTTTTTAGAAAATCTGAAAAAGAAAAATATGTCTGGCAATTTACAAATCAGAAGAAACTAACAAAAAAAGAATTTGTTGATTACTTTGAGAGGAAGATTTTTAGAACAATTAGAAAATATGAGATGCTCCCTAAAAATAAGATTATACAATTAAAAAAATCGAACAATCTTAATACAATCGTGCTAAAGAAAGTGCTTGAAAAAAAATTTAAGGTTAAATTCTCAAAAAAATCGAATTTCTCTTCGGCAAATCTTTCTAAGTGTGCTGAAGAAATTTTCAAAAATATTTTAAAGGGAAATTTTTCCGGACCAAAACCGAAAGATAGTTTGGCTCGCCCACTTTATTTTTTATCTGACAAGGAAGTGGAACTTTACTCCAAACTTAAAAAGATGAATGGGATAAAAAGAAAACGCGATAAGAAAGTCCAGAGTTTGTTTAGAAAATTTTTAGGAAAAAATCCTGATTTAGAAATCAATGTTGTAAAAGCATTTGGGCAGATATAATTTTTAGAAGAAATTTTTGTGGGCGTCGTTTCCATTTGATAAGTGTGTGTAAGATTTATACAGTCTCCTACTTATTTACATTTGTATTCATTTGAGAAAAAAAGATAGTATAAAAATATAACACTAAGTCTTGATGGAAATATTTATAATAAATATAAAGAATTTTATTAAGAAGTATTGAAGTTTTTATGGAAGAAAAAATCAAAAAAAGAGTATTAATAATTTTCTCCGATAATCTTAGAACTGCAAGGTAACTATTTAATTAGTGCACACTACCCTTCTTTTTATTAATTCTATAGTGAAAACAAAATAGAAATATTTATAAAGAAATAAAATCGTATTTAATTGTATTAAATAGAGAAATCCAATGAAGCAAAAGTTAAGCATAACAATTGATAGAAAAACAATTAAAATATTTGAACTTAGTATTAATGAAATATTATGATGAAAAACCGAAAACCAAAACAGCAAACTAAAAATCCTGTTGCTTTTCAAAATACAACTTTTCCTGATTTGCCAAATGAAAGTTTTATTTTTAGTTATGACGGACCGCATGGACAATTTTTTCAGGAATTAATTACTAAATCAAATGAAAGATTTAAAGGAACTCGTGCAGAAATTCCTACTGGAAGTTCTGGAGAAGTGAAGTATATGCATATGATGAGACGAGCAGGATTAATAACGACGATTTATAATAATCCGCAATTAAGAAGTGCAAACTTATATCCTATTACTCCTGCTCAATCTGAGCATTTGCTTAAAGCAGGAAATCTACCAACGCCAGGAGATAATTGGGAAGATTTAGCTTTTGTTTTATATGACAGAAGTTCTGAAGGAGAAAATCCAAGAGAAGCTCAAGCATTTTATGAGTCTTTGAAAAAACATAAACAGGATTTAGGATTAATTAATTCTGATTTAGAAAACAGATTAATTAGTGTAAATCCTGGGATAGAAAAAGATGATGGAAGTAATTATGGATTTAAACCAATTGTTCTTCCTGGATTAACACAATTTTATACTCATGAAGCATTAAGCAAAGTTGGAGAAGATCCTAATTTTGATGGTTATGGGTTGAATGGTGGACTTCCGTTGCTTAATCAATTAGGAAGTGGAAGCAGAACATTATATATGCCCGATGAAACAGAAGACATAGGTTTGCGTGTGCTGTGTCGTGGCTGGGATCTCGGCCTCTGCGCCTGGGGCAGGGTTCTTGCGGATGATGGCGAGTTCGGTCGGGTAAATTTCGCGCCGCAGGCGCAAACGCCGCAGAAAAATTAAGGTTTTGTTAATTCTTCTATAAAGGCCTATCCTTCATCTATTTGCTTTGATTATTTCTACTTTATCTCTTTAAGAATTTTCTTCAATCCCCCAAAATCTTTTATAATATAATCTGGTTTTTCTTTTTTTATCATTGATAAATCTGACCAAGAGTATTTCTACTTTATCTCTTTAAGAATTTTCTTCAATCCCCCAAAATCTTTTATAATATAATCTGGTTTTTCTTTTTTTATCATTGATAAATCTGACCAAGAGTATTTATTGTGAATTGCGATGGAAATACATCTTATTTTTTTAGCACATCTTATATCAGAAAATCTATCACCGATGTACATTGTTTCTTGCGGTTTTATTTTGTATTTTTTGAATAACTTTTCAAGTAGATTATCTTTTGTCTGAAATTTTTCAGCGCCATAAATCTTATAAAACAATTTTTTAATACCTAACTTTTTTGCTGACAGTTTAACGAAAGAGGTTTCAGAGTTTGAGACAACAATGAATTTATAACCTTGTTTTTTTAATTCCCACAACGGCTCTACTGTAACGCAAAGTTTAATTCCTCCTTCACTCGCTTCTTTTTTAAAATATTTGTAAAAACGCCTTCGTGCAGAATCAAGATGCCCTTGATTTAATCCAAGTTCCTTAAAAATCACTTCCATTTTTTCTCCCATCAATTCCAGAATTTTTGATTTTTTAAATTCGTATTTAAATTCTTCGAGAACTTTTACCATTGACTTAAACCCTGCACTATAAGCGTCAGAAATCGTTCCGTCAAAATCTAAGAATATATATTTTACCATTAGAACACAAAATAAAAATTAGTTTATAAAATTAATCTTATTATAGGGAATTAAGAAGAATTATGCGAAGTAAAAATTTAGAAAAATTTTTCGCTTCATCCTTTCTCTTAATAATCACAAAAATTTCTTGTTTAATCTGTGTTCGAAAACCGAAAGAAGTGAAAGTATGCAAGGTGGAGTCATAGCAAGGCAGAGAAGTCGTGAGGTGACGAGATAGATAACTTTTAATAAACAAGGGATTATATTAAATTATGACTAAATTATTTTTTTATGTTGATTTTGATAAGGATTTAGAAATATTTAAGAAATGGAAATTAAGAAATTTTTTTGGGGAGAAACTATTAAATTATTTCCTTAAACTATATTACCCCAAACTTATCAGGAGAACAGATAAAGAAATTATTAATTATTTTATAAAAAATAAAGAAAAAATAATCAATCAAACTAAAAACTCGGGTGAAAAATTAAAGAGTGAATGGAGAAAAACTAATAATAATTTTTTTACAGAAGTTGAAAAAGTGACTGGATTTAAATGGAGACATCAAATTTACAAATGCCATTTGAGTTCAACTTTTATATGTGGTGGTTGTTATGATGCACAAAGAGGAAATGTCGTTTCTGTTTTTCCGAGACTAAAACACGCTTCAGTGTTAGATACTTTATTCCATGAACTTGTTCACTTACATTTCTTGGATGCAATTGATGAACTAAAAATAAAATATAATAAAAAAGAAAACTTAACTACAAAAAGCAAAATTTGGGATTTATCTGAAATTGCAGTAAATTATCCCCTCCAGAAAATTAAAATCAAAGGATATAATCCAGAATTTCATATTTATCCTCAACATAAAAGATTATGGAACAAGATAAAAAAATACTGGAATTTAGATTTTAAAGAATTCATTCTAAAATCAATTGAAGAGATACAAAAAATGTCACTGAACGATTATGCCTAACGTAAGATTATTAAGAGAGAATCTTATTATAGGGAACTACCATCCTTATCTTGCCAGATATTCCCCCTCTTCAATAAATCCCTTAATTTCGCTTCGTTTGCTTCTCTATTTTTTATATTAGACACCGAATAAACTGGATTCTCTCCGATATCTTTTATTTTTTTCACAACTAAATCTCTTATTCCTTTTTTTCTTACTTCTTCTGATATGAGTATTTTTTCAGAATCAGAATCAGAAATTCTTTTTGCAAGTGAAATTGTATTCCCCACTCCAGTATATTCTATTTTCTCTCCTAATTTTGATGAAATAATGTCTCCTGAATTGACCCCAATGTTAAACTCTATTTTGTCACGGAATCTTTTGTTGTAATTTGAAAGAGCCTCCCAAATTTTGAATGCAACTTTTGAAGCCAGAATTTCATTGGCGTATGTTCGCGTGACTATTGGTGAGAATATAATAAAAACATAATCCCCTTTCCAGTCAATTAATCCTTTCATTGTATCTGTCTCTTTAATTATTTTTATTAATGCTTCTTTAGCAGAAGAATTAAGTTTGCTATAACTTTTAAGACTAATAGAAATAACTGCTGAAGGATATTTTTTCCCTTTTAAAACAAGAGCAGATTCCGCACTATGGATTTTATCTGAAGTTAAATCAACTACTTTTTTATCAGATTTAATTGGCTTCATTTCGTGGTTTTTATACTTTGAATCTATTTTATTTCTCTCCCTAAATTTAGAGAAAGTTAAAAAATTAGTAATTCCCTTAAAAAATCCTTCCTTTTCTTTTGTACTTTTTTCGTCAATAATTTTTTCTTTTTGAAATTTCCTGAAGAGGATTACTCCAACTCCCCCAAATATAATAATTAAAAAAATCCACAAGATAAAATAATTTTTAAACATTCCTTTTTCCAAATCGTCTATAGATATCGCTTTACCTGTTAGTAAAACCTGTCGGGATACCGAACTCTCTCCATCCCCTGCAAAAACTTCATATTCTCCTTTAGGAGCCCCCAGATTAAATTTTCTTATTTCACCAACTTCAATATTAAGTTTCAACTCTTTAGTTGTGTTTCCTATTTTAATATTTATTGTTTTATTGTATAACATGTTTCCTATATTTTTCACAACTAAGACAGAACCTTCTATATTTAGTTCAACTTTTTGAAGTTCCTTCATTTCAATTTCTCTCTCTTCACCTATCTTATTGTAAAAAACCCTTAATTTCCAGATTCCGGCAGTAGCATTCGTTGGGAAGTCAATTTTAATAAATTCCCCTGACTTCATAATAATATCTTTCTCTTCACCTGACGGAGAAATTAATTTTCCAGAAACTTTTCCCTCCATCTTTTTTCCTGATTGGTCAAAGACTTCTGCTCCGATAGTAAATTTTTCTCCAGGCGTCGCTTCATTGTCTGATAAGCTTAGAATTAGAGAAGAAGCAACTTGATTAATCTCAAACGAAATTCTTGCAGAACCTTTATTTAATTTTCCTTTGCTTCCTACATCATACACACTGACATTCAAATAATAAATTCCTGCTTCCAGTGTTTCTGATAAGCTGAACGTATTCATCAAATATCCATTCTCAAATGCCTTGCTAAAATAAGTTGCTTCAGATACTTCTGCAAAACCATTAAGCAAATCTCCGTTTGCCTTGACAGCGTTAATTTTTATTGTAATAGCCTCTTTCGGGTTGTAAGAATTCTTATCTAAAGAAAGTGTGACAAAAACCTTGTCTGTAATTGTAAATGATTTTGTAGAGACTGCGTTGTTTCCAATAGAAGCAATAATCTGGCAATTCCCTATAATATCTGTGATATTCTCAATTTCCAAATCCTCTTCATCTAAAATTTTAAATGGCAGTTCATAGGGAGATTCTTTTTCAGAAGAAAAGGCTCTTGAAGGGAATTTAACTAAATTAAATGTGAAATTTCCATTACATAATAAGTCTATGTTAAAATTTCCAGACTCCGCACCTTTAATTCCACTTGCAGTTATATATAACCTATCTCCGAGATTGTAAGTTTCAAGTGGCTCTGACAAAGAAATTTCTGCAAGCGCAAACGAACTGAATAAGATTATAAATAACATAAAACCAATTTCTTTTTTCATTCTTTCATTAAAGAGACAGCACTATTTAAATATTTCTTCAAAACGAGGATAATATTTTTGGTTTTTTGTAATGTTTTATTTTACAAATTCATTAATAACTTTGGCATATCTACTATTCAACCCACCCAATCTAAAAATAATTACCTTCCCAAAACCAGCTTCCTTAACAAATTCTAAATCATTCTTTAAATCTTTAGGAGATAAAATTGGTTCATTACCTAATATCCCAACAGCAATTGTTCCAAGGCTTATGGAATAATTAAATTTATCCTTTAACTTTATCAGATTCTTCTTGATATTTTTATTCATAATTTTTGGATTCATACTTGAATACCACATAAAACTTTTCTCTACATTAATATTGTAATCTAAGCCTATAAGTTTCATAAATAAGGAGATTACAGAAGAAGGAAATTGGGCTGTTGTGATTCTATGTTTATTTTTTTCTAAAAAATTTTTTATCAATTTTTTATTTTTAAAATAATTAAAGATATTTTTACAAATTAATTTTTTATTTAATGGCAGCTCTAGATCTATTAATAAATGATTATCACATTCATCTAATTCAGTAAATAATTCTACTAAATCCCCAGTATTAGAAAAAGGAGAAATCCAATAAGAATTTTTAACAATAGACCAATAAACACATTCAATTCTTTTATTAATTCTCTTGGCCTCTTTCTCTAAAACTTTAAATTCTTTTAAGGATTTAGCTGCAATAAACACCCTTGTTTTAAACCTTATTAATTTGAGTTTTTTAAGATTCTCTTGTTTTGGGAATTCTTCATAAAAACCTATTTCCATAGTTTTGTATAGGAAAAATCCTATAAAAGTCTATTTATTCCAAAATATTATCCTCAAGTTGAACAAAACATTTAAATGTTTATGTTTAAAGCATGAGAATATTTAACTGATTTTGTAATGTTTATAATTCAACACTTTCTCCATGATTAAGTATCTTTACAAGTATATTAGAACCTTTCATTGCTTCTAAAAACTTAGTTGGGTCTCTTAAATGTCTCTCGCTATCATAATGTATCGGAATAGCGAGCTTAGGTTTTATCTCATTTACAAAAATAGCAGCTTCTTCTGAACCCATAGTTACCCAATTATCACTTATAGGGACTAAAACAACATCAGCATAAGGTTTATTTTTCATGTATAAAGTATCTGAACAATGATATAAGCTCTTTTCTCCTTCTATTAAAAACCCTATGGAATGTCCTGGACTGGTTTTCATTTCTGGATGTTCTCCATGTTGAGCTCTTATAGCAGTTATTGAAATTCCTTCTATTTCCTTTTTCTGTCCAGTTTCAAATACTTCTAAGGGGATTTTTTTATCTGCCAATTTTTTTCCTACCCATTTACTTCCAATAATTAAAGGTTTGTTATTATTGTAAATTATTTCTACTGCCTCTGGCATACAATGGTCATGATGTCCGTGTGAAAGTAAAAGAATATCTATATCTTTCCAATCTTCTGGTTTAAACTTTCTATCATAGCAGTACTTACCCGGGTCAATTAAAATTCTCTTTGCATCAATCTCAATCAATACACATGATTGTGCATACTTCGTTATTTTCATATTTATAGACATAATTCATAACTTTTAAACCTAACCTCAAACAAATTATATACACAACCTTTATTTTATTAAAAAGAGACGAAAATAAACATAACAACAAAGGATAAGAATTTCTTCAAACTATTGTCTTGAATTTCCAACAAACATTTAAATATTATCGTAAAGTATTCACATAAACAAATTTATAAACATCTTAAGACTAAAGAAATAATGGCGAACAAAGTAACTCCTTGGGATGTTTTTGGAAGCGTTGATTACGAAAAACTTGTAAAAGAATTTGGTGTCGAAAAGATTTCTAAAAAGATTTACAAAAGATTAAATTCATGTCATCCACTTTTGAGAAGAAAGATTTATTTTTCTCACAGAGATTTTGATAAATGGTTAAAACATTATGACGAAGGGAAAAAAGTTTCAGTTATTACAGGCAGAGGACCTTCAGAAAAAATGCATATTGGCCACCTTGTTCCTTTTTTAGTTGCAAAATCTCTTCAGGACGAATTTAACTGCGATGTTTTTATTCCTATATCAGATGATGAAAAATTTTATATTAAAGAAAATTTAAGCTTCAAAGATGTTTTAAATTTTTCATATGATAACATCTTGGACATAATTGCTTTAGGGTTCAATCCGGAAAAAACTCTTATTTTTGAAGATTTTGTTTACACAGATATTTACAAATACGCGGCTCAAATTGCGAAAAGGATTACTTACTCAACAGCTAAAGCGTCTTTCGGTCTGACCCCTGATAAAAATATAGGGTGGTCTTTTTACCCTGCGATGCAGGCAGCCCATATACTGTTCCCTCAATTTTTTACAAAAGAAAAACATATCTCTGTTGTTCCAGTAGGAATTGATCAAGACCCTTTTATTAGATTAACTAGAGATATTGCAAACCATCCTGATTTTAAACTTGAAAAACCTGCAGCGCTTCACTCAAAATTTATTCCTTCCCTAAATGGAAATGCAAAAATGTCTTCTTCAAATGAAGGAAATATTTTCCTTTCAGACGACCCTAAAACTGTGAAAAACAAGATAAAAAAATACGCATTTTCAGGAGGGCAGGCGACAGTTGAAGAGCACAGAAAAAAAGGAGGCAACATAGAGATTGATGTTTCATTTCAATATTTAAAAATGTTCTTTGAACCAAATGACGAAAAGCTTGAAGAGATTAAACAGGAATACAAATCAGGAAAGATTCTCTCTGGCGAACTAAAAGAGATACTTATTGAAAAAATTAATACTTTCTTAAAAGAACATCAAAAGAAAAAAGAAGAAGCAAAAAAATTAATTGATAAGTTTTTGGTAAAAAATTAATTGGGTTTATTTAATTTTATTGATTTCGAGATTATCTACTTATTTTATTTTTTCTTTAATGTAAGAAACAAGAATTGTATATCTCTTTCTTTTAACATATTCTTTTTAGGTAAATCATTTACAGAGGTTTCAATAAAAAACTCCTTGTTCATTATCATTTATAAAAATAATTTTTCTATTTGTTCTTCATTCCACCCTTTTTGAAGGAATATATCCTTAATCTGTCTGTTTGAATATCCTCTTAATTTTGTTTGTTTAATAAAATCTTTTGCTTTATCTAAATCTTTAGTTTGGGAAGTATTTGGTTTCAGAGATTTTTTCTTTTTTAGTAGAGGATGATTTTGTTGTTGCTCTGAATCTTGTTGCTGAGGGGGTTGTATGTTAAGAACACTAATATTCTTTTGCTCATTTTTTTCTTTGTTTTCTTTATATTGCTGGGGATTTTGTGTGACTGGAAATTGATTGGGTTGTTGAATATCTTGTATGTCTTGTTGTTGGACCTCTTCTATATATTTATTTTCTTCTAAAGAAGGAATTTCTTTAATAACAAGTGAAGGATCAATAACTTCTATTCCTCTTGGGGTAATTTTCATTCCAACAGCGTTCCTCTCATGTGATGTCCTCCTCATTTTAGCAATTCTTAACGCCCTATCTCCTGCTCCTGCAATATTGGATTCATAAAATATTATAACAGAATCTGACAAAAATCTTAAAACATTTGTTTTCACTAATTCGCTATTATCTTCACCCATACCCCCTTCAAGACTTTCATCAGCTAACACAGAGGTTACTTTTAATCTTTTTAGTAGAGAAGACAGTTCAAATATTATTTGTCTCATTTTCCCTATGTCACCAAAATTCATTGCGAGAACAGATATAGGGTCAAAGCAAATTCTTTTTATGTTATTCTTTGAAATTATTTTAGTAAGTTCAGATTTTAATTCATCAATAGAGGTCTGAGGAGCAAATCTCATAAACTTTATTTTTCCCTGATTGTTCAACTTAGTAAAGTCCCATCCATAAATCATTCCGTCTTTAAGAATTTCAACAACATCTGGCTCAAAAGAGCAGTAAAGTCCATTTTCATTAAATTTTGTTGCTCCGTTCCAGAGAAATTCAAGGAGAAAAGTTGTTTTTCCTGAACCAGGTCCTCCTACAACAAGATTATCAGAATTCCTAACAAAACCCCCCTGGCAAAGTCTATCAAAACCATTAATACCTGTAGGACATCTCTCTATCATCTCATTCATTTAAATTATTATAATCTTATCTTTATAAATTTTCTTATTTTGGAGATATTATTTGGACAGGCCTAAGCAAGAGCCGTTTCATTTCACTTAGTTTTATTATTCTCTGTTTAGAAAAATATTGCTCTGCAAAAAATAATCTTTTGTCTTGTCCGAGATAAACTGCAGCGTGCGTTCCTTTTCTCCCTTCAATATTATAATTACTTAAAGGATTAAAAAAGATGACTATCGATTTTCCTTGTTCAAGAAGTTCAATATAATCTTCTAATTTTTCTGTTCTTGATAAATTCTTTACAATGTGATTTCTTCTTCCGAGATCCCACACATCTTCTGTAAAATACCTTGCTCCGCTAAGATAATTAGCCGCCATAACAGCATACCTAGCGCAATGAAGCCTTGGCAGGTCCTCAAATCTCGGAGCACAAAACCCTTTCCGCTTCATTTCACAAACAATTGCTATTTCTTGCCCAACCATTTCTAAGACTTACTAAATAACTTTAAAAAGTTTTCATTACACAAAGATATATGAAAATATTAAGTTTGCATTGTGATTACTTAAAATATAAACCTTTGAAGAAGGCAATAAAAAAACCTGAAGAGTTGGGTGAGAAAAAAGAAATAAAAATTCTTGAGCCATTGGGGATTTTTGTTGCAGTTGAAAAAATTGACGAGATTAATCCTGATAAAGCTTCAGACGAGCTTGTTGAAAATGTTATTGATTTGTTGGAAAAAACAAAAGCAAAAAGGATTGTCCTTTATCCCTATGCGCATCTCTCTTCAAATTTGGCGAGTCCTGATATTGCGTTGCTTGTTCTTGTTGAAGCCGAAACAAAACTAAAGAAAAACAAAATTGAAGTTTACAGGGCACCGTTCGGCTACTATAAAGAATTTGAACTAAAATGTAAAGGACATCCATTAGCAGAGCTATCGAGAGAGATTGGACAAAAAGAAGAGAAAGTTATTAAGATAAGCAAAAAAGAAGAATATGATGAAAAAAAACTTTTAAAGCAAATTTCAAAATCAAAACTTGACACAAGTAAATTAAAAGAAAATGACCACAGGATTTTAGGGAAAAAGTTAAATTTATTTTCCTTTAATGAAACAGCCCCAGGGATGGTTTTCTGGCATAACAATGGTTTGATTATTAAGAATGAGTTGATTAATTTTTGGAGAGAGGAGCATAGAAAAAAAAGTTATGAAGAAATTGAGACACCTCAAATATTAGATAAAAAATTATGGCAGATTTCCGGGCATTGGGAAAAATATAAGGAAAATATTTTTTTGACAGAATACGAAAATAGGGATTTTGCAGTTAAACCAATGAATTGCCCAGGAGGAATGCTTGTTTACAAATCAAGACCAAAATCCTATAAGGACCTCCCCTTAAGAATAGGAGAAATGGGAATTGTTCATCGTCAGGAATTATCTGGCGTCTTATCAGGGCTTTTTAGAGTTATTCAATTCACACAAGACGATGCTCACATTTTCTGCACAGAAGAACAATTAGAAAGAGAGATTGAAGGAATTATTATCTTAATAGATTTATTTTACAGAAAGTTTAATATGAAATTTGACCATGTAGAATTATCTACTCGTCCTGAAAAAAAATTAGGTTCAGAAGAAATTTGGAATTCAGCAGAAGCAACTTTAAAAAGAATTTTAGAGAAGAGAGAGATAAATTATAAATTAAATCCTGGAGAAGGAGTTTTTTATGGACCCAAAATTGATTTTCATGCAAGGGACTCACAAGGGAGAACATGGCAACTTTCAACAATACAGTTGGATTTTCAAATGCCTGAAAGATTTGAATTAGAATACACAAATAAAGAAGGTAAAAAGAAAAGACCTATAATGCTCCATAGGGTTATCTATGGTTCTCTGGAAAGATTTATAGGAGTTTTAATGGAGAGCACTAACGGAAATCTCCCTGTTTGGTTATCTCCAATACAAGCCAGAATATTATCCTTTACTGACCGAAATCAGAAAAAAGCAGAAAAAATTTTGGAAAAGTTAAAACAAGAAGGAATACGGGCAGACGTCGATTTCTCATCAACAACAGTGAGCGACAAGGTAAGAGATGCAGAACTAATGAAAATCCCTTACATTGTTACAATTGGGGACAAAGAAGAAGAAAATAAAACAATCGCCGTCAGAAAAAGGGGAGAAAAAAAATTGAAATTTGATGTTAAGTTAGAAGATTTTCTAAAAGAAATAAAAGATAAAATTGTAAAAAGAGAATAAAAATTTTATAAAATTAGAACTTGCACAAGTCAAATAAATTGGAAACAAATAAATACTCTTTTTTTATTAAATTATATGATATTAAAACTTTTAATTGTTGTTGTAATTATCTTAATGGCTTTTGGTTCTTTTTATATTTATAATAATCTTCCTATTAATCCTACAAAATTTACTACTGAAAAAATAGAGGAAAATTTTACAAAGGTAATCTCTTACGAAGCAACACCTGTTTTTGCCGAGAATATGAGATTTGACCATAATGAAATTTCTTATTTTATAGAAAATTCTTGTTCAAATTTAAGAGTTTCAAAAATGGAGGAGGCTTTCAGGATTTTTAATGAAAAAATTGAAATTGTTTCTTTTTACAAAATCAATGATTCTGACAAGGCAGAGATATTAATCAGCTGTTATGAGGAAGATATTCAGGTAGGGGATAACCTTTTTGCAGCAGGGGAAGGAGGACCTACTAAAATTGTTAAAATTGGCAGATTTAATATAATTGAAAAAGGAAGGATTTATTTATACAAAGAACAAGAATGTGATTATCCTATTGTTGAACTTCATGAACTCCTTCATGTTTTTGGATTTGACCATTCTAAAGACCCAAAAAGTATAATGTATAGTGTATACAGATGCGACCAGAAAATTACCCTTAATATAATAAATACTCTTAAGGAATTATATTCTATAGAACCTCTGCCTGACGCAAAAATAACTGAGTTGAGTGTAGTAAAGAAAGGAAGATATCTTGACTTTAATATCACTATATCTAATGAAGGATTAGCAGATATAGAAAACATAAGCCTCATGATTCTTTCAGAAGGAAAAGAAATATCACAATTTTACCTCCAAGAGATTTATAAAGGTTACGCACGAACATTGATTATTACAAATTCAAAAATGTTCTCAAGTAATATAAATACAATTGATTTTTATATTGATTATGAAAATTTAATCCCAGAGATAGATGAAAGCAACAACCATATTCAAGCAAAATCTTAAATTGATATTTAATAAATTACCTACACAATAGTGTTCGGGTTAGCATTCCTTATATCTATAAATTAAGTTAGTTATAAAGACAGGCGGAAGAAGGGAATCGAACCCTCGTCTCACGGACCACAACCGTGCATTCTTCCATTAAACTACAACCGCCATTAAACCACTATTAAATTTCAGTATAAAAAGTTTAGTATCATAAAAAACGCCCGCGATTTCTCGCGTGACGCAAAAATTAAATAAATTTTATCCAGAGGATTTTTATTATTCTGATTTAGATTCTTCATCAACTGTTTCTGCAGGAGCAGATTCTTCAGACGGAGCATCAGAATTTTCCCCTTCGGATGTTTCAGTTTCCTCTCCTGAAGATTCTTTCGACTCTGTTTCTTCAACAGATTCTGAATCCTCATTTGAAGTTTCTGTTTCTTCTTCCATTGTTTTACAATAAAAAAAATCTTTATAAAAGTTTGGGTTCACTAAAGAATAAATCTTTTTCAAGAAACCTTAAAATTTTCCTTAATCAAAATTATCAAATAAAAACTAAGAGATTGACCTGTTGATGTTTTGTAAATTACTTCATTAAATAACTTATCGAATATCAAACAATTCCTATTTTCTATCTCCTGTCTGAGTTCAAACTCTTATGCATTAATGCTCTCACCGGGATTTGAACCCGGGTCTCCACCGTTCTCCTTAGAAATCTATTGGATCTTGGGTTGCCCAAGAGGGCTGAAATTTATCATCTCACCGACTAAAACTCCCCCATTGAGAGGGTGGTATCCTTGACCTCTAGACTATGAGAGCACATTAAAAGTAAATAAGATTAATTTTTAAAGATTTATGTTAGATTGTTTATTCTAAAATAGATTTAATTCTTCTCACTCCGGCGCTTGAAGATTCTTCTTTAACTATCTTAAATTTTCCTAATTCTCCTGTATTCTCCACATGGGGTCCTGAGCAGATTTCTTTGCTGAAGTTACCTATTGAATAAACTCTTACTTTCTCATTATACTTTGACTCAAAAATTCCTTGAGCACCTTTCTTTTTGGCTTCGTCAACATTCATCTCTTCCACAATGACAGGGATTTTCTCATTTATTTTTTCATTAACAAGATTTTCTATCTTCTCAATTTCTTCTTTAGTTAATTTTCTATCAAAATTAAAATCAAATCTTAATCTTTCTGGGGTTATGTTTGAACCTCTTTGATAAATGTCAGAATTTTTTAAAACGACTCTTAATGCCTGATTCAACAAATGCGTTGCTGTATGAAGTTTTGTTGTAGCCAAGCTATTATCCGCCAAACCACTCTTGAACTTCCTCGTAGACGCTGTTCGCGAAAGCTCTTGATGTTTCTTTAATTCGTCTATAAAACCTTTTTCATCAACTTCAATATTTTTTTCTTTCGCCATTTCTTTTACCATTTCAATTGGAAACCCATAGCTTTGAAATAAAAGAAAAGCACTTTTTCTATTAACAGATTTTTTATCTTTAATAATTTTATTGAATAAATTTAGTCCTTTTTCAAGAGTTTTATTAAACCTCTCTTCTTCTTTTTCTATCTCTTTGTAAATTTTTTCTTTGTTTGCTTTCAGATGTTCGTAATCATCATAAATTTCAAAAACTTTCTCTGCAATTGGATTAATCAAGTTAGTTCTAACAAAACCAATTTTTCTTAAATTAATAATTGCTCTCCGAATTAATCTCCTCAAAACATAACCCCTTTCTGTATTTGAAGGAACCACCCCATCAGCGATAATAAAAACTGCTGCTTTAATATGGTCTGAAATTATTCTCATTGTTCTCTTATTTTCTTCATAAGATTTACCTGAAAGACGTTCTATTTGTTCTATAATTGGCTTCCACATATCAGCAAGATAATTATCTTCAAAGCCATTCAAAACAGCGACGGTTCTCTCAACTCCTCCGCCAAAGTCAATGTTTTTTTGTTTCGCTGAAATGTATTTTCTATTCTTATCTTTTATATACTCCATTAGAACATCATTTCCAATTTCAACCCATCTTTCATCTTTAGGGTCAAACTTTTTCAGGACCGGCTCTGCTGATTTCCAATAGAACTGCTCTGTGCAGGGACCACAAGGGCCTACTTTTCCCGCAGGACCCCACCAATTCTTATCACTCTCCAAAACCCCTCCTTCTAAAAACACAACTCGTTTTATAGGAATACCTAATGATTTCCATATATCTACGGATTCTATGTCCTTTGGAACTTCCTTTACTCTTTTATCCCCTCCAAATACTGTTACTGCATACTTATCTCTTGGAATTCCTAAAATTTTTGTATGAAACTCAAAAGTTAGCAAAATCGCTTCTTTTTTCCAGTAATCCCCAAAACTCCAATTGCCAAGCATCTCAAAAAAAGTGTGGTGAAAAGTATCTCCGACATCATCAATATCACCGGTCCTTATGCATCTCTGAACATTGCAAAATCTTTTTCCTTCAGGGTGTTTCTCCCCAAGTAAAAAAGGAACAAGAGGATGCATTCCTGCAGTTGTAAAAAGAACCGTAGCATCATTTTCAGGAACAAGTGAAGAGTTCTTTATCTCCCTATGCCCTTTTAATTTAAAAAAATCTATATAATTTTTAATAAGTTCTTTCCTGTTCATCTAAAAAAAAAGAAGAGAGAGTTTTTAAGATTTAGTATTTCAAAAGATATTTATTCATCTAATTCTTTTAATTTTTTTTGTATCAATTTTAATTCCTCATCAATTTTGTCTTTTTTAGAATAATCTTCTATAGACCCTACAACAAGTTGAGATTCTTTTTTAAGTTCTTTAGGAATTTCAACTGCAGGAAGTTTTTTTTCTAAAGAGTCAATTTCATTTTCTAAAGAGGAAATTATTTGGTGAAGTTTTTTTTTCAAATTATTTTTCTGTTTTGAAAGAGTAATTATATTGTTTAGATTTTTCATAGACTCTAAAAGATCTGCTTGACTTTTCAGAATACTTGCTTTGCTTACTCTGTATTTATCTGAACTTATTGATACATAAACTTCTTCCATTAAATCTGAGAAAAGACATCAGAATCAATTTCAGAAAGTCTTGCTTTTAAATTTTCTATTTCTCCCAACCAACTCTTTATCTCCTCTTCCTCTTTAACTTTTACCTGTTTAACTTTTTTTATAGTAGACTCCATTTCTTTTATTTTATTTTTTATTTGTTCAATATTTTTTTTCGCAAGTTGAAATTTATCAATTCTTACGAATATGGGTTCTACGTCCAAGGATTCCTTAGATGTGCGGGGGATACTAAAATGAGGCGTCACAACTTTTTGTATTACCTTAGAAGGCTCCTGAGAAACCGGCTTAGACAAAGGAGAATCCATTATTGAACTTCTCCCAGGCAAGGAAGGGATTTGACTCTCTAGATTCTGAGAAGAGATAGGAAAAGTTTTTTCACTTTCTTCTGCTCTCTCAGAATCTTGTGATTGAGAATCAATATCCACCTCATTTCCCTCAGAAGACAAATTATCACTTATCGCAGATTTAACTATTTCCTGATTTAAATTATTATTTTTAGGATTATTTGGAAGAGAAGGAAGTTCAGGTAAATAGTCTTTTTCTTTTTTATTATCTTTATCAAATAATTCTGGAAGTTCTGGAGCCAAAGGAATCTCTGGAATTTTTTCCTTTTTACTAAATATTCCCATATAAATTATCAGAAAAATTCTTTTTTATAGGTTTATATCAATTATATAATGACTACAAATCAAGGAAAGATATTTAAAATAAGCACATTTTGGATATTAATGCAAGTTAATCTTCTACACAATCTAGTTGAAGAGATGGCAAGTGCTGGAACAGGCAGAATAGTTGAGATTCTTTTTGGAAAAAAAGATGTAAATGAATTTTTAATTGCAAAAAAAATGAACATTACAATTAATCAAGTAAGAAACATACTTTACAAACTTTCTGCCGAAGGTTTGGTATCGTTTGTCAGGAAAAAAGATAAAAGAAAAGGGTGGTATATCTATTACTGGACTTTAAAAACTGAAAAGTGTTTAATAAAACTTGAACAGAATCTTTTTAAGAAAATTGAAGATTATAAAAATCTCCTAAACAATCGTGAGTTAAAAAGATTCTATGTTTGCAAGTCCTGCGGTATTGAAATCAACGAAGGAAATGCTCTTGAAGATGGATTCATTTGCAAAGAATGCGCAGAAGTTTATGAACTTTCTGATAACAAAGAAATAATCAGAGACACAAAATCAAAAATTACAAAAACTGAAAAAGATTTGAAGTTAATACAAGAAGAATTAAAAAATTATAGAGAAAAAGAATTGAAGAAAAAAGCAAGACAAGATAAAAAGAAAATTAGGAAAGAGGAAATAGGAAAGAAAAAAGTGAAAACAACTTCAAAAAATAAATCTAAAAAAAGATTAAGTAAAAGGAAAAAAGTTAAAAAAATTCCGAAGAGTAAGAAAAAAGTTAAAAAGAAAAAGAAAAAATAAGTTTTTATAAGGAAGTTTGTTATAATCACAATGAAGGGAAAATTTTTTTCAAGTTATACAGGATTGCTGATTTTAATAAATGTAATTATATTTTTCTTGTCATTAATTTTTATTGGTATTTTGGGTGAAAGATTTTTTGAGTTATTTGCACTAATACCAAATTTATTTTTTTCTGGTTATATCTGGACAGCTTTCACGAGCATGTTTCTTCATTCACCTGGAGGATTTCTGTTTTCATTACATCTTATTGCAAATATGGTCTCGCTTTTTTTTGTAGGAACTTTTGTTGAACACTTAATTGGCAGAAAAAGATTTTTAGGAATTTATCTTGCCAGTGGAATTTTCGCCTCTATTTTCTTCGTAACACTTTCTTTTTATTTTGGGAATTCAGAATTAGGTTCAAAATTATTCGGCTCTCCATCTGTCATTGCTCTTGGAGCCTCAGGAGCAATATTCGGGCTTGTCGGCTTGATAGCAGTTCTCACTCCTAAAAATAAAGTCTATCTTATTGGAGGACCACTAATCGCAATTATAATCCAAGCAATTTTAACTGCAACACTTCCTGATTTATCTTTCTTATCTGTCTTAAACTTTTTTGTAATTATTTATTTTGTTTTTTCACTTTATGCTATATTTTCCTTCAACGAGAAGTTAAGAAAATACGCTCTTCCGTTGGAAATGCCTTTTTATTTACTCCCTGTAATTGCGATTGTTCCTTTAGTTATCATTGGATTATTCATAGAACTTCCAATAGGAAACAGCGCACATTTCGGAGGGCTTCTAGCCGGCTTGGTTTATGGAATTTATCTTAAAAAGAAATATCCCAGGAAAACAAAAATGATAAAAAATTATTTTTCAAAATAACAAAATATAAAAGTAATCTTTATAATTAAGAATTATGGAAAATAAGTCAAGAAGAATAAAAAATATTTTTGTGATTATTTTTTCTATTTCAGTAATATTAATTTTACTGGGATTTTTTGATTTGGGTATTTCAATAGCAGGAATTAATATTGGATGGATAATTTTATATCTTAATATAGTTGTTTATTTCTCTTTAGAAAGAAAGCCATTTAAGAAATGTTTTAATTTTCTCAAAGAGTGCAAATGGTATTTTGTTTTCTCATTAGGGATTTTTAGTTTAGTTTTTTTAACAGGATTTGCATTTCCCATATTTTTTAGAGAGAAGATTATATTATTTATACAAGGATTAGTGATTTCTATAGAAGGAAAAAACCTATTAGAATTAATAAGTTTTATTTTTCTTAATAATATTCAGGCAGGTTTTTTTGTAATGATTTTTGGGATATTTATAGGAATTTTTCCTATTATTTCTTTGGTGTTCAATAGTTACCTTATAGGATTTGTAGCTCGTGAAGCTGCTGAGCAACAAGGAATTTTTATATTATGGAAGATTTTACCTCATGGAATTTTTGAACTTCCTGCAGTACTCCTCTCTATTGGAATAGGACTAAAAATAGGTTTTGATTTGTTTAGAAAAAATTGGAAGAAAAAATTAGGGAATAATTTTAAAGAAGGGTTAAGATTTTTTGTTTTTGTCATCATTCCTGTTTTAATCATTGCAGCAATAATTGAAGGAGTTTTGATTTTTTATCTCAGATAAATTTTCTTATCACATAATTAATCTTTCAAATCACTAATTCCAATAAGAATGAAAACGACGCCGATAAAAATCATCATCCAGATAAGCCCTCCTTTAAAGAAAATCAAAGCAGCATTTCCAAACCCCCATACCCCTCCTTCTTTTGCAAGCCATAAATAGATTGGCACGAGCAGAAAAACCAACCCTACCAAAAGTTCAAGGAATTTATTCATAAAGATATAAAACAATAAGGGTTTAAATATCTTTTGAAATGGTAAGCTGTCAAATAAACGTCAGTTCGCAAGGTTTAAATTGGATTAATTCTTATTATTTTTATGGGGTTTTTAGATTGGTTATTTGGATGGAAACCAGAGAAATATCAGTGGTATTCTTTTTATGATATTAGAAAATCTTCTAAAGATTGGACTAATGCTCTTAAAAGATTTGAAGCAAAAGACGCATTAAAAATTGCTCCTTTTATTTATCTCAAAGGAAAAAAATATAGAGGAAAATTTTATGTTACTAAAAACTATTGTGAGATTATTGCTGGAAAACATAAACTTATAGTTCCTCTTAATAGATGTTCATTTAAAGAAAAAAGAACTGAACATTATCAAGGACAATCACATGTTACAGAATATTATATTACTCTTGTAATTAAAGATGTATCAAAAGAAGATTATGATAGATACAGAGAATTTAAAAATAAGAATAGAATTTATACCTTTAAAAATTGTGGTTATCCTCAAGGAAGAAGCTGGGATGGAAAATTAAGAAGATGTAAGGGTTGTTGAGAAAAATTAAGATAAATTATTTTCTTTTCTTCTTAAAATTTAATCCCATAAGATACTTCTTGGAGCTTTAATCTTTACAGGTTTTTGACTTCCCTTAAATCTTCTTTCAAATTCTCTTAATCCTTGAATTTCTTTTGTTTCTCATCTCCTTTACACACAAGAAGGAATACTTGACGATACAATTCCTAAAGAAAGAATATTAAGGGAATTGAAGCAGGATTAACTTGGGGAAAACACGGAGAAACCACAATTGTTTATACTGATTTAGGAATAAGTGAAGGAATGAAACAAAGAATAGAGAGAGCAAAAAAAGAGGGCATAACTATTGAATATAGAACTTTAAATAAAAATTAATTTTTTGGTTGGATTACCAACCTTTAATGCACCAATAAGAGGGACTCAAAAGATTTAAATACTAATAATATTAATTAACTTAAAGATGGTGAATAAAATCGCAAGAATTTCTTTTTGGAGTATTTTAATAATTTTTAGTTTAGTCGGAGTTTTACTTCTTGGAATTGTTCTTGCTGACCATGAAGTAACAAATCAAGAGACAGGAGGAACTTCTTTTAGTGTTAATCAGTCTGCTTCAACTTTATATAATATCACTATTAATAATACTGATGATGGTCAGGATGCAAATATAACACAAGTTAACATAACTATTCCCGACACATTTAGTTTTATAGCAGGTACAATTGGAACAGATGCTCTTAATGAAACTTTTACAAATACAACTACTATTTTAAACTGGACAAATTCTACAGCATATCTTATTAACGGAAGTAAGTGGAAATATTTTTGGTTTAATGCAAGCGCGGCAACACCCGGAGATTACAACATTACTGTTACAACTGTTAATACAACTGGTTCTTATGATTCAAATATTTCTGTAGAAGTTAACGATACAGTAAATCCGATTGCTTCCCTTGGGACTAACCCAATAGATAATTATGTAAATAATTCAAGTACCATAGTCTTTGATTTAAAATGTAACGATAATTATGATATGGGAACTTTACAACTATATGGAAATTGGTCTGGAGGATGGCATGCCAACGAAACAAACAGCACACCTATAAATGATACTTATTGGAATGTAAGTGTTTCTGGAATTGCTGATGGGAACTACACGTGGGGAGCATACTGTAACGATTCCGCAGGCAATTATAATTGGAGTGTGAATAGAACACTGATAGTCGATACAACTCCACCTTCAGTCACAATCACCTCTCCAACAACCACTACTTATAATACCCCTTCAATTTTATTCAACATAACCGCAACAGATACAACAACTTCTGTAGATAGTTGCTGGTATTCTTTAGATGCTGGGGCAACAAACCAAACATTAACACAAGATGGTTCAACTAATTATTATAATTATACAAATTCGTCTGTTCCTGATGGGGGCAGTTATACTGCACACTTTTGGTGTAATGATAGTGTTGGGAATTTAAATGATACTGAGAGTGCTGTATTCACAGTTGTCAATGGTATTGTTTCAGAATGTAAA